>Ga0172371_10005647_pt1 | contig 18483 bp, 10 predicted proteins | sample Lak12m_FD_114543 | JGI IMG/M metagenome (GOLD analysis project Ga0172371, IMG submission 114543) | Freshwater microbial communities from Kabuno Bay, South-Kivu, Congo - kab_022012_12m | ecosystem: Environmental > Aquatic > Freshwater > Lake | place: Democratic Republic of the Congo: South-Kivu...
AACAAAGTTACCTTCGGCTACCGGTTTTATCCCAAAAACAATGACGTAAGGATTATCGACAACAAAAAGTGAAGGTATGGGTTTTTGTTCTTTTTTAACCGGAATTGCAATCATTGGCGTTCTTGATTCGATGCCGGCTTTTTCGGCTTCGGCGGCATCAAAGCGATCGTGAATTCTTATCGTATATCGAAATTTAATCGGACCTTCCTGAGCTGCAAGGTAGTTTGTTTCCCAATAATTATTCATCGGGTACGAATAAAAAGTTGTTGATGGTTCAAGATGTTGCAGATAACCAAAAACTTTGGGGTCGCAATTGATGTCGCCCACCTCAATAAGCGGAGCATCAGGACTGACAAAGGTTACACCAAAATGATCGTTGGAAATATCTACAAAATTTTCGACCGGAATAAAATTTTTATTGGAGCCTGGAAGCTGGTCTTTTTCAGGAATGCAGGTTCCAAAAGCCAGATCATAGCGCATGATGCCGTGTTCAATAAGAAAAGGAAAAGCAAAATGCACACCTTCGGGAGTATAAATTTTTTCTTTATCCAGCCAATTGGTTATTTCTACCTGCGCTTTGTCGTCATTAAGCCGGATTTCGGTTCTCAGGCTTTTGCAGCCCGGAGCATTCAAATCAACAACCAACGCTCCGTAACCATTCTGATAAATCCGCTCAACTTTCGCAGTTTTTCGGTTTACAGGATTACGGCCCTCAACATAAAAATACTGGTTTAAACCTATCCCCCTGGTCGTATCAACAAGATTTTGGCCGGTTTTTCCCCAGATCAGTCTTTCGATGCTCCCATTATCAGGGTTGACAAATACCAGAAAATCATCACTACTTATTATGTTTTCAGGAATAGTTATAAACGTGGTACCTCCGGGGTGATCCTCTTTTTCGGGATAATAAATCTTTGATCCAAAAGCGGGAACGTCACTTGCTAAAATCGAATAATCTCCATTACCAAACTGTCTTATCCAACCAGAAGTACCATTTTTGTCAACCATTTTTTCGATGACAACATTTTTACCAACCGAAAATGTAGCCCAATCCGTCCTGGGCCAGGAACTGGTGTTAAAAACTTCGATGGCTTCGATATTCTGCTCTCCGGACAGCCGGTTTTCCAATGCCTTTGCTATCAGGCTCACTGATTTTTCTTTTCCGGTTAATGCAAAATTCCTTTTGGTTTCCCATTGCTGCAGGGTAAACGGCGACTCCGGTTCGGAAACTGAATTCCATGAACCCCAGGTATGTTCATCAAAAAGCAAAACGTCGTGCCAGGCATCTTCAAAATCGCTTTCAGGAAAATCGGGATTTCCGTTCATGGCGTACAAAACCTCTGCCTGACCAAGTCTGATCGCATTTTCGCGATTAACGATTGTTTCTTTAGCCGAGGATTCAGCACCATCTTCCCAGTATCCGGTAATGTCGCCCTGCATTTCAGGTAAAAGCCTTCCATATTTTTCCTCAAATATCCCAAAAGCCTCGGATACCGTCGAAATCACCAACTTTGGTGTAACATAAATTTTGTTCCATCTTTTAACCACATCAGCCAGGTTTCCATCAGGTGGTCCGTTATCGGAGCCGATATTGTATCTCAAAATGGTCATATCATAAGGATAACCGGTCTCAGCGAGCCAATTGATGTATGGAAGAATCTTTTCTTCACCAAGCAGATTTTTCTGGTTTGACGTGCCAAGACCCGTATGAAAAAGTGAGTATCCTTCATGATGAACCCAGGTTAAGACTCTTTCATCACCCGAAGGCGAAACCCAGTAAAACGGTTTGTCCCCTAATTTTTCGATGATGCTGCCGATACGATCGCCACGGTTGGTACCCAGTGACAAATATTTTACACCGCTTTGTGCCAATGCCGGTACAATTCCCCATGTCCAGCCCGGAATATCGGTGATCATTGCCGATCTTAACGGAACGCCAGCCTGTTTACTGATCATTCGACCTGCTGCAATAAGTTCGAAAAGTTCTTCGGGAGTACAAAGTCCGGTTAACTCGTTGGCAAAAAAACCATCCAGTTCGATATCTCCCCACTTAATTGACTCCAGCAACTTTTCCTTTTTTACTTCCGGAGCGTTTCTGAGGTATGAATCTACTGCCCACATCACTTCGGTATTCCACTTAAAACGCTCACCAGCATTGTTATTTTTTGAATCTTCGGCGAACTGAATGCTCTTTTCGAGATGATCCCACTGGATTTTCTCAACCTCCTCCTGTACATCGGTATAGCCAATATCCACATGTGAATGGTGCAACAGGTAAATCACGATTTTCCTGACCGGCTGGAGCTTCACATTTTCGTTTGCCAGCATAATGCTACCAATTTTCACCTCCACACGAAATTCCTTTTGTTCATCAATTTTTGGGATTTCGAGATAATACACGTTATAACCAAACTTGAGCTCTTTCCGGAAACGGTAATCGCCAACATTAAAATCGGCCATAGCCGGCTCTCCATAATAAGGCAGCTCGGTTTTGAGAATCTGTGTTTCACCAACGGCAGCATATCTTACCGCATTTTCGGCTACCAACTTGACCTTATTAAGCGTTTGGTATTTAAAAACCATGAACCAGGTCCGGCTATTTGCATCTTCACCAACCACCCTGATCAATATTGGTTTTCCCTTTTTAAAATGCTTCAAGTCAAGCACTAAATCAAGGTATCCCATAAAATCACCATACTTGTCGGTTTGGGTCTTGAACAGTTTAAGATATGAATTGCCTGGGCCGTTCCACGAGATTTCCTTTGGAATCGTGTCGGCAGGTGATAAAATGGTGAAAAACTTTACGTGATTGATAAAGACATCCCAATGGTGAGGATCTCCGGAATTCACATCAATTCCTGCAAGCATCAGAAAATGTACTTTATCTGACTGAAAATATTCAGGTATGGTTTCTGTTTCCCATTCGATGAAGCCGGATGATTCCTCTGATCGGACCAACATTGAAACCCCGGCATCAGGTTGGAGTGAATGATACTCAAAATCATCACCTTTGATGGTTTTTGAATAACCCGACAAATAGTTTTGTGCACCGGAAACTAACGATGAGGCCATTAGTAAAAGGAAAAATGCAAACTTTTTCATTAATCCTGGTTTTGGCCAAAAATAATGAAAAATCTGTAAGCAGTAAATGAAGACCTAATAAATTAAAAACAGGTCATCCGCAGAAGTCATCTACCATCCTGAAGTATTAATTGCTGAAGTTAATTGTGCAATTATTCTTCCTCCAGAAAAGGATATCTGTAGTCGGTGGGCGGGTCGAAGTTTTCCTTGATCGAACGTGTGGAAACCCACCGTAGCAAGTTAATGTATGATCCCGATTTATCATTTGTACCGGAAGCCCTTGCGCCTCCAAAAGGTTGCTGACCGACAACTGCACCCGTAGGTTTATCGTTGATATAAAAGTTTCCTGCGGCATTTTCCAGTTTTTTTGTAGCCAGTTCAATCGCATAACGATCTTTACCAAAAATTGCACCGGTTAAAGCATAAGGTGAAGTTTTATCGACCAGTTCCAGGGTTTCTTCAAATTGTTCATCCTCATAAAGAAAAACAGTTAGCACGGGTCCGAAAATTTCTTCCCGCATGGTAATGTAAGCCGGATCAGTGGTTAAAAGCACCGTTGGCTCTATAAAATATCCATTGGTCTTGTCGAAATTTCCACCAGCAACCACCTCAATTCCATCCATTTTAGCATTTTCGATATAGCTGGTGATTTTATCAAAGGCTGCCTCATCGATGACAGCATTAATGAAATTTCTAAAATCCTCAACCCCACCCATTTTAAACGATTTGAGATCAGTGATAAGGAATTTTTTTATTTCAGGCCATAAACTCTCAGGGATATAGGCGCGCGATGCAGCCGAACATTTCTGTCCCTGGTATTCGAATGCCCCGCGGGAAAGTGCTGTTGCAACCTGCCTGGGATGAGCAGTCTGGTGAACCATTACGAAATCCTTGCCCCCGGTTTCGCCAACAATCTTCGGATAGGTATTGTGAATCATTACATTATCACCAATGGCTTTCCAAACCTTCTTAAATACCTCTGTAGATCCAGTAAAATGAACACCAACAAAATCGGGATGTTCCGACATCACCTTTCCACCAACCGGCCCCGGGACAACAATCATGTTAATCACTCCATCAGGCAATCCAGCTTCGCGAAGGATCTCCATAATTACCGCCGCAGAATATACTTGTGTGTTTGCAGGTTTCCAGACAACCACATTTCCCATCAAGGCAGGTGCGGCGGGCAGATTTCCTGCTATGGAGGTAAAATTAAAAGGTGTGATGGCATATACAAAGCCCTCAAGTGGTCGCTGTTCCGTACGGTTCCATACACCTTTGCCAGAAATGGGCTGATCCTTATAAATCTGTGTCATAAAATGCACATTAAACCTGAAAAAATCAGCCAGTTCGCAGGCAGCATCTATCTCAGCCTGGTAAACATTTTTCGATTGGCACAACATTGTGGCGGCATTTAGTTTTGAACGATACGGTCCCGAGATCAGGTCGGCAGCTTTGAGGAAAATGGAAGCGCGGTGATACCATGGCAGTGCCTGCCACTTTTTACGAACTGCCAGGGCCGCATTGATAGCCATCAGCACATGGCTCTTATCGCCCATATAAAAATATCCAAGCAAATGCTTTAAATCGTGGGGTGGCCGAATTTCATGCCGTTCGCCGGTGCGGATTTCTTTACCACCGATAAACATTGGGATATCGGTTACTTTTGATCGTAATTCACCGATCATAGCTTTAAGGTTGGCCCTCTCGGAACTACCTGGTGCATATGATAATATGGGTTCATTCCTGGGTTCAGGAACCTGAAACATTCCTTTCGACATTTTAAATATTCATTTAATTACTGAATCAAATTCTGATACCGGCGAATGTTTTCAAAACCAGAAATAATTACCGGTTCGGACTGCAAAATTAAGCCTTTCACCTAATTTGGAATAATTCCAATTAAGATAGAATTCATAAATTAAGTTAAAGCAGACTTTATTAATCAATTAGACAGATAAATTGAATCATTTGAAAAATTTACACCCAGCAGAACTGATTGACAGCAAATTAAAAAACTACCCAAAGAATTTAAAACACAACTAAGGCATCTACAAGAATCTAATTCAATCCGGTTAATCTAATTGTGTTCAGGCTAAGGTTTATGGTCCCCAAATTGGGAGAGGTCCCTCACCAAATTCCTGCCTGAGGATACATGAAAAGAATTCTAAAATTATTAAGAATTATTTTTTTGATAATTTGATCGATAATCTATACCGATTTCTTAACTCTTTTGCTTTATTTTGTACATGAAGGAAAAATGCCTTTAATAAAAGGATTTATGAAACGATTACTTTTGATAATTGGGTTGCTAATCCCGCTTTATGGCTCTTCGGTAACAAGAATCGACAGTTTGCTTTCCGCCCTGTCAACGGCCAGCAATGATTCGGTGAGGGTTGATATTTATGCCAGATTATCTCAGGAATACTCTGATCTGGATAACTTCAAACTGGCCACCCAGCAGTTACACATGGCACTCGACCTCATGGAGAATGAAGTCGGATCGAGAAAATACATCTGGCATTTATTATCTTTAAGCAATGCCTACCTCATGCAGCAAAATCCCCAGCCGGCCATGGAATATGCAAAAAAAGCCGCCATAATGGCCAATGCTACCGGACTTTCAGATGCTGAAGCAAGAGCTTACCTCAATATCGGAGCGGTTTTAATCGATTCGCAAAAATATGATGAAGCCGAAAAAAACATTCTGAAAGCACTCAGCCTGTCACTGAGTAAAAAAGACAGTTTATTTATTTCTTATGCTTACAACAATCTGGCAATGGTTTACAGGCATGAGAAAAAGTACGATCAGGCTCTAAATTACCTGTTTAAGGCTCTGGCAATAAAGAAAAAAATAGGCGCTCCCGGGGGAACCATTTCAACGCTTGGTAACATCGCCAGGGTTTATAACGATCAAAAACTGTACGATTCGGCTTTGAAACAGAACCAGGCTGCCCTTGACGTTTCAAAAAAACTTGGCAGCGCTTTTTATATGGCACATACCTACCGTAACATTGGCAGCCTTTATACCGATATGGGTTTGTATAAACTTGCAATTACTTCAACAGAAAAAGCCCTGGAACTGGCTGTTAAAAACGGGTTTACAATTATTCAGCGGGACACATATGAGAACCTTTCCAAAATAATGTTGCTTCAGGGTAATTACAAAGGTGCTTTTAAATATCAGCAAAAATTTATGACACTCAGCGACAGCCTTACTGAGCTAAAAACACAAAACCGGATAGCTGAAATGGAAAAACTCTACAACAATGAAAAAAAGGTAAGGCAAATTGAGTCACTTCAGCTTCAGAATGAGCGTATGCTGCGGAATTTTCATATTACGGTAACGCTGTTTCTATTGTTGATTCTCGCAATTATTTATTTTAGAAATTCCAAAATCAGGAAAACAAAAAAGGCTCTGAAGGAAAGTGAAAAAAAATTCAGGCTATTAGCCGAAAATGCCTCCGAAGTGGTATGGGCAAGTGACCTTGAATTGAAACCTGACTACGTTAGCCCTGCCATTGAAAAATTGGACGGATACTCACGGGAAGAACATTTAAATCAACCTCTTACCAGATTTATTACCAGCAAGACATCCGCTGATTTAACCGCTGGCATCGAAAAACTAAAACAGGAATTTTTAAATCATGGCAAAATTGAGGAGCCGTTGTTAATCGAAACCTCTGGAATACACAAAAACGGAGAATTGATATGGGTAGAAAGCACTGTAACCCTTGTGGTGGATGATAATGGTAAATTAATTGGTTTACAAGGGATTTCGAGGAATATTTCCGATCGTAAAAATGCAGAATTGCGGTTGGTAGAACTGGTCAGGGATTTAGGGCTTCAGGATAAGAAACTTAAAGCCCAGAATGAGGAACTTGATGCTGCAAGACTGGCTATTGAGAAAACTGCCGATCAATATTTCGACCTGTTCGAAAATGGACCTGTAGGTTATCTGATTGTTGATAAGGATGGAATCATAACCGAAATTAATTCAACAGCTTCCATTTTATTAGATGCACCCAAATCAGAACTTATAAATAAAGCCTTTCCTGGTTTTGTAAATCCTGAATCGAGGAAGGATTTGTTAGCTAAAATCGAGCAAACCATCAGGATTTCGTCAACACATTCTGCAGAATTTTCGATTGAAAACCCAAAAGATCTTCTGCGTGTAAAGCTCTTTTTTGTACCGGAACGTTCGAGCCATCAAGGTGTTGTTCGAATCGCCATCATCGATGTTACAAAAGAACATAAAATCCGTACAGAGCTTGGTGCTGCGCTCCAGTTAATGGAATCTGTTTTTGATACAATTCCTGGAGGAATAAGTGTGGTTGACAAAGAATACAACATCATCAATTTTAATAACCGGTTAATGGAAATTAACGGGATTTCGGATCGTAGCGGTGCAATTGGCAAAAAATGTTATGAAGTATTTCGTTGCGGAACAGAGCCTTGTAAAGACTGTTCTTTGACTGAAATCCTTAAAACCCAAAAAACTGTCATAAAAAATACTACCTACGAAGATGAAATCAGGGTTGGAACTCCACTGCGGATTTATTCAAATCCGATGATAAACGAATTGGGCCAGGTAATCGGAATGGTTGAAGCTGTAATGGATATGTCGGATTTGAAAAAAGCTGAATTGGCATTGCAGGAAAGTGAGAAGAAATTTGAACAGCTTTTTAACGAAATTCCTGATGCAATTTTCATTACCCGGTATGGCGGAACAAATTCGGGCGAGATTGTAAATGTTAATCCCTCTGCTGAGCAACAAACCGGTTACTCAAAATCGGAACTTCTCCAAATGAATATTGTAAAAGATCTTTCTTACGAAAAACAAACCGAACCGCTTCGTCTGGAACGTGAAGACCAGCTTTTAAAGGACAAAAAAATTGAGTTCATCGAACGCAAGCGACGGAAAAATGGCAGTCTGATTTGGACCGAAGTCGGAATCCAGAAAATCAGGCTTCATAACGAGGATTTGGCGCTGTCGGTATGCCGTGATATAACGGACCGTAAAAAAACTGAAATGGATCTTATGATATCAGAGGCAAAAAACCGTTCGCTCATTAATGCCATCCCTGATATTATTTTTGTACTGAACAGGGACGGTGTATTTGTAAATTATCATTCACATTCGATCGACGAATTCCTCGTACCCCCTTCAGTGTTTTTGGGTAAAAAAGCCTCTGATGTTTTGCCAAAAGATATTGCAGAAGTCACAATGCAAAAAATTGCTAAAGTTCTCAATACCGGAGAAACACAGGTTTACGACTATCGACTTTTCCTGAATGGGGGTTATTCAAATTATGAAGCTCGTATGGCCATAAGTAATACCGATGAGGTTTTGGTGATTGTCCGGAATATTACCGAACGTAAGACAGCCGAAATGGAAATCAGGCAGAGGGAAGAGAAGTACAGATCGATCTTTACCAATTCACCAGTTGGTATTTTTACATTCAACCAGCATTCTGAAATAATCGACAGTAACGAGAATTTTATTGATATTATCGGTTCATCTAGAGAAAACTTATTAGGATTAAACTTATTGAAAAACCTTAAAGACAATAAATTAAAAAACGCACTTGAGGAAGCTCTCAATAAAGGATCCTCATATTATGAAGATAATCTTCTTTCGGTGACTGACAATAAAGAAACACCAGTTAAGATCTTTCTAAAAACAATTAATGATGCCGATGGCAAATTTATCGAAGGTGTTGGAATTTGTGAAGACATTACCGGGCAAAAAATTTACGAAAAAGAAATTATCAATGCAAGGGAAAAGGCCGAGCAAAGCGATAAGATGAAATCCGCTTTCATGGCAACCATGTCGCATGAGCTACGAACCCCTCTTAACGCCGTCATCGGGTTTTCTGAGATGATCGATACAGGGCTGCCGATGGACCAGATCGAAGAGTTCTCTCAAATTATCTCCAAAAGTGGCCGGCACCTGCTTACCATTATCGAAGATATTTTTGACATTACCTCCATCGAAAGTGGTGAAATAAAAGCACATATCGAAAAAGTTACCATCAACGATACAATGAAGGACATGTATCAGGTTTGCTTAAATGAGAAAAGCAGGGTCGGGAAAGATCATCTCAATGTGATTCTGAACATACCTGCAGATTTAGAAGATTTAAAGATTTCAACAGATGTACCTAAATTCCACAAATTAATCTTTCATCTGCTGAATAATGCAATAAAATTTACAAAAGAAGGTACCATCGAATTCGGGTTCACTACCGAAACAAAATCTCATAATCCACGGAACCTGCTCTTTTTTGTTAAAGACACGGGCATTGGAATTCCAAAAGAAAAACAACAGGTTATTTTCGAGATATTCAGGCAGGCCGACGAAACCTCAACACGCGAATTTGAAGGAACTGGTCTGGGACTCTCCATTTCAAAGAAACTCATCGAATTATTAGGCGGGAATATCTGGCTCGAATCGACTGTTGGTGCCGGGAGCCAATTCTTTTTTGAGTTGCCGTGTCTCGACACGACGTTCAATATTATGGATTTTCTTAAACAACAAAATCTGCAGGAAGCAACACAAGGCACAAATCTGGTCGCTATGGTAGCGGAAGACGACGATACCAATTACCAGCTTTTTGACTTGCTTCTCCGGCGGAAAAAATTCAGAATCATTAGGGCATCCAATGGTGAAGAGGCAGTTAACAAATTCATCGAAAACCCCGATATCAATCTTGTGCTTATGGATATTAACATGCCAATCATGAATGGATACGAAGCAACGCGTGCACTAAAAAAGATCCGTAGTGAAGTCCCGGTTATTGCTGTCACGGCCTACGCTCTTTCAGGCGACGATTTAAAAGCTGCAGAAGCCGGTTGCAATGATTACCTTTCGAAGCCCATCAATAATAAGCTTTTCTACGAAACCATCTTTAAACACATCTAAACAAATTAATGGGGTTGATATCAGAAGTCAATGAGGGGGTTCGTTTGCCTTATTCTGATTTTCTATCATTTACAATAAAGCACCGAAAAAAACGTAATTTGAAGAGTAAAATTCAATTTGTATTTGGACGAAAATAAATAATTCATTCATGCTATCCAGAATTATAAGTTCCCTAATTTTAATCGCGATCCTGCTTTTACTTGCCACCACGTCCTGCAAAAAAGAAGAAATTATCGACAATAATCCGTCAACAAAGCTTGCCTTTTCGGCAGATACACTCATTTTTGATACAGTTTTTACAACAATAGGTTCAGTTACCGGACAGTTACATGTTTATAACCGAAGCAATAAAAAAATCCGGATTTCAAGCATTAAGCTTGCCGGGGGTGCCAACTCACATTACGCTATAAATGTTGATGGCATTTCGGGATCAGCCTTTAATAATGTTGAAATTTCAGGTAAGGATAGTATATATATTTTTGTAAGGGCAACAATAAATCCCCAGGAAACTTCCCTCCCCTTTATCGTAACCGACTCAATTGTTTTCGAAACCAATGGGAACCAGCAGGATATCGATCTGGTAACCTGGGGGCAAAATGCACGCTTTATCCGCTGGAATGTTGACCGGCCAAACCTTCCCAAATACAGGATTGTTGCAGGTGAAGGTGTTGATACCACCTGGACAAATGATTTACCCATTGTCGTTTACGGCTATGCCGTTGTGGATTCAACGGCCAGCCTTACCATCAATGCCGGGACAAAAATTTATTTTCATAATGCTTCAGGATTATGGATTTATAAGGGAGGATCATTAAAAGTTCTGGGTACAATGGATGAACCTGTTTATTTTCAAGGCGATCGCCTCGATGAATTCTACCGTAATCTGCCTGGACAATGGGACAGGATTTGGTTAAACGAAGGCTCCATCAACAATGAGATAAATTATGCCGTCATCAAAAATGGTTTTATTGGAATCCAGGCCGAAACTTTGCAGGAATTCATGGGAAATCAGTTGAACATCAGCAATACCATTATCGAAAATATGTCGGGTGCAGGCATTCTGACTCGGTATTACCTGATTGCCGGCGCAAACTGTGTAATCTCGAACTGCGGACAATATGCACTGGCACTTACTCTTGGCGGAAGTTACGATTTCAGGCAGACAACTGTTGCCAATTTCTGGAATTTTGGTTTCAGACAAACCGAATCGGTGGTTTTGAACAATTATACGAAAGATAGTCAGGGGCAGGTGTTTGCCTATCCGATGTCGGCAAATTTCGCCAATTGCATCATTTACGGTAACCGCGATGAAGAACTCTCCTTTGATGCAAATGCAGCTGATCAGTTTGTTTACAAATTCGACCATTGCCTCCTTAAAACAACAATGGATATTTCGGACCAGGAAAAATACATCAGTTGTATTAAAAATAAAGACCCGTTATTTGTTGATTATACGCTGAATAATTTCCAGTTAGACAGCCTTTCGCCAGCAAAAAATATTGGAAGTATCGAAATAGCCAATACGGTTCCAACCGATATTAAAGGAATCAACCGTACCGAAAGTCCTGATCTGGGAGCTTATGAATGGATTCCGGTCATTGGGAAAAGATAGCCATCTTTTGATGATGCTCTGAAAATCAATCAAATCTTTTAACATACATCGCTTTACCATCGCCAATTTCATAAAAATCGACAATGGTGGCTTCAAGTAAAAAATTATTGTTTTCGTAAAATTTCCGGGTAGGCTTGTACTGTTCTTTGGTTGAAGTTTCTGCTATCAACATTCTGCCATTTAACTTTTTAACTTCATTTATTGTTGCTCCGAGCAATTGTTGGCCTATGCCTTTTCCGCGCCAATCCTGATGGGTAACGATCCAGTAAAGATCAAAACTTCCATTGGTACAGGCAATTGGTCCATAACAGGCATAAGCCACAACTTTCTCTTCAATCGTCGCAAATACAAAGAAATAACCGCTTTCTTCCCCTCTGGCAAGCCTTTCCTCTGCCAGTTCACGGGCTACAGGAATTTCATAATCATAAAAATAACCGGTCGAGCGTACGATTTCCTCAACAATAGCGGGGTCAGAATTATATATTTCTGTTCTGAATTTTAGGTTCAATTTTTCGTTTTTCATGGTTTTAATGCATCCTGAATTATTCGTTCGACGGCCTGTTCAAAAGATATGCCTGCATATTCACAAGCAGCAAAAAAACCGCTGCCAGGCGAAATACAAGGATTGGAATTAACTTCAAGAATCATTGGGTTTCCTTTCCTATCCATCCTGAAATCCACACGGCCATAACCTCTTAACCCAAGGACTTTCCAGCACTTTAGCGAAAGCTCAGTTAATTCGTTCCTTAGCTGTTCGCCATTCTTTCCGAGATTGTAGGTCCTTACAGTATGGGTGTATTCAAAACTTTCCAAATCCCACTTGGCACGAAAGCCCAGAATTTGAGGTTTATTTTCGGGGAAATCCTCGAATAAAATTTCAGCGACCGCCAAAACCTGCGGATCATTTTCGGTGGCAAGCATCGAAACATTAAATTCTCTTCCATCGATGAATGGCTCGATGAAAAACTTATTTCCGGGATAGCCGGTAAATCTTCCGGCCATTGGCCCGGGAACTTCAAAAACAGATTCTTCATCCAACCCCAGAGAGCCTTCTTCCCATCGTGGTTTTATGATATATTTACCCGGGCCCAGGTTTGTTGCTTCAGCAGGTAAAAAGGTTGCAGGAACCGGAATTCCATTTTGCACAAGTATTTGTTTGGTAAGATGCTTCCCGGCACTAATAAACATAGGTTCGGTAGGTGTACCGGTATAAGGAATCCCGACTACGTCGAGTAGGGCAGGTACAAGATAAACCAGTGACCCATAATTTTCGACAGATTCGGCAAGGTTAAAAACCAAATCAGGACTTTCTGACTTTAGGGTTTTAAAGGCTGTTGACAAATCCAGGGTTACAGTTAACCTGAACGACTCATGTCCTAATGTTTTCAGGCATTTCTCGACCAATTCAACTTCATCCAGAATATCCAGTTCGTCAGGGCCAGCATCCACTCCGGGTTTATTATACAAGACGGCGATTCTCATATTTTTGAATTTAAATTTTCATCCGCATCGCTGCTGAAGTTATTATTTCAGCAACCAAATTCCCGAAGGTTTTACCTTGCAAATACATTATAATCGGTAAATCGGAGTGTCTGTAATTTAACCCGGCCAGAGGATTAACCTCGATAAAACAAGGCACACCATTTCCGTCCATTTTCAAGTCGATGCGACCTGCATCCCGACAACCCAGGGTGCGCCATGCATCCAGGGCTACCTGCGCACAATCGTTGTAAACAGGACCTGTCAATAACTGATATTCCACTCTTCCTTTATAATTTTCTTTAATAAACCTCGAATAGGCCGATTCCTCAGCATCGCGGCTTATTAAAACCTCCATGATTCCTGCAATGCGTGCATTTACACCTGTTCCGATAATTCCAGCTGTGAATTCTCTTCCGGGTAGGTAACTTTCGGCAAGCACGGGCTGTTTATAAATTCGCAGCAGGTTGCGGCATTCTGCCTGAAAAGATAGGAAATCGATCGTGAGGGAATTTTTCCCAATACCTTTTCCTGAACCCTCGGCAACCGGTTTTACAAAAACAGGAAACTTCAAATGACACTTCACGATATCCGCTTCATCATTGACGATAAAAAAATCGGCAGTTGGAATTCCGGCATCCCTGATTACTCTTTTTGTCAATCCTTTGTGAAGTGTGAGCGCCAGGATCAGCGGATCAGAAAAGGTGTAAGGAATTTTCCAGGCATCGAGTATCGCCGGGACCTGTGCTTCCCTTCCCAATCCATACATTCCTTCACAAATATTAAAAACGAGATCCCAGCTTTCGCCCTTATCAAGTTTTGTGATCAAATTCCGAAGGTGTCCAATACGTATTGTTTGATGGCCAAGCTCGTGCAAAACATTTTCGATACCAATTACCGTTTCTTCACTGTCGAATTCAGCAGTCTCATCGGCAGTAAAACCCTGCGCAAGGTATTCATCTTTAAGATCGTATGTAAGCCCAATCAACATGATCGTTTTGTGTTAAAATCATCCGGAAATGACATCTCTTAAATAAATGGTATGTATTGATATCCGAATTGTTGGGGACAGCTTTACTGATTACCAATTTTCAGGAATTTTGAAATCATTTTCAAATTGGATCACCAATTACGTCGGGGTATCTGAAAGTTTTTCCTTCAAAATTATCAAGCAAAAGATCATCTCCTTCATAGCCTTTCATATATTCGGGTAATAAAGGTATTTTTCCGCCTCCGCCTGGTGCATCTATCACATATTGAGGAACAGCATATCCGGTTGTAAATCCTCTTAACGACCGTATAATCTCAATTCCTTTAGAAACCGGAGTTCTGAAATGCGCTGATCCCGGAATAGGGTCGCACTGGTACAAATAATAAGGCCGTACCCTGGTTTTAAGCAAACCTTGCATCAAAGTTTTCATAGCTTCAGGAGTATCATTTACTCCGGCCAGTAAAACGGTCTGGCTTCCAAGTGGAATACCGGCATTGGCAAGTCGTTCACAAGCCTGTGTGGTTTCCAGTGTTAATTCGGAGGCATGGGTAAAGTGAATACTGATATATAAAGGATGAAATTTCCGTAGCATCGATACAAACTGCTGGGTAATCCGCATAGGTAAAACCACAGGAACTTTTGTCCCGATCCGGATTATTTCAACGTGCGGAATTGCTCTCAGACGTGTCAGAAGATATTCAATTTGTGCATCGGGTAAGGTAAGTGGATCACCGCCCGACACCAAAACATCACGGACTTCAGGATGACTTGCAATATAGCTGAATGCCTGTTCCCAGGCCTTTACACCTGTATGGCATTTTTCCTTTTGCGACACCATATGCGTCCTGGTGCAATACCTGCAATATGTTGAACAAAAGCCGGTGGCTAAGAATAATACCCTGTCGGGATAGCGGTGAACCAAATTTGGGATGGGGCTATCATCTTCTTCATGCAGCGGGTCAGAAAACTCACCGGGACCGGTAACCATCTCAGCCAGTGAAGGAACTACTGTCTTCCGGAGCGGATGGTCTTCAGGTGTTTCCCAAATCAGGCTTGCATAATAAGGTGTTATTCTGAGGGGCAGAACATCGTTATTTTCGGCGGTAAAATCGGCCTGGCTTTTTTTGCCGATCAATCTTGATAATTCTCTGGAATTGGTAATGCTGTTACGGATTTGCCATTGCCATTTGTTCCAGTCTTTGAGGGTAGCACCAGGGAACCAGGTTTCAAGGAATTTTAAGGAGTTTGGGGCGATACTTTCGATGGGTTGTTTCAAATTGGTCAAAGGAGCTGATAACTCTGTTTCTTCATAGGATTCATCAAAAATCAGGCTCGGAGGTTCTTCGTCCTCCGGTGTATCGCTATGAATTGAATTCATCGAATCTTCTTCTAAATAATTTTTCATGATTTTTTATTACTATTAAGTTGATATTCAATTTATTAAATACCCTCTCCGCTATTTTTGAAAAGGGCTGCAATATTAGAACAAAAAAATACACATTATGCAAATTTTTTAAAAAAAAATAATCCCACTTAAAATACTGTTAATCTGATTGTTATGTGGATTGTTAAAAAAAATAATTTATGATTTTGTTGTACGGGCCATTAAAAATGATATTCTAAATTTTGGTGAGTCAAAAAATGAACAAAAAACAAAACAAATGAGTAACATTTTTATCGAAAAAACACCAAAATAATCCTGCCCATAAAATAATTTACTGTTTGAGAAGATTTTTACAATCCTTAATTTTTCCCGTAGTAATCAAGTCATTAATTTCGTTGATCATTTCGTGGTAATCACCTCGATTTCCACATTGATACATTTCAATAAAAGGATCGCTGTCGAGGAGAAAACCAAATAGCTTTTCAACATTCGGAATATGCTCCATACTGCAATATTCTTCATAACTGAATTTTAAAAATGCCGCATGCTGGTTTATTCCCCGATTATCGAGAAGGTAACCTTGATTAAGTTTTGTGGGATAAACAAATTCTCCGTTAATTCTCAGGTCAACCGGATCAGGATAAGAAACGATACGTGTTCTGTCGTTTGAAAGAATCACGGGAACTTTAGTATAGTAATCATTCCTGGTTTTATAAATGATTACCGGTGGTGATGGCATACCAACCTGTACTTTTTCCTTATCCGAAACCAAATTCATATCCTGTGACTTGTTTGAAGAAGAACAACCAAAAAGCAGCATTATAGAGAATAAGGCATAAAGCGTGATGTATTCTTTACTCATTACGATGAAGTCCTTTACATTTAGTGTCCAAATAAACGAAAAGTTTTAGTAAAAATTGAATTTTTTATCGATCTGCAACGAATTGATAGATTGATAATAAGCGGACTTTTAACAAAATTAAAGATTATAAACACAATACAGGTTGACATTTTCAATTAATAATCTATAATTTTGTGATGCATAAAAGCAAATTCACTGAGTTTAAAATAAAACTACATTTCAAAATGAAAAAAGTTGTTCTACTTTTCGCAATGATGGTTTTCGCTGCTTTTGCAGTAAATGCACAAACCGAGCAGCAACCTGTTGCACCGGCACCAGCACCTGAAAATCCTAACGCTCCGGTTATCACTTTCGAAAAAACTGTTCACGACTATGGGACAGTAAAATATGAAGGTGACGGAAAATGTGAGTTCAAGTTTACGAACACCGGAAAAGAACCATTGATTCTTACAAATGTTAGATCATCTTGTGGATGCACTGTTCCATCATGGCCACGCGAGCCCATACTTCCGGGTCAGAGCGATGTAATCAAGGTTGAATACAAAACCAACCGTGTAGGTACAATCAATAAAACGATCACAGTTGAGTCGAATGCTAAAAACAAAACCGAAGTATTAAGAATTACCGGTCAGGTTGTAAAAGAACAGGAAGCGGTAACGCCCGAAAAGCCGAAGTCGATTGGTGAGAAATAATTGTTTGAACTCATATTAAATAAGCATTCATATTATTATTAAATAATAAAAAAAACTGAACTTTGTCCCGGCCAAAACTGGCCGGGATTTTTTTTATCAACATAAAGCTATTTACAATGCCAAAAATTTCGTTAAAAGGCAGAATGATGCCCGCTTCACCAATCAGAAAACTCGTTCCTTACGCTGAAGCAGCAAAAAAAAGAGGAATTAAAGTTTATCACCTCAATATCGGACAACCCGACATTAAAACTCCTGAAATTGCACTTGCAGCCGTACACAATTACAAAGAGTTGCTGGTTGCTTACAGTCATTCCGCAGGAATCAGTTCTTATCGTGAAAAATTAGCCGAGTACTATAAAAAATTCAATATTAACATTACACCCGATGAGATTATTGTCGGTGCCGGCGCTTCAGAGGCGTTGCTTTTTACCATGCAATCCATTATGGATCCGGGTGACGAAATCATTATCCCCGAACCCTTTTATGCCAACTACAATGGTTTTGCCATAAATTCTGGAATCAATGTTGTTCCGATTAACTCTACCATCGAAACAGGCTTTGCTTTGCCTCCGATATCCGAATTTGAAAAAGCAATCACACCAAAAACAAAAGCTATCCTTGTTTGTAATCCAAATAACCCTACTGGTTATCTCTATAATCAGGAAGAATTGCTCGTTTTGAAACAGCTGGCATTAAAGTATGATCTTTTCCTCATTGCCGATGAAGTTTACCGCGAATTTTGCTATGACGGTCGTAAACACCACTCGGTGATGCATATGTCAGGGCTGGACAACCATGTGGTTTTGATCGATTCGGTATCAAAACGCTACAGCATGTGTGGTGTAAGAATTGGTGTGATGATTTCTAAAAATAAGGATTTGATGGCTGCTGCGCTGAAGTTTGCCCAGGCCAGGCTTAGCCCGCCTACATTTGGACAGGTGGCTGCAGAAGCCGCTATCAATACACCTGATGAATATTTTGTGGAGGTAGTTGAAGAATATCACAAACGCCGTAACACGGTTTATCAGGCTATAAACAAGATAAAAGGTGCATTTTGCCCAAATCCTTCCGGAGCTTTTTATGTGGTTGCCAAGCTGCCCATTGATGATTCGGACAAATTCTGCCAATGGCTTCTCGAAGATTTCAACTTCAATAAAGAAACGGTGATGCTGGCCCCGGCAACGGGTTTTTATTCGACAAAGGGTCGTGGATTAGACGAGGTTAGGATAAGCTATGTTTTAAAGGTTGAAGATTTAAAAAAGTCGATGATTGTTTTGGAAGAAGCATTGAAAGTTTATCCAGGTAGAACCAATTAATATAAAATCTCAAATCCTAAATCCTAAATCTGAAACGTTGGGCTACAATATTTTAGGGATTAACAAAGGCTTTAAAGTTAGAAATTGAAATTATTTTTTCGAATAATAGGGCTATCGAAAAAGTAAATGTTATTTTTGCAA
>Ga0172371_10005648_pt1 | contig 18480 bp, 15 predicted proteins | sample Lak12m_FD_114543 | JGI IMG/M metagenome (GOLD analysis project Ga0172371, IMG submission 114543) | Freshwater microbial communities from Kabuno Bay, South-Kivu, Congo - kab_022012_12m | ecosystem: Environmental > Aquatic > Freshwater > Lake | place: Democratic Republic of the Congo: South-Kivu...
GCGAGCGCCGGGCGGAGGATAAGTTCAACGGCGCCGCGGCGTGGTTCAAGGCCAATCCGGCTTCAGTCGTCGAGGCGGCCGCACGGTTCGCCAAGCTGGCCGAGGAAACAAAAGGGACAAAGTACGCGGACCAGGCGCGGCGCGAGGCCAGGCGCATCGAGCAAATCCTGACGGAGATGAAGGCTGTCATGTCAACCCTGGACAAGGCCGCCGCGGGGCCGGCTGCCTTGAACCGGTTCGTGGAGGCTGCCGCGGTTTACGAAAAGTACCGCGGGCCATATGAAAAGGAAACTGCCTCCGCCCGCAGGGCCAAAGCCCAGGCCTGCCTTGCCAAACAGGGCGCGCGCATTGAGAGCGATCGCAAGCTCAACCGGAGGCTGGCGGACCAGCAGCTCCAGCACGCCGCCGATGAAATCGCGTGGATCATCGTCGAGGACGATGTTACCGCCGCCGCCGCCCGCGCGCGCGACCTGGCCCTGGACCTGCCGCTGATTTCCACCAGGCTGGAGTTCAAGAATTTGTCGGCCACGCTCAGGCAGGCCGGCGGCTGCGAACGGGTCGTGCTCGATTCCTTCAGGGCGCAGAAAGACCAGGAGGTCAGCATCGCTTTCATGAACGGAACCCAGAAGCTTGTCGTCCGCGAGGTGCGCAGCGACTCGGTTGTGGCCGAGGAAGTCTGGAAGAAAGACCAGGGCACGATCACCCTGCGCCGCGATTTTACCATTAAAGACCTCGCTTTGGCGGAAAAAATCAGCCGCGTGGGCTATGGCGACCGCCCGGAATACGCCTTGATGCGCGTTGTCCTGGCGCTGCAGGACGGGGATTACCAGCGCGCGGGCGAGGCTGCCGCCGGCGCCGGTCCCCTTCTGGCCAAACCTCTTTCCGCGGCCATTGCGGCGCGCGCGGCAGCCGTCAACGAACGGCGCGCCCGCCAGGCCCTGGCCTCCATGATGCGCCTGGCGGGTGTTGCCTGCGATGATGCTCTCCCGGAGCCCCATGCCTGCCTGGAGATGCTGCGCGGCAGCCACCAGGCTTCGCGGCCGGGCGCGGCGCTGGTCAGGGCGGTTGAGCTTTTCCGCTCAAAATTCGGCAACACCGGCAACGCCGCCAGGTACGAAAGCGTTCTCGGCTCCATGACCAACACGGCCGCCGCCTTGCACGCGCCGGGTCAAACCGCCCAGGACAAGGCGGCGCCGTCTCAAGTTGCGGCCCGGGAGGCTTTCCTCGCCGGGCTGCTTGAAGACAATGCCGGGCTGCGCGAAGACCAGGTCTGGTTCCAATCTGACGATTCCGGCCAGGTTGTTGCGGTGGAAATAATTTCAACCAATCTCAAGGATATCCGGGCCCTTGAAAGCCTTTCCGCGCTCCAGCAGCTGACCTGCGCCGGCGTGCGGCACAACGCCTTCATGGAAATGCCGCTGATCGCGCCACTTTCCGATTTGACGCCCCTGCGCAACTTGAGCTTGCGGCAGCTGACGCTGAATCACACCAGAGTCAAGGATATTTCGGTTTTGAGCCGCATGCCGCTGGCCACTCTCAACCTGGCATATACCAAGGTGAATGATTTCCAGCCGCTGCGGAACATGCCGCTCAAATCGCTGGATATAAGCCACACTTCCGCGCGCGACCTGCGCCCCATCGCGGGGATTGCGCTGGAGCGCCTCAACATAAGCGGCACGGAGATCAGCGACCTCAGCCCCCTGGCCGGGATGCCGCTCGGCGTGCTCCTGGCGGGACTCAGCCGGGTCAAGGATCTTACCCCGCTGCGCAGCCTGCCGTTGCGCTCGCTTGTTGTCCGCGGCACGGAGGTGACCGAACTGGGACCGCTGCGGGGTCTGCCGCTGGAATTCCTCGACCTGGGCGATACCGGCGTTCGCGACATTTCCGCCCTGCGGGGCATGAGAATCCGCGAGCTTTACCTGCGCAACACCAGGATCAAGAGCATTGACAGCGCGGCTTCGCTGCCCCTCGAAAAGCTGGTGATAAGCGGCACCGCCGTCCGCGACGTATCCGTCCTGAAAGGCATGCCCCTGCATTACCTCGACTTGCGCAACACATCCATCGGAGACTTGAGCCCCCTCAACAACGCCATGATCGAGGAGCTCTGGGTGGACGATTTCAGCGGCCAGATGAACAGCGATAAATACCGTGCGCTCATGGCCGTTTTACAGACAATGCCCGGCTTGAAAAGCATCAACGGCCAACCGGTGCAGGCCTGGTCGGGAAGGAAAAGGGAGTGAAATACATCAGCACCAGGGGGCAGTGCGCCCCGGTTGATTTTGAGACCGCCGTGATGACCGGCCTGGCCCCGGACGGAGGGCTTTATCTGCCGGACAATATCCCGGATGCCCGCCGCAGGATGAAAGCCTGGTCCGGCCTTGACTATCCGGCGCTGGCCTGTGAAATCATCCGCCTTTTCTGCGATATACCCGTGCGCGAGCTGAAGCCGATGATAGAGCGCAGCTATGCCCTTTTTGACAGCCGCACCGTGGCGCCCCTGGCGGACTGTGAGGGGATGCGCCTGCTGGAGCTTTTTCACGGGCCCACGCTGGCCTTCAAGGATTTTGCGCTCCAGTTCCTGGGCAACCTGTTTGAATACTACCTGCGCCGCTCGGGAGCGGTCTTGAATTTAATCGCCGCCACCAGCGGGGACACCGGCAGCGCCGCCATCGCCGGCGTACGGGGCAAGAAGAACATCAGGATATTCGTGCTTTACCCGCGCGGCCGCGTCAGTCCCGCCCAGGAGCGGCAGATGACGACCGTCGGCGATGAAAATGTTTTTTGCCTTGCGGTGAAAGGCAGCTTTGACGACTGCCAGAACATCGTAAAGGCGCTCCTGGCGGATTGTTCTTTCAGATCGGCACACAGCCTGGGCGCGGTTAACTCGATCAACTGGGCGCGCATCCTGGCCCAGGTCGTGTATTATTTTTACGCCTATTTCCGCGTCAGCCCCCGGGGTGGTCACGCCAAGGTGCGCTTCGCCGTGCCCACGGGGAATTTCGGCGACATATTCGCCGGGTGGATTGCCGCGCAAATGGGGCTGCCGGTCTCGCGCCTCGTGCTGGCGACCAACCGCAACAGGATCCTCGCGGACTATTTCCGGACCGGGATCTACGCGCGCGGGCAGGTCAAAAAGACCTGGAGCCCTTCCATGGATATCCAGGTAGCCAGCAACTTCGAGCGCTACCTTTATTACCGCGCCGGGCGCAGCCCGGGCGTCGTGCGCCGCCTGATGCGTAAATTCGCGGAGCAGGGCTCTTTTTGCCTTGCCGATACCGGGCGCAAAAGTCCGGATCCGCTTTTCCTGGCCGGATCGGCCGGCAACGCGGAAACACTTGCCGAGATCCGCAGGTGTTACCGCGCGAACGGCCGTGTGCTCGATCCGCACACGGCGGTGGGCGTTAGCGTCGCCCGGCGGTATTTGGCCAAGGATGAACCGATGATCTGCCTGGCTACCGCGCACCCGGCAAAATTCGGGGAAGCGGTGGCGCGCGCCACCGGGAAGCGGGCGGTCCGGCACCCGGCGCTTGAGGCATTGAAGCGCCTCAAGGCCAGGCGTTTTGTCGTTCCGGCCGAAGCGGAAACAATCAGGCAATTCATCGTCCGCCGCGCGCTCCGGCCGTGATGGGCGTTTATGCCCGCCGTGCCAGAGCGTCCCGGCCGCGCCGGAGTGGGCTGATTCCTTAAAAATCGCGAACCATGAGTATTTTTCAGATAATATTGATTGCCTGCGGGCTGGCCTGCGACGCGTTTGCGGTGGCGGTTGCCTGCGGGCTTGCGGCCCGGCCGCTGCGCGCGGCGTACGCGTTCCGCATCGCTTTTTTTTTCGGCCTTTTCCAGATGCTGATGCCACTCCTTGGCTGGGCGGCCGGCGTGAGCATGCGCCGGCTGATTGCGGCATTTGACCACTGGGTGGCATTCACGCTCCTGGCGGCTATCGGGGGCAAGATGGTTTATGAATCCCTTAAGAACGGAAAGGATTGCCAGCGCTGCAGGGTGGTTTCGATGAAAGGACTCATTATCCTTTCGCTGGCCACGAGCATCGATGCGCTCGTGGTCGGTATGAGCTTCGCATTTTTGCGGGAGGCGATTATCATGCCTTCGGCCATCATCGGCCTGGTCACGTTTCTGCTCTGCTACGGCGGCGTGTGGCTCGGGAACCGCTTCGGCCACATGTTTGAAAACAAGCTGGAGACGGCCGGCGGCCTGATTTTGATCGGCATCGCTTTCAAAATCCTGTATTCGCACCTTGCAGCGTGATTTCAGCGCCGGGCGGCATGCGCCAGCGAAAGCCCTCCGATGAAGGCGAACCCCGCCCAGTAGAGCAGCACAAAGGGCAGGGCGATGTACTGGATGTGCCGGAAGGCGTAAAGCAGGCTGATGGACACATAGGCGAAAAGCGCCAGCTCCATTAGAACCGTGGGGTTGAAACGCGCGCGGTACTTTTTCCCGGCCCACGATTCGCCCGCCGCGCGCTCCGGCCCCGGGCGCCGGTCAGCCAGGTTGTATTTGGGCGTGCGCTGAAAGTTGCTCTTGCGCCCCAGAAGAGCGCTGAACACCGCCTGTGAATTGACGACCGTAAGCCCGATGGCGCCCGCCATAAGGAGCGGCAGAAAAAGCGCGCGCAGCTTCCAGTCGGGATAGATTTTCTTCTGCGCGTATATGTAAAAGATCGGGTAGCTGAAGGCGTTTATCGTGAAGAGCGACACGGCCGCGAAAAAAACATCCGTGCCGGGGCAGTTGATCCGGATGAAAAGCATCGGCAGCAGCATCAGCGCCAGAAGGAGCAGCACCGGGAAAACGACGTGGTTGGTGAGGTGGACCGTGGCCTCGAATTTCATCAGCGGCGTGAGCCGCCCGCTCTGCCAAACCGTCGGCAGGAGCTTTATGGCGGTTTGAATGGCGCCTTTTGCCCACCGGTATTGCTGGTTTTTCAGGCCGTAGACCTCGGCCGGCAGCTCCGCCGGGCAGACGACGTCATTGACATAAACAAACTTCCAGCCCGCGATCTGGGCGCGGTAGGAGATGTCAATATCCTCGGTCAGGGTGTCGTCCTGCCAGTTGCCGGCGCTGATGATGGTTTCCCTGCGCCAGATGCCGGCCGTGCCGTTGAAGTTTATAAACATTCCCCTGGCGTTACGCGCGCCGTGCTCGAGCACGAAATGGGCGTCAAGGCAGATCGCCTGGCTCCTGGTGAGCAGCGAATAATTGCCGTTCAAATGCCCCCAGCGCGCCTGCACCATCCCGATCTCAGGAGCGTTGAAGTAGGGGATCATTTTTTTCAGGAAGTCCGGCCTGGGCATGAAGTCGGCGTCGAAGATGGCGATGAACTCGCCCCGGGCGGACTCCAGCCCTTTTTTCAGGGCTCCGGCCTTGAAGCCGCGCCGGTCTACGCGGTGGATGTGGCTGATCGCAATGCCTTCCTTCCTGAACTTGGCCGCGCAGCCTGCGGCGATTTCACGGGTTTCATCGGTTGAATCGTCCAGTACCTGGATTTCAAGCTTGACGCGCGGATAATCCAGGGCGCACACGCATTGGATCAGGCGTTCGACCACATATTTTTCATTGAAAACAGGCAGCTGGACCGTCACGGCCGGCCATTCCGGCGGCGGCGTCACCGCCGCCGCCGCGCCGCTTTGGCATTTCCTGTGGAGGAAAACCATCAGGTAAGCGTGAATCGAATATGCCGTCAAAATCAGCAGGAGAACAACATATAATATCATCAAAGCCGCTGTTATGGACTGGTAGAAATACATATATTTCTTGTGTTTGCGAAAGGAATAGAGCTTTAGAATTACATAAATAACGGCGCTGTCAAGCGCCATTACCGCCGCACGCGGCCGTGCGGCGTGCGGGGCGGAAAAATCTTTCTTGATTTCAGCGCCTCGGCAAGGTAGATGTTTTCACGTTAAACCTCATGATAAAAGGGCGCACAATTAAACATTTTCTATCCCAATGGGTGCGCAATCCCAGGGAAATCGGGGCCATCGCCCCTTCTTCGAGGAGGCTGGCGCATCTCATTACGGACACGCCGGTTTTGAAACGCGCCCGGGCCGTGGTGGAGATCGGGCCGGGCACGGGCGCGTTCACGGGCCGCATTCTTGAGCAGAAGCACCCCGACGCGCTTTTCCTGGCGGTGGAGGCCAACGCCTCTTTTGCATGTCTGCTCAAGGCTCGCTTTGCAAACGGGGTGCAAATATACCACGACAGCGCCAAAAACACGCAGGCCTGCCTGCGCAACCACGGGCGCGCGACCTGCGACTGCATCATCTGCGGGATGCCATGGGGGCTGTTTGACGAGCGCCTGCAGGAGGATTTAATGTCCGCCATCGCCGGCGTATTGGAGCCGGGCGGGGAGTTTTCAACCTTTTCCTACCTGGGCGGGCCATGGCTTTCTGACGGACGCCGGTTTAAAAAGATGCTGCCCAGATATTTTCAACGCGTGTCCGTCTCCCGCACGGTCTGGTTGAATCTTCCGCCGGCCTTCGTCTACCGCTGCGTGAAATAAATCTGAGGTATGGCAGCGGCAAACTGCATCGCCGGCGTGCATTATCCAGCTTTAAGCTGGTGAAATGAAGCAAAGCGTCGAAGTGTTATGCAAGTTATTTCCCGGGACGAATCGGCTTGATCTGCGGTCTACTGTCTGCAAAACCGTATTTTTAGACATGTGTCAGCAGGAACCCCTGCATTATCTCCGGAAGCTGCATGTCATTAACGTTCCGGCAAGGCCGGATGTTCTGAGGGGCGGTCATTTTTTACCCCGGGCGGGCAATAAGATGTAAAATATGATGACTTGGCCGCATGCTGATTCCAGCCATATTTTACCGTTATGGGCTTCGACAAATGACCTGGCGATGGCCATGCCCAGTCCGGTGCCCTTGGGTTTGCCCTGGGTGGTGAAAGGTTCGAATACAAGTGAGCGGATTGATTCGGGGATGCCGGGACCGTTGTCCGCAACCCGGAGCAGAATGCCATTTCCCTCTTTGCGGGCGCTGATGGAAATCAATCCGGGTTTGCCGGCAAAAGCCTCCACCGCGTTGAAAACGAGGTTCTGAAGTACGCGCATGATTTTTTCCTTGTCGAGCTCGACGGTGATGGGCGCGGGGGATATGTCGAGCCGGACATTGCATTGCTTGAGGTATTGGCCGGATAATTTTACAAACTGGCCCAGCAGGTCCGCCAGGTTCACGGGTGCTATGCGCAACGTCATGTTGCCTTTTGAGAAAAGGAGGATATCCTCCGCCATGGCGCTCATGTGCGCGATTTGCGCCTCGATAAGATCTGTGCATTCCTTCGTCCCGGGGCGGCTATCCTGCTTCTGGATCAAGTAGGTTGCCATCTGGATGACGGCAAATGGATTTTTAAAGTCGTGTATGATCGCCGCCGCCATTTCCCCGATCATCGCCTGGCGCTCCTTGCGGAGACGTTCCTCGGCAAAACGCTCGTTGGTCTGGCGTATCTTTTCAATTACGTGCAGGACTATTCTGGTTAGGCCTTTTTCCGGGGCCTCGTGCAGAGCCGCCCGCACGATTGCCTTGGGCAGGCGGCCCAGAACTGTCGGGCTTTCCGCGGCTTGTGCTCCGGCGCTCCGGGGATGATCATCCAGAACGCCGAATTCGCCGAAATAATCGTTGTCGCGAATAAAAGCTATGGTTTGATTGTTGCCGGCCGGGTCGCGCTTGAAAAGATGCACGCTTCCGCAAAGCACCAGGCAAACGCAGTCGGCTGTATCGCCTTCCCGGAAAATCATGTCGCCGGCCCGGTAGGTAACATGCTCGGCGGCCTTGGTCAGTTTTTCCACGGTGGCGGGCCGGAAGAAAGTCAGGAATATATTGTCTTTCAGGTTGGAAGTCATTTTGCTTTAAGGTCTGCATCCGGACAAATGGAATGATCTTCTTTATGCACATTTTAATGAATTTATTGCCGATTGCCACAAATAAAACAATATTTCAGCCCAGGTGATGACTGGCGATTTGAGGGTATTGCTTGCCATGTGATTTTTTGCCTTTCTTGCCGGCATAGATTCTGATACCTGTTAAATATGAGAAAAAATTTGAATTTTATATTCATTCTTTGTCTATGCGCGGTGGCGGTGGCTGGCGAGAGAAAAAATCCCCAGGCGGCTCCGCTTAATCCCGCCTTCATCGAGTTCATGGGCCGCAAGGCGGGCGATGTGGCCGGCGCAACCCGGCCGGGATATCCCCTGGGGCTCGCGCCCGCTCCGCTGGATTTTTCCGGAGCTTTTCACTTCAAGCCTTCTCTCAAGGCTGCTCCGAAGGCATTGCCGGCGCGCTATGACCTGCGCGAGGCGGGCCGTGTAACTCCGGTCCGCAGCCAGGCGCCTTACGGCACCTGCTGGGCTTTTGCCTCGTATGGATCGCTCGAGTCCTGCCTCATGCCGGCGGAGAGCCGCTATTTTTCAGTAAACAACCTGGCCAACCGCCACGGGTTTGATTACGGCTATGATGATGGCGGGGGATGGACGATGTCGGCGGCCTACCTGGCCCGATGGGACGGACCGATGAATGAAGCTGATGATCCTTATCCCGATCCTGGCAAAAGCCCTCCCGGACTTTCCGTACAGAAACATCTTAACGCTCTCTATTGCATTCCGCGCTCCGGCGCGCTTGACGATGAAGCGCTGAAGCAGGCGGTCATGGATTACGGGGCGGTGTATGTCGCCTTTTACTGGGATGACTCCGGATATATCGATGCCACGAAATCTTATTATTATACCGGCACGAACCGGTCCCAGAACCATGCCGTTGCCATGGCCGGCTGGGATGACGCGTTCAGCCGGACGAATTTTTCACCGCAGGCGCCGGGCGATGGGGCGTTTATTATCAAAAACAGCTGGGGCACCAACTGGGCTGAAAGCGGTTATTTCTACATGAGTTATCATGAGCCAACCTTCTGGGGCGGCGTGGCATTTTACGGAACTGAAAACCCGACCAATCTGAATGTCAATTACCAGTATGACCCGCTCGGCTGGGTCACTTCATTCGGATACAGCAATAATGCCGCCTGGGGGGCCAATATATTCACCGCGACCTCCGCCGTTGTAATCCGCGCGGTGGGGTTGTATACGCCATCAGCCAATACGCAATGCCAGATCTTGCTTTATTCCGATGTAGTTCCCGGTGTGCCCCGCAGCGGACTGCTGCAGGCCGTACAAACGGTTGAATTGCCGATGGCCGGTTACCACACAATTGCCCTGGATTCCCAGGCGGCCTTGTCACATGATACCCGCTTTTCGGTTGTGGTTGGCATGTATGCGCCCGGTTGCTTTTGGCCGCTGCCCGGGGAAATGGCCGTGGCCGGCTTCAGCAGCCGGGCGGCCGCCTCGCCGGGGCAGAGCTATATGTCTTTTGACGGCACTAATTACTGGTATGACGTTACCGATTACGATGCCTCCGTCAATTTTTGCTTCAAGGCGCTCGGTTGTTCCCTGGCCGAGGTTCCTATTGCCGCCGGCGCCGTGGCGGATTACGATGGCGACCGGCTCGCCGACCCCTCATTGTGTCGGCCCGTTTCGGGGACATGGACGATAAAATATTCCGGGCGTAACTATGAAGCCGGAACCGTGAGCAATTTCACCGGGGCGGCGGGATGGATCCCGGCCTCGGCGGATTACGACGGCGACGGGATGGGGGATTACGGCTTGTATAACCGCTCTACCGGCGAATGGGAGTTAAAGTTGTCCTCGGCCGGATATGCGGCAGTCAACCTTGCAAGCTTTGCGATCGGCGCGCCGGTTTCTGCTGATTATGACGGCGATGCCAAGGCTGACCCGGCCGTATACGAGGCAGCCTCTGGAACTTGGAGCATCCGGCTTTCTTCCTCCGGCTATGCGGTAATCTTGCTGGAGCAATGGGCGGGAGGCCCGGCCCAGCTGGCCGCGCCGGCGGATTACGATGGCGACCGCAAGGCCGACCCCGCCCTTTACCAGGCCCTTGGGAGCACAAAAGAGGAAAGTAACGACGCTTCCTGGACCATACTGCTTTCCGGCGGCGGCTACGCAGCTTTAACGCTTAATCCATATCTCGGCGGACCAGGCTGGCTGCCGGCCCCGGCTGATTATGACGGCGATGCCAAAGCCGACCTGGCGGTCTGGCAGGCCCAGGGCGGCACCTGGAAAGTGCGGCTTTCATCCGGCGGGTACGGTGAACTTGTTTTGACCGGCCTGCTTGGTATTTAATTATCCCGATTGAAGATCATGCTGGTCGCGATCTTTATGTGGGAAATAATTTTTAATGTCTTCTGGTGGACGTTGTTTGCCTGGACCTGCCTGGCTCCGGGCGGTTATGCGCCTTATGTAATGCTGGGCGTCAACATCGGCGATGTTGCGGCCACAGTATACTTCGGTGTAGAGCGTGGTTACCTGGAGGAGGAAGGAGATCTTAATTTAAGCCAGTTTCTTCTTGGCTTGCTAGGGTTTGGCCTCTTGGGCGGATTCTACTTGGGCGGGCTTTCGTTCATCCCTGGCAGCGATGCCTATAACATAGCTGTTTACGTCGTTTTCGTTGCTGTCCTGCTAACTTTTTTCTACCGCTTTTTGCAATACAGCCTCGCCGTGTTTAAATATTAAGCCGAACTGCCCGGCTGTTGCCGCAAGCCGGGCGGCGCCATCACCCTGTTCGCCAAGCCCGGGGCGGGGCATTACCGCGCGGTCTCGCGGATCCAAAGCCCGTGGTAGATTTTATTTTCAAGCACACGGTGAAGAAGTGATGGTTAGTACCTTCACCTTAAGAAACCGTGATAAAAAATCCAGTCGGATCCAGACGGACGAGAAAATTCTGGCGACGGTTAGGAAATCCGAAACTCGAAGCACGTCGTTCCATAGGCAGATCCGCCAGTGGCGGAAAAATTCGAAACAATATCTAAATTCTCTGCCACATACTCGTTCCGCCCATTCCGAAGCCTCAGGGCGAGGAGAAGCTTCAGAGCGAGCAGATCTGCTTAAGGCGGAAAATATTCAAAATTAGAAACAAAAGTGTTTTCTTGCTTTTATATCATGTTTCTGTCATTCGAATTTGTTTCGAATTTCGATATTCGGATTTCGAGTTTGGGTTGCGGGCACAGCCCGCGTTAGCCAATAAGAGGAGACGAAGCTATGCAAGGTTGTCAATTAATGTCCGGAGCAGCTTTTTACATCGCGATCGACAACAGGGGTGTTTGGCCGAATCTCATTCTGTTGCCGGGCGGCGAAGTCTGCGCGTTCATCTACAATCACCCCAGCCATGGATACGGGAGCAACAGCGACATTGAAATGTGGGTCAGCAAAGACAGCGGATGTTTATGGCAGTTCCGCAGTCGCGTATCAGCCCATGATGAAGAGCCCAATGCGATTCGCATGAATCACGCCGCAGGGTTGAACGCGCGCGGTGAACCGGTTGTGCTGGTGAGCGGATACCATGAAGGCCAGCGCAAGCCGTTATTGCCCTTACAGTGCTGTATTTCGCCTGATCTGGGAGCGACCTGGCACCGCCATCATCTGCCGGCATTGCCGGATCGGATACCGTATGGCCGGATTTTATGCTTGCCTGATGGGGCGCTGGCATGCCCGCTTTACCGGAGCTGTCCCGGTAAGAATGGACTGAAGTCGACGGCTGTGGATATTTTTGAAAGCCGGGACCACGGGCAGTCTTGGACTTTGCGCGCACCTTTGACGGACAACGCCAACGAAACATACCTGCTGCGTTTGCGGAATGGCTCATGGATGGCTTCATGCCGGATGGCGGTCCGGGACTCGCTCGATAACGCTTTACCGCATGGCTCCGGCGAACGGTTGTTCCGCTCCGGTGACGAAGGTCGCACCTGGGATCAGGGCCGGCCCGTGTCGCCGCAAGGGCAGGAAAACGCTCATCTGCTTGAATTGCATGACGGGCGTCTCCTTTATTCCTTTACCAGCCGGATCCCGGGCCTGTTCGGGGTGGTATATCGCATGAGCCGGGATGCAGGGCTTACCTGGTCACTGCCCGTGGTGCTGATATCAATCCCGGCGCGCGACTGGCTGGTCACGGATTGCGGCTATCCCTCCAGCGTGCAGCTGCCGGATCGCACGATCGTGACGGCGTATTATTTCGGACCGAAGCAGCCCGGCGGCGGCCTGCCATGGCACGACCGTTACCATATGGGAGTTGCCCGCTGGAATCCGGATTGCTGGCCTGATCCGGTTTGATGCAGATTCGGGCAGGACCTGTGCGAGGAATCCAGATGGTAAGCGGCTTGTATGAGGGAATAAATTGTAATAGATTGAGTTACATGGATTCTGATTTTACACCGCTGGCAGTAATAATAGTACTCGTCCTGATAATTGGCATCGGGATAGCCATCTACATTGATAAACAAAGGCGCATGGCCGCCTTCAGGGCCCTGGCTTCCAGGCTGGGGTTAAAATTTGACGAGTCAAATAATTACGATCTTGCGGAACAATACGGTTTTCTGAACAAGCTTGCCCGGGGCGGTAACAGGTATCTCTTCAACACCCTGTCCGGCTATTATCGCGGGTATCAGATCCTCGTCTCGGATTACCACTTCGAGATACAAACCGCCGGCGCAAAAGGCCAGCCAAGGACGCAGCATTGCTACTTATCGCTGTTCTCGCTTCAGCTGCCGGCAACCTTTCGAGAGCTTACCGTCGCGCGCGAGGGCCTGCTTTCAAAGATCGCCCAGGCTTTCGGCCATGACGACATAGACTTTGAGTCCGCCGAGTTTTCGCGCTCTTTTTGCGTGCGCTCGCCAGACAGGAAGTTCGCCTATGACGTCTGCAACGCCAGGATGATGGAATACCTGCTTGAAAACAGGGATCTTTCCTTCGAAATAGAGCGGAACGCGCTCGCCATGGTGTTCGATTCGCAGCTGGTAATCGATAAAATCGAATTAAACCTGGGCCGCCTGCTGGAGATACGCGCGCGCCTGCCTAATTATCTTTTTGAAAGGGTTTGACCATGGATCCGGCTGCTATGATCGGAATTATTGTCATTTCTATCCCGTTGATTTACGTCGCGGTTACGTTCAACGCGCTGGTGAGCCTCAAAAATTTCATCAGCGAATCGTGGAGCAATATTGACACTGAGCTCAAGCGCCGCTATGACCTGATCCCGAACCTGGTGGCGACGGTTAAGGGGTACGCGGCCCATGAACGGGCGGTGCTGGAGCGCGTCACGGAGATACGCGCGCGCTGCGTTGCCAACAACGGCACGCTGCAGGAGCAGGCCGTGGACGAGGTGCAGCTGGTGGATGCCATGAAACAGCTCCTGGCCGTCGTGGAAAAATATCCCGACCTCAAGGCGGACAGGCATTTCCTGGAGCTGCAGAGGGAGCTGGTCAACACCGAGGACCGCATCCAGGCGGCCCGCAGGTTTTTCAACGGGAATATCAGGGACTACCGCAACCGGTGCGAAAGATTCCCGAGCAACATTGTCGCCGCGCTCTTTGGCTTTAAGCCCCAGGGTTTCTTTGAAGTTCCTCCCTCGGTCCGCGAAGTCCCGGATGTTGGCAATATATAAGTGGGCATGACGCTTACTGCGTCAAGGTATATGGACCTGTCATGGAATAATCACTGGCGGAAAACCAGATATACCACTTGTCGTTACTGTCAATAATGCCCGGGTCGGCTTTTGCGTCGCCGTCAAAATCCGCTGCCACAGGTGTGCCGACAACCGTGCTTAACGGGAAAGGACCGGCGCCCTGGAAATCGGCCGTGGAAAGCCATGCGTACCACAAGCCGGAAACATACATGGCCGGGTCGGCAATACGGTCGCCGTCAAAATCGGCAAGAACTGGAATGCCGTCGGAAACCGTGCAGGCATAAGGTCCGGTCATCTGGAAATTGCCGGAAGAAAAAGCCACAAACCAGCCCTCGTTGTTGTAAATGACCGGGTCGGAAATACGGTCGCCGTCCAGGTCGCCTGCCAGCGGTATCCCGGCCTTGCCGAGGTCATAGGGACCGAACCCCCGGTAGCCGGAGGATGAAAACCAGACCTGCCAGCCGGCGTTGGACACAACCACCGGGTCGGCTTTGCCGTCGCCGTCGAAGTCGCCAGAAACAGGCTGTAGGCTATGGGCGGAATAGGCTGCAGATGGAAGGAATTGGGCGGAGGCAGGGGAATAATTGTCAGCGGAAAGCCAGAGAGTCCAAAGACCACTGGAAGAAACTATGGCGGGATCGGCTTTACGGTCGCCGTCGAAATCGGCGGTCACGGGCGTGGCATGCTCGCCTTCTATCCAGACGGGCGAGGAGAAAGCGATTTCCGGCGCGTTGGTTGTCATGACCGGGGTATTGGTATTGTTGTCTCCATAAACGCGCAGGGTGGGGGCCTGGAAAACCTTCACGCGGTAATACGACCAGGCTTGGGCGGAAGCGTCAACATAATCAAGGCTGACAGTGTCGTTGGATGTGGCGCCGGCGTATGTTTTTTCATAAAGCAGGACCGCGTTGCGGATGACCTGTATTTTTTCGATGCCTGCGGTCTCACCCCTGGCCGTTATGTGCAACATGCAGGGCAGGGCCGCGCCCCGGTGGGTCGCGGTCTCTCCCATGACCAGGCGGTTGGTTCCGTAGGCGGCTGAAAAAGAAAGCTGGATGCGAGCGCTCGTGGTGCCGTAAGTGCGCTTGTTTTTGATGGCGCTGTAGATGGCGTCCTGGGTCTTTTCAGTTGCCAGGACAGCCAGCAACCCGCCGGTGTAGGGGCCTTCCCATTCCGAGACGTTGTTGGTTATTTCCTCCACCGCGCCGGGCGTGCCGCGGTGATTATCGGTGCCGCCGGTGATGCCCAGCTTGTAGCCGGAGTCGTGAGGGCTTTGCGTCCAGCGCATCAGGGCGGTATCGACGGATTTATCGGACTGGAACCGGAAGACCGGATATTCGCACCCGGCGGCTTCCGAGTTGCCGTGCGCTGAAAATATTTCCACGACCGGCTGAAAGGCGGCATTGACATAATTCCAGTCGGTTGACATGTCAATCGTGGATTCATCCTCGTGGGTGGAGGCGCCCTTGGCGGGATGATGGGGAATGGTGATGCACTCGTAGCCGTCCAGCGCCGCCCACAGTTCCGCGGCATCGGAGGCGCTGTGCAGGCCATAGGACGGGATGGGATCGGAAGGCGCGTCGGCGGCGCTCCGGAAAATCACGCACTTGTGCCCGTAGCCGGCCGCGGCCGCGTCGGTGGTATCGCGCGAATTGGTGTATTCGAATCCGAGCAAAACAACGAAATTCGGCGGATCATTCTTCTGGTTGCAGTAAAGCTTGGTTTTTACCCAGTTGGCGGGCAGCATCAGCTCGGCGTGGTCGGTGATGGCCACGAAATCAAGCCGGGCGGTGTAGCGTGCGTAATCCATGGCAACATCCGGGGGGCAATTGGTATAACCGTGCAAAGGGACGTCAAAAGAATATGAGGAATGGCTGTGAATATCACCCCAGTAAATTGAATAGTCTGCGGCGGTACAGTCTTGCGCCGCCGCCGCCTCCAGGATGATGGCCAGACAAAATGCAAAAAAACGCGCCATAGTTATTGCCGTTCTTAATAAGACCACGCTGTAAAATTATTATAGGATTGCATCCTGAATGTAAAGCTCATGACTATGGCACGGGATTCCCGAATACAGAGTTGACATGTCATGGCTTAAGCTTTCCGCGGTTTTTGCGATTAACTTACCCTGCCCAAGAATCCGATCTGAAAAAAACAGGATATTATAATGCTTGTGTAAGAATTTATTTTATGGTATACGGGAAGCATGAAAACTACAATTGATATTCCCATCGAGGAACTAAAGGATGCCATGCGATTGACCGGCGTCAAGACGAAACGGGCCGCCGTGCTGACGGCACTGATTGATTTCAATCGGCGCCGGCGAATGGCCGAAGCGACCCGCGTGCTGGGGACAAGCAACACGTTCATGACTCCCGAGGCGCTGCGTAAAGCTCGTCTCGCCCGGAGGACGGCATGATCCTTATCGACACTTCCTGCTGGGTGCATGCTTTGCGTCGCGCCGGCAATCCTGTCATCCGGGCGCGAGTCAAAGCCTTGATGGAATCCGGAGAGGCCGCCTGGTGTCCGCCGATACGGCTGGAACTTTGGAATGGAGTGGGGGGCGAGGGTGACAGGAGAAACCTCAGGCTGCTGGAAGAAGTTCTGACAGAATTGCCCGTTACGGCGGAGGTCTGGCAAAAGGCATTCAGCCTGGCAGACCGTTGCCGGCGCGCGGGAAAGACTGCGCCCATGCAGGATGTGTTGATTAGCGCCTGTGCCCGTTGCCACCATGTTTCCATCGAACATGATGACGCTCACTTTTCATGGCTGATGGCGTTGTAGCCTCATCGCCAGATGCAGGCATCGTAGACTTGGGCATCCTCCTGTTCGATGAAGAGGTGAGATGATGACTGAAGAAATCAAACGCCCGAGAAAACCAATCTGGGCTGGTCTCGTTGCCCTCCTCAGCATCGCAATGTCATTTCATCTCCACGTCCTTTATGGTGTTGTTCATTCGCACCCACGGGAGGCGATGCTCGAGATCCTCACCATTCTCCACCGCGACTCCTTTCTCATTACGGTCTTTGCCGTTGGGCTCTCGATTCTCTGTCTCGCCAGGGGAAACAGAATCCTCGGCTATATTGCTCTCGTCCTGTCCATTGGCGCGGTATTTAACTCAATGATTATGTATTGAAGTGATATGAAAGAGTATCGAATCCAGCGGCTTCACGCTATCGCTTCGCTCAGCGTGAGCCGTTTCGTTGGACGATGAAGATGATTGTAAAATTGATACTAATCGGGCTGGTCTTCATCGGGCATGTTGCTTTGTTCACCTGCGAATGTTTTACGGCAAAGGCGCGGCCGTAATGGGGTTTGAGGCGGTCTTAGAAATCGGATTAATCGTGACTTTTACTCAGTTCACGAAGACGATCTTTACGGCCTTCGATCAATGCTTTTTTCTTTTCCCGGCTCCATCTTTTAATTTGCCGTTCTCGATCAATGGCAACTAATTCGCTGGAGTAGACTTCATAATAAACAAATTTGACATGCCCGTGGACGCGTGTATGTAAAGCCCCCTTACCTGTGTTGTGATCTTGAATGCGTGCAGCCAAGTTATGCGTATGCCCAAGATAATAACTGCCGTTGGAACATTGCGCAATGTAGGTATGGAACAAAATGCCCTTCGACGCATTCCCGTTCGGCGCACTACGTTTGCTCACGGTCGTTTGCTCAGGGCATTCTCCGCGCTTCTCTGGTTTCGTCGAATGGCCTGCCATGAGCAAGCTCGTCCTGAGCTTGTCGAAGGACGAAGCGCGTCGAATGGAGCAGAGGGGATTCGAACCCCTGACCCCCACGTTGCGAACGTGGTGCTCTACCAACTGAGCTACTGCCCCATATTGTGGACAATACTATTCGAACTTTCGACCCCCACGTTGTCCCGACCTCGCAGAGAGTCGGGATGGTGCTCTACCAACCCTGTCCCCCATAGCCCCTTGGGCGAAGGGGGATCCCCCTTCGTTCGCTGTTGGCGTAACTACGGGGGACAGGATGAACTACTGCCACATCGGGAAGAAAGGCTTGCCGGAAAAAATCAGCGCTGGACCGGAGCGGGCGTTGCGGCGACCGCGGCCATCTTGGCTTGCATCTTCATCTTCTTTTTAAGCTTTTTCTGCTCGATCGTAAGCTTCGGCTTGTTGGTGTGCCCGACGTTCCCCTTGTCCATTCCTTTTGCCATGATTGATTCCTTTCAACAGATTTTTTGCTCCTGGAGCCTGCTCCCGGGCCTTACTTACATGCGCCAATGATTATTAAGCCGGGCAAAAAAATCAATAAAAATCTCCGCCCATTTTCCAGCTTCACTTCCCGGTCGATATTAGGTACATTGCCCGCCCGAGGCAAAATCCCGCTTGAAAGGCAATGCAGATGGACCGGATTGATTTGAATGGCGCTTGGATCCTAAGGCAGGCCGGCCGGGCGCGGCGCTTTCCCGCAATGGTTCCCGGCTGCATCCATACCGACCTCATGGCCGCCGGCGCCATTGCAGATCCTTTTATCCGCGACAACGAGGCGCGGGTCCAGTGGGTGTCGGAAAAGGACTGGATATATGCGCGCGAATTCAATTTGCCGCCGGAATTGCTTGCTCGCGAACGCCTGTACCTGCGCTGCGAGGGGCTGGATACCCTGGCTGCCATCTGCCTGAACGGCCGCAGAATTGGCTTTGTCGACAATAAATTCCGTGCTTGGGAGTTTAATGTCAAAAAACATCTCCGGGCCGGCAGGAACAGCATCGAGATAAGGTTTGATTCGGCAAAAGCCGCCGCCCGTTCTTGCGACGCCCGGCATCATCTGGCAACCTATAAATTCGCAGGCCACGAGGTGGAGGGCAGGTCATGGCTTCGAAAATCCCCGTGCGATTTCGGGTGGGATTGGGGGCCGGCATTATTTCCCTGCGGCATATGGCGTCCCATAAGTATTCTGGCTTTTAATACCGCCCGCCTGGGCGACA
>Ga0172371_10005649_pt1 | contig 18478 bp, 9 predicted proteins | sample Lak12m_FD_114543 | JGI IMG/M metagenome (GOLD analysis project Ga0172371, IMG submission 114543) | Freshwater microbial communities from Kabuno Bay, South-Kivu, Congo - kab_022012_12m | ecosystem: Environmental > Aquatic > Freshwater > Lake | place: Democratic Republic of the Congo: South-Kivu...
CAGCGAGCAGCTGCCCTTGTCTGCGCATGCGAAACAATACGACGTGAGGCACAGGAGAAGGGGATCAACCACTGGGGAGAAGAGCCCTTCCGGATCGGTTTATGGGTCGGTGAGAGGGCAACCCCCAATTGTACGAAAGACGCGAAGGATGTCATTGACAAAGGGCATGGACATTGGCCTGGGAGTGTCCAGGCAGGTTCTCCGGCGCAGCTCACCAACTGCCCCTGGTGTGGCACTCCCATTGATCCGGGGAAGGACATCAAGGTGGAAACCTATGAGAAAGGGAGATGCCGTACACTGTTCTATTGTGGAGATCCCAACTCTGCATGTCCATTCACAGAGCGGAATTCAGGGGGCGAAGGCATACCTGTGGTTGTCGTGGACGAGGAGATATATAGAAGACTTCCCACCATGATGATCTCCACGGTAGATAAGTTTGCTCAAATGCCCTGGAGGGGGGAGACCCAAATGCTCTTCGGGCGAGTGAATGGGCGTTGTCCCCGCCATGGTTTTCGATCCCCCGAGATTGTCGACAGCGATTCACATCCCCCGAAGGACAGACATCCTTCGGCAAGAACAGGCAAGGTCTCTTTACTAAGACCTCCCGATCTCATCATTCAGGACGAGCTTCACCTCATCAGCGGACCGCTGGGAACCTTGGTGGGTCTGTATGAGACCGCGGTGGACAGACTCTGCTCGTGGCAGGTAGACGGGAAGACGGTCCGTCCCAAAGTGATTGCATCAACCGCAACGATACGCAAATCCTTGGATCAGGCACATGCGCTCTTCCTGCGAAAGGTGTCTTTGTTCCCACCGAACGGTCTGGAAGTGGGAGACAACTTCTTCTCCCTGCAGCGGAACCCTTCGGAGGAGCACCCGGGAAGGCTCTATCTCGGAATCATGGCTCCCGGGGTGCGGCTCAAAGCAACCCTGATCCGCGTATACACGGTCCTCCTGTCGGCCTCTCAAAAGCTCTTCAACCTTTATGGAGAGACGGCAGACCCGTGGATGACTCTCGTAGGATATTTCAACTCGATCAGGGAGATGGCAGGGATGAGGCGGCTGGTTGATGACGATGTGGCAGCCCGCCTGTCCTCCATGGAACGACGGGGCTTGGCCAGGCGCAAGATCGGGACGGACGGCCTTGAAGAACTCACCTCCCGAAAGGGATCAAAGGATATCCCCCTCATACTTGACCGCATGGAGCTTCAATTTCGTCCCGAGGTCGGCACCTCGAAAGGTCATGCTAAGAACAGGGAAGAGAAGAAGACGGAGAGACTTCCCATCGATGTGCTCCTTGCCACAAACATGATTTCTGTTGGTGTGGACGTGAAGAGATTGGGCCTCATGGTCGTTGCAGGACAGCCCAAGACAACTGCGGAGTACATTCAAGCCACCAGCCGCGTAGGCCGAAAGCACCCCGGCATTGTGGTCACGGTGTACAATTGGGCACGTCCCAGGGATCTCTCGCACTACGAGACATTTGAACATTACCATGCCACTTTCTACAAACATGTAGAGGCGCTCTCAGTGACACCGTTTTCTCCGCGGGCCCTTGACCGTGGGCTCACCGCCTTGCTTGTCGCGTTGATCCGACTCGAGTCTGAAACCTTCAACGCCGAGGACAGAGCCCATAGCCTGGACAAATCCCACGAAATCGTAAGAGCCGCAGTCAAGGCCATTTCGAAACGAGCTGAAGCAATAGCCGGAGACAAAGCTGCGGCCGATGATGTGGAGCGAATGCTTGACTATCGTCTGGATGAGTGGATGAAGCTCATCCACACGAAGAAGGATGGGGGAGGCTCCCTGGCCTACCGGAAGGGGAAAGAGGACACGGCGAGCCCGTTACTCCGGAAACCTGAATCGGGACGCTGGGAACTCTTCACATGCCTCAATTCATTGAGGGAGGTGGAAACCCCAGTGGGGCTTATCCTGGGCACACGAGAGATAGAAGAGGACAAGCCATGGGCCGAGTATCGAATTCCTACTGTTGCTGTGGAGACGGATTCATATGAATGAGAGCAAATACCCCACCAAGGTCGGCGACATAAGACCCAGTCAGCTTTTGCACACGTTCGGTATTGGGGCTGTCGTTGATCTTCCCAACATATCGGTCATGGTGATGGGGCTTGATGAATGGGATATGGAAAAGTGCTTTCCTATCATCGAGCCACGGCTCTTATCGGCTGTTCAGGCGCAACTGGGAGACACCGTGCAAGCGCTGAAGGGCCCTCCGACGGTTTCTGAAGGCACCGTCAATGTATCGCCTTTTGATGCGGATGCGCTGGTTGGAGCACCGGTAGCCCTTTTTCCCAGGTGGTTGCGCTGCCCTCAGTGCGATCGCCTTGCCCGATCTGATTTAGGCATCTTTGAGATCAAAACCGACAAGTTTCACCCGGACCGCGTCCGGTATGTACACGCTCACTGCCCCGGTAAGGGAAAATCTCCAACCGTGGTCCCGGCCAGGTTCCTCACGGCATGTCCCAAAGGGCACCTCGACGAGTTTCCATGGACGGAGTTCGTGCATTCCGGTGAACCGTGCGACGCTCCCAGTCTTAGGCTTGTAGATGAGGGGGTTTCCGGCCAGACCACTGATATCTGGGTGAAGTGTGCCAACTGCGGGAAGCAGAAGCAGATGTCCAAGGCGTTTGGCGAGCAGGGAAGAGGCGAAATGCCCATGTGCAGAGGCCGCAACCCCCACCTGAGGAACTTTCAGGAGGAACCCTGTGGCGAACAGTTGCAGACCATGCTGCTCGGGGCATCGAATAGCTGGTTTCCAGTGATACTGTCTTCATTGGCGATTCCTGTTTCCGGGGATGCAGTGGAGCAGGCTGTGGCTGATCACTGGGACGTTCTTCACGAGGCTGAAAGCCTACCCCTGCTCGAATTTCTTCTTAAAGCCTACGTCAAGAGAGGCGAGTACCGCCAGCTCACCAAATATTCGGCGGAGAAAATCTGGGAAGCAGCAGAGAAGAGACGCAGGCAAACCAATATTCAAGATCAGCCAAAAACATTTCAGGATCTGAAACGTCCTGAATGGATGTTGTTTTCCCAGCCGAAGGAGGCCCCCCAGACGCCGGATTTTCAGCTTCGGCCCTCACAGGTGCCCGCTAGATACGCACAGTACATCGAAAGCATCGTACTGGTGGAACGCCTGAGGGAAGTGAAGGCATTAGTTGGATTCACCCGTGTCTATCCACCGGCCGATCTTTTCGAAGTAGGGGAGGCGTCGCAGCAATCAGTAGGTCCACTCACAAGGGGAGATCCGACCTGGGTTCCTGCCGCAGAGGTGCGAGGGGAGGGAATTTTTATACAATTTCGTGAAAATGCCGTAAGGAAATGGGCTGAACGCGACGCCGTACGCAGGGGAGAAAGTGAGCTGCTTCAGGCTCATAAGGCGTGGAGAACCGCCAGAAAACTGGAGCCGCCTGAGAAGGGTTTCCCAGGCATTCGTTATGCCCTTATTCATAGCTTTTCACATGCCCTCATGCGACGATTGGCCCTCGAATGCGGGTACACCGCTGCGTCCATACGTGAGCGGATCTATTCTTCAGATCCAGAATCGGATGAAGGCGCCATGGCAGGTGTGCTCCTCTACACAGCCGCTCCTGACAGTGAGGGGACACTTGGCGGCCTGGTGAGCCTCGGCTACTCCGCTTCCATGGAACGTAATCTCGATGAGGCTCTCAGGGCCATGCAACTGTGTTCATCGGACCCGCTGTGTGCAGAACATAGACCGAATGTCGGAGCCGGTGCCTTGCACGGGGCTTCGTGCCATGCGTGTCTTTTTGCGTCTGAAACGTCCTGCGAGCGTGGCAATAAATACCTGGACCGAAGCCTGTTGGTGGAGACGGTTGCCGACAAGGCAAGAAACTTCTTTGACTCAAGAAAATGACTGGATTGGGGCTGAAGCTGGACGAAAACGACCGAAAACTGATCGACAGAATAGTGGAAACAGGGTGTTCAGTTCCGCTTTCCGTAATGGAACAGGTCTGTCGCCGCCTTGCCGAATTACAGGAGACTGCAGGCCCCAAAGAGAAGATCGCAATCTCTGCGGGTGTAACACCTCCTGGAACTCGTCAAATCATCACGCAAATGCTCCATGAGTGGATAGAGAAACGACCCGATCTTTCGCCTGCGCATCTGTCGTGGGCCCTTATGGCAGCAGGAGCATCTGATGAGGCTTTCAGAGAGAGAGAATCCGTGGAGATCGTGTGGACCGGTCCGGCAGGCAGGTCAACTGCGTTCCGAAGGACAGATCAGGCCCTCCTTGAACTCATCGAGTCGGCAGCGGAATCCCTCATAATTGTGACGTTTGCAGCATACAAGATTTCGCGCATAGCCGACGCCATTGTGGAAGCCGGGCAGAGAAACGTGGACATTGCTCTTGTCATCGAGAGTAAGGAAACGAGTGCCGGGCATTATGTTCACAAAGAACTTGCAACAAAAAGCAGCCGACTGCTCTCCGTCGTAAAGGTATACACCTGGCCACTCGACAAGAGACCGACCGACTCCCATGGGAATCACGGTTCCCTTCACGCAAAATGCGCGGTGGCAGACGACAAGATGGCCTTTATTTCCAGTGCCAACCTTACCGAGTATGCGCTCAACATTAATATGGAGATGGGAGTACTAATTAAGGGCGGCGGGTTACCCGGGCAGATGCGCAGCCACTTTCGTAGCCTCATCAGGGATGGGGTAATCCAGGAGATAAGTTTCTAGGTTATTGCATGTCACCATGAGCTTTTCGAGGTCCTATGATGAAAGGATTACATGTAGCTACCTCTGGGGATGCCACACAAGAAGATAAATTTTCCTCGAAGCTCTTTCACAGAGTGAACCGCATCCTGCCTGAAGATCAAGAGGTCTTAACCGTTCCTCCTGATATAGAGGCAAAAGATGCAATAAAGCTCATGGAAGAAAGAGGATTTTCGCAAGTCCCGGTAGTCTCAAGAGGAGAAGTCCTTGGCGTTTTCTCGTTCCGATCGTTTGCACGAGGTGCCGCAAGAATGGTTGACGAGAAAGTCGATCCAAGAGGGCTTCCTGTAGATGAATTTGTGGAGCGGGTCCCGTTTGTAAGACTGACCGAGGAATTTAAACCACTGATCGAATTTCTTGATCGACACGACGCTGTATTGGTCGGCGAAGAAATGCGACTCCAAGGAATCATAACAGGCCAAGATATCATTGTTTATTTACATCAGATTGCCAACGCGTATTTGCTTCTGTACGAAATCGAGCTTGGCCTGCGTGAGTTAATAAGGTGCGCCGTAGACGATGATCAGTTGGAGACTTGTGCAGTTGCTGTTCTAAATCATCAATACAAGGAAGACCAGATTCCCACTAGACTTGAAGAGATGGTTTTCGGAGACTATGAGGCAATTATCGGTTACGCAAAATATTGGGATTACTTTAGACCAGTCTTTGGCGGCACGCGAGACAACACAAGAGCAAAGCTTAAAAGCGTTCGGCTGATTCGAAACGCAATCTTTCACTTCAAGAGGGAGTTGTCAATTGATGAACATTGGAAGCTTGCTGATTCGCGTGAATGGATATTGCGGAAGCTCCGAATAGTAGAGTCTAGACGCCGTGGAGAAATCAATGATTAAAGAAGCCAACCTCGAAGAACTCCGGATTTTGGGATTGATGCGTCATCAAGCGGTCTTCATGGCAAGATTTCTCGATGACAATTTTCCAGCCCACCACCTTCTGGTCGGCCCTGTTGGAACAGGTAAAAGTTTCTTGGCAAGGGATCTTTGCAGGCACATGTTCAGCATCGGCCTGGCTAATAGGATACTAATAGTTGCTACCTCTTCTCTGTGCAAAAGGTACATGGAGTCCTTGTTGAGAACTGCTGGGTCCGATGCAGTAGCAGTCGTCGATGTTCGTAAGTTTCGTGCGATGGAAGCTGCAGTAGAAGTTGGAGCCAACCCATGGCCGACGCCCTTTATTGCCATTCTAAGCGAAAATATCGCTAAGCGAGAACAAATTGCATCGAGTCTGGTTGCTACCCAATGGGATCTGCTCGTTGTTGACGAGGCACATCGACTCACAGGAAGAAATCTGTCCGTCATTCAGACTATGATTTTTGGAGGGAGGGCGTCTCGGTCACTTCTTATGACGGCCACTCCAACGAAGAGTCTTTCGTGTATTGGGGGCCAAAAACTGACTCTAACGGAGTGGGGAGTAAATGAGATTGATTGGACTGGAAACATCCTGAGACCACGTGAGCCAGTCCAGACATTGGTGGGGCTGACTAGGACCAAAGAAGAGATAAACTTTCTCAAGGCGATACTGTCTTTTCTCGCCCCGGTAACAATTGAAAACTCAGAGTCTAACCGTCTTTTTAGCGTTTTATTGGCAAGAAGGGCTGCTTCAAGCGTCTTTGCCGTTGAACAAACCCTTGAGCGAATGAAGCGTATGAGGGATGAAGTTTTGCACGGTCACCCATTAGCAATTCAGGAAGATCTGCTCATTGCAGAAACCGACTGGCAGATCGAAGACCACGTTAAGCTGACAACCCTGTTTCAAGATGTTGTGGAAATAGAACATTTGCTTCACTTAATAGACGAGATTCGAAGTGACAAAAAAATGGAGAGGCTGTGCCAGTTATTGGAGGAATTGACAAACCAGATAAGGGGAGTTCAAGAGAAAATTTGCATATTTTCGTCTTATTCTGACACCGTCCTATACGTTGAGTCTGCCCTATCAGACAAAGACTGGGACGTGTTCAGCCTTACCGGATCAAACTCCGCTGAAGAAATCACAGCGGCTCTCCAATTTATTAAAGAAAGCAAAAGACAGGCAATTCTAGTGACCTCCATTACGGAGGGCCTGGAGGTCGGAGATATGGATGTCCTGATTCACTACGACCTTCCCGGAACTGAGACTGAGATAGAACAACGTCGAGGCAGATTCAATAGGTGGGGACGAAGAACACCTTTGAAAGAGTTTGCTTTTTGGGACAAGTCAGGAGTTCTTCAGTTTGAGCACGACTTGTTGAAAAAATACTTTCCGAGTTTATGTGCATGAAGTGCTACGTGAAAAGTCGTGATTGCAACGCCGTCACGGCTCCTTGGCAGCGTCAGTTTTGTGAGAGTGATTGAGGTATGAGCATTGAACTTTGGATCGGTGAGGATTTTGAACACGGCCACGAAATGGAGGCCTTGGCAATCTTCCTGCAGAACCTGCAACGCCAATACTCGACTGACCCCACGAGATTCTGCGTCCTGGCAAACTTCATGGTGAACTATAGTCCTATAGATCTAGCAGTTGTGAAGAACAATGGCATTGCCGTCATTGAGCTGAAGTACGTCGCGGGACCGGTATTCGGAGGCGAGAATGGTGATTGGATTATTCGTGACGGCATCCAGGAAAAGGTCTTAAGGGGAGGCTCAAAAGGAAATCCTTACAAACAGGTCATCAGTTACAGAATTGCGTTTCTCAAGTTTCTCAGTGCTCATCGCAACAAGTTTCTGCAGCCTCGGGCTGGTCTGGAGCCGCGATTGGATCACGTCAAAGGCATTGTGGCTCTTTGCCCCTCATATCCAAAGGGCTCAGCTCTGAATTTACCTGATGAGCGCTGGCTCAAAGTGACAGGTCTAGACGATCTACACAGGGAGGTATTTCAGACACGGTCTGCGCAGCTCATTTTACAGCCCAAGGAAATCAGTCGGCTCCTCGACAATGTATTGGGGTTGAGAAGGGAAAACATAAACAAGTATGCAGAAGCCGTTCCGAAACCCGAAACGAAGAGTCAGGAGCCTGAGAGTCAACCGATTCCAGTTGCTGTCCCTACGACGGAACCTATTAAAGTATTAGAGCCCCTTGGAATGGACCATATTGTCGCACAGGAGCCACTATCTTCTGATCAAGAAGCCTGTCTGGTGTGCAACTTGGGGATGAATCAGTGCGCCTCCAGAAAACTGAGCGGCAAGGTTGAAGGAATCACTTCCTCAGAAGATTTTCGATACATCTTGCGAATCATAGATAATGACTTTGAAATGGCCTCCATTCCTGTCCATGAGTGTTGGCACGATTATGTTGGACGACTGAAATCCTTGCTAGTTGTGAATGAGAGCGTGCCTGTGACTATCCTGCACCTGGAAAAGTGTGGGGAGAAACTGTGGGCCGGAGAAAACAGCCTATTGGTTATCGAGCCTGACTGGCTGATCAACGTGACTGACATGACTGATGTGGAATTCTGTCCGAGGCAGCTTCTTCTTAATCGCTTTGTGTCATCGCCAACGAATGAACACATGATTCGCGGCAACTTAGTACATTCACTGTTCCCTGACATCTGGGAATTGAGAGACAAGAAGGAGATTGCGAAACGACGTCTCGAATTACTTCGCAAACAAGTCGACGACTTCATAGCAACCAAGTCTAACCCAGATGCCATCAATGAAAAATGCGACCATTCGATTGAACACATTACCCAATGGATTGCCCGACGCAAACGTTCAATTCGTTTGAGAACCGAGACCTTTGTTCTTTCTCCGTCACTAGGCATGAAAGGGAAGATAGATTTTCTGTGGGAGGAACCCGGCACGGAGCAAATAGTTGGCGTCGGGGAACTAAAGACGGGAAAGAGCCAAGGATCAGAGCCTAAGCCAGGCCATGCGCTGCAACTTCTTTCCTACACCATGATGCTTCTTGCGAGGGGTGAGATAACCATTGATGAAGTTTATGCGACCTTACTGTACAGCGGCAATGATATGCTGGGCAATAACGGGGGGAATCTTCCTCGTAAGCTCATTCCCGCATTAAATGCCATCAAAAATGGAGTGAACGTTCGCAATGATCTCGTACTGATGGAGCTCACAGGCCGCTCAAGATTCGAGACCAATATGAATAAGTGCCGCAGCTGCAAGAGCTACAACGCCCATTGCGCCCGCATTGCTCTCCTGAGCGACGAAGAAGACACCCGCCCCGTTGAATCAATGAAGTGGCTCCCGTCTGAGACGGAAGTACCTTCCGAGAAACAAAAAGTGTTTTTTCAGCATTACGCATCGTTGATCTCCCAAGAGTTGAGAGCCCTCAAAGAAATCCATGCCAACCTGTGGAGAAAAACTCCCAAACAAAGGGAAGAAGAGGGAATAACTTTTCGGGCAGAGAGTCTCAGTAGTGTCCCCCTCAACAAAGGTGGATACCGCTACCGACTGAACGGAGCGAATAGAACGGATTTTGGGACAGGCGATGCGGTACTCATAAGTGATGAAAGAGGCCCTTCATTGGGGCGAGTGTCTCTCGGAGTCGTGCAGAGCACATCAGAGGATGGGCTGTCGATAGGATCAAACGAGGAGATTCGATTCAAGCCGGTCTGGGTAGATCCCTACACGAGCGAAGGTCTTACCATACGATTATTCAAGGGACTGTATCGCTTCGTGTCCAACCCGAGCCACTTGCATGATGCGATCTTCAATGAAAAATCTCCCGAGTTCGGCAGTCTGCCTATAACGGATAAATCGTTAGTCAAGATACTCGACAAAGAGCGTCTTAATGACTTTCAGAAAAGAGCCTTGCAGTCAGTCATTTGCACAAAATCCTACTGTATAGTCCACGGACCCCCTGGATCTGGAAAAACCAAGTTGATACGGGCCATCGTAAAGGCACACTTGCTGCTCAACAAGAGAGTCTTGATTTGTACCGGCACGAATAGAGCGTTGGATGAGGCCATGAAGTCTGTCGCAACAGGAGAATTAAAAAGCGAAGCTCTACGGATCGGAGATCCTGGGTCCGTAACGGATAACAGCGTACGAGCTCTGACGCTGCATCATCTCATTCAAGATATTGAACCACTCGACTCTAAGATTTCAAAAGGTATAAATGCACTCAGCAACAGATCGGTGGTTGGGATAACAGCAAGCTCGCTGCAATCCGGAAAGTACGAAAGGGTGCTCGGAACCTTTGATCTTGCGGTAATTGACGAGGCCGCCCAGTTGACTGTTCCTGCCACTGTTGGCTGTGTCAGCTTTGCAAAAAGATTTGTACTCATTGGAGACCATCACCAGCTACCTGCAGTCGTGCAAAGTGACGGCATTTTTCAGTACGAAACCGACCACTCGAAAGAACCGTGGTCCCGACTGTCCAAGTCGCTTTTCGAGATACTGTACGAAAGAGCTGTCAAGAATTCAGGGCGGGAGGTGGTTCTTCTAAAAGATCAATATCGTATGAACGATCAGATCTGCGCCATACCCGCGGCCATGTACTATCGAGGGGCTTTGAGGCCAGGGACATCCAAGGTAGCAGAGGCCAGGCTAACCATAGATGTGCGAGACCTCGATGGATTTGAGAGGCAGGTCCTCGATCCTCAGCAATCTGTAAAGTTTGTTGATGTGCCTCTGGACAGTCGTGGCGGATTACGAACCAACCTCACCGAGGCGCAGATCGTTTCCCACATTGTTGAGGCATTGATTACGGCTAAATTCGGTCTGGATCGGGACGATGCCATGGGGATCATATGCCCTCGTCGTGCCCAGGTGGAGCTGGTGAGACGGCAGTTGGAAAGTCTCTTGAAGGAAATGCATTTGATCCATACCGGCGAAGGGAAACAGATATTGGATTCCGTGAGCACCGTGGACAGATTCCAGGGAAGTCAGAGGGATGTGATCATAGTCTCTCTAGGGATGTCAGATAGTATCGTTTCGGAGCATCTGTCTGATGAAAGGCGTCTCAACGTAGCCATGTCAAGGGCTCGGCACAAGCTGATTTTGCTCGGCAATCGAAAAGCATTGAGCGATGATGATGTCTTCTCCAGGCTGTTCGAGACGATGGAGACAGAATTGCCCTATCCAGGCTGGTACCTGGACCGCAAATCAAATCAGCATTGACAATTTCAAGGGGTCATTCAGACAGCTCCCAAATGCCGCGGGGTGAATCGTTTCTCAAAACACCTTCCTTGACCATATCCAGTCGCGCCCACTGAGCTGAATTCCACCAAACAGCTTCTCCGTTAGCATTGTCCAATCGTTCCAGATCCCGTGTGGAAAACTTGTGGCTCATTTCCTTCTCAATCCAGTTCCTTATAGTCTTAACATGAGCCCTTCCCCCGTGGGCCTTCAGGCAATCAATTATGTACGGCCTGTACTCTGATTGCTGAGTCTTCATTCCCGCTGGCCGTCGTTTCGTGGGACGATGTTGACTTGAATCGGATTTCTTTACTGCCGCCGTGGCAGAGTTGAGCATGCTATTTAACGGGATCATTCTGTCCCGGAGCTCCTGCATAGCCCAAGAACCAACATTCTCAGTATCTAGCTCGGCTTCAAGCTTCTGTCTCGCCTTCTCCAGATCCTCTAACACAGGCGTTTTCGTATCTTGAAAAGACTTTATTAAAGCCAAGATTTTGTTTAACTGACCTCGTTTGGCCGAGAGATCGGGCAGTTGGCGAATAACAGAGTCAAGTTCCTGAACTGTCTCCAACAAATAGTCTATCAGACCCACACCTTGGTCTACAAGCTCCTGGATTTTCTCCGTTTCTCTCGATTCCATCACTCAGTACCCCTCCGTCACGGCGTGGTATTCGTGGGGTAACCCCCCAGTTCCGAGCCAGCGATCATTAACAATCGACCTCACGATAACAGCTGTTCATCTTATTGAACCAAATCATTTACCTTCTCGTCCGTCATCCTTAGGGCCACCCGTATGTCAAGCAGGTGGGTCTCTACAAACCTGACCGTTGTCGAAAGATCGCCCAAGACCAGTACTATCTCTTTATTATGATCCTCCAGTAAAGACTTTTTTAGCAGTTCCATTTGCGCATCATCGTTCTTCACGAACTCTTTGTACCGCGCCGCACAGACTGGACATAAAGCCAGGTATTGACTCTCGTGTTCTTTCTCGAAATGTTCTTTGTTGAGAGCTTCCACAGCCTCGAAATATGGCTCGCCATCTCGTTTTCTGAACGGCATCTCCAGCTTACAAATCTGGCAAATCATCTGATCTTCATCGTTTGTGTACGTGGTCTTCAACCAGGTGCGAGGATCAATAGCCCCTCTTACCCTGACATGTCTCTCCCGAACTTCATATGTTTTTTCATTGGCCGCTGAGATCTCATCCGCTACCCGCTCTTGACGACGCTCAACATTGTGAGAATTCCTTTCCGGAAATACGGGAGCATGCTTCACCCGAGCAAGGCTCGCCTTCCAAACCGAAAAGGCCTCAGGGTATTGTTTGATACACTCCAGATCATCCACACTAACTCCAAGCTGGTCAGCAATGCTGGCGACGACCGGTCTTTTCATCCATAATTTGTCCGCCACCTTTGTGTCTCGTGCGAATGAGTCCGGCAGATCCTCCAGGCTCAAATCTTCAGGCTTATAAAAGCCGCCATCTTTATGTGGTAACCATTTATGTACCATCAAAATACGGCCAAACTTCGATAACCGGTCACTTTTTTCGCTTTCGTCAAAACTCTTTCTTCTCGATTCTTCAACGACCCCCCTGATAGATTTTGAGTTCGGCAAGACTATTTGATTCCAGATATAGGCTGACTTGTCGACACTTGGCGAGGAAAGCGCATGTTCCAGGCCGTGCACTTCCAGCGAGGGATCGAACCCATCGATACCCCGGACATGGAAACCTCTTCCCTCGGAAATTGTCACGAATCCACCATGGCTCTTGTGAGTCCTATGGATTCTCACTTCATCTGCCACTCCGAGTTGTTTCAAGAGCGGAAAACACTCCTGACCTATTAAATCATCGATAAACCAAGCATCATCGAAACCCTCAAAAAAGCTTCTCAAATCCTCGTGAGGAAAATAAGCCTGAAAAGGTTTGACGTACGCTACTCTCGTTACTGAGGCATTTTTTGTCCTCAGGAAAGACTTTTCCCACAGTGCTTTTCTCAGCCGTTCTTTTTTCATGAGTCCACAATCCGAACTCAACGCACGTACTATCATGTCAAAGTCAACGCTGTATTGATCCTCAGTAACTTCTACCGGATGAGAGTCATATTTCGGCAATACAGCATCAATTACCTGTTCAACAACGTCCAGTTCTGGGATCCCTAAAGCCTCAAGAAATGATCGAGCATTCCAATCAGAGGCAATGTCTCCATGCACTATGTGGAAGCGGCTGGACGATGTGCCATCATGACCTAGGTAAGCGTTTGGTTGGCCATCCTCTCGAAAGGGTACCACGTGGGTTCCATCTTGTAACCTAATGATGCTTTTTCCGAGTAACACAGGATCGTGTCCGCGGTTCCAGAAGCGGGATCTGCTCCACAAGGCCTCCTGATGACGAAGAAATCTGTAAAAGGATATCATCCAGGCGATGTCCTGATCTGCCAGAAAATTGTCTGTAAGTAACGAGGCAAATCTTCTCGGGGTGATTTCTTCAACCTTGAGTTCGTCAGTAATATACTTATGCAGCGCAGCTCTCTTTTCAGTGATCTCAGACGACAGCCACTTGCAAGTATCGGTTGCCTTCACTAAGGATCTCAATTGATGCTCGTTTAGGAGCTCACGGAGGTCTGTTCCGCGTGCGATCTTTGCTCTTTCAGCCGACAGAAATGTGCCATCTTCAGCCGGGAGTAGCTCTTCTTTGCGGAGCACACGTCTTATCTCATCTGAAATGGGCGAAAACATGCTGTAATCAGAGAAATCCGCCAGATTTATTGGTAAACATTCCAAAACGTCCATCGTCAGCAGGTTCATCTTCTTGAGTTCATGGAGTGCCTCTGCGATCAGGGCTCCTGTTTTCAGAATGAGGGTCATGTTCCACGAGTCTTCTTTTGGAACATTGTCTCGTGCTGGGGTGGTCCGGTAAGGTCCTTGAATGAGGAATCCCAATCGAGTCATTTTCTCGGTGGGGAAAAAGGCTACCAGGGGAGAGTGACTGATCTTCACTATTTGGTCTTGGCCACTGGCCTGGTTTCTTTGAAGTTTGAAGGCAATTTCTACCAAAACAGACCTTTCATCATTAGGCAAAGGAACATCTTTCTCGAAAACAAGCCAGTGATCCTCGAACTCCTTCTCTCGACTCTCTCCGAGGATAGTAACCTCTCTTGCTAAAGAACGCTTTTTCTGCTGACGTAAGTAAATTCCGGTCGATCCGTCGGTTAAAACATATTCGAGTTGTTCGATGTTGCGTAGGAATATAAGAGTCTTTCGGCTCAGGTTTTTGAGACCCTGATTGATTTCTTCAGAGGCTTTGAATGGGTCTACCTTCTCTGGACAGAAAGGAAAAATGAAGAGAGTTGTGAACGGGGCCGGGTCAATTTCGACAGCAGAGGAAGGTCGCACATAATCTTCGATTATGAAATGTTCGTCTCCAGAATGTATTTCCGGGGCTTTTGTATATGCATAAACGGATTTAAAACCTATACCGAACTTTCCGATTTGCGTGAGATCTCCTTCTTTGGTTCCTTCACCCACTCCGCAAATTCCTCTCACGTCGAGTTCTGTGAAAATCCTGCCGTCGTGCCGAACCTCCAACCGATCCGCGAACACCTGGAACACCACTTTTGATGCCCCCGCATCCTCAGCGTTTTGTAGCAATTCAAAGATGAAGTGTGTTCGTTGGCTGTAGAGTCGACCAAGGAAGGCTAGATGCTTTGTGCCCTCCCCATATTCCCTGATATTATCTCTTCTGATTTGCTCATAGTCACTGCTCATTTTGCTCCCCCGGAGCTATTTCAATGATGCCCCAAGCAATAGGATCAGCTATTATGTCCGCAGTTTCCATCGCCTTCTCCAGCTCACTCTTGCGCCTTGCATAATCAACCCTTGCTGAAGCTATCTGAGACTCGCGCATTCTTCGTATTTTCTCGTTTGATGCCTTTCCCAGCTGGTCGTCAAGAAGCGCCATCCTTGCATCATGACTCTTGGTAAGGCTCTCTATCTTGTAGCCAGCGAGTTCACGATTTCGCATCCGATGTGCTTCCCTTTCTCTGGACCATATCTCATAATGAGCAATGTCCAGATCCGACCATTCCTCTGAACGCTGAATCGGGTCAAAACCGTCCAATGGTTCAGAATTCTGCAACAATCGCGTCAGTCGCAGTCTTACTTCCTCTGATGTTGCGACTGGTTTTAAAGCGACTTCCTGTCTGATTCCTTTGTACTCCCATATATATATAGCAAAGTAGTACGCACCTGGCTGAATATCTTGTGCCGTGGCTCTCAGGCAAGTAATGACCCGTTTACCTCGCCCAAACGAGTCTGCAGCCTGCTTGACTAAGGGATGAATTGGATTGACAAAAACCGTCTCCGGGTGTTCTGAAGCAACTTGGGCATCAAACGTAACAGCAAGGAAAGGATTGTCCCCCAGGAGCCATTTTTCCCATTCCCGATAGGCAGAAGTCCTTTGCCTGGGCATCTTCCTGAGATCTGTGATGAGTTCCCGCCGGGCTTTCTGTGACAGGCGCAGCTTCTTATTGGTCTTCTCTCCAATAAGAAATTCCTGATCTCGTCCGCATAACTGTTGAAGGTATACATGTATCATTCTCTGTATGGAATCAGGAGAGAGCCAATAGCTCGACGCATCTTCAACTTCCTTCCTCATCTGGTCCGTCGGTAGACGAATGCCCAGAAGCTCCAGCTGCTTCTGCTCTAATGCTTCCTGCTCCTGAATCAAACGAATCTTATTTTCAGCGAGTTGCTGAAGTCGCAGATTACGGTCTTCATCGGTTAATGAAAAATTCTCAGCAATGCTCCGAATCTCTTTTGTAATGTCTCCGAGTATGTCTTCAGTACAACCAAGAGCACTGTTGAAAACACCTATTCGCATGAGACAACGTTCATATATGTCAGCGTCAACAGTTCCCGGGGTGATCAGGTTAATTATGGCTACCGTGGGGCTTTTCTGACCATTCCTATCAATCCGCCCTATACGCTGTTCGATCCGCATGGGGTTCCATGGCAAATCGTAATTGACCAAGCAGTCGCAAAACTGATAATCGAGGCCCTCGCACCCGATCTCCGAAAACAACATGACATCCAATGCATCAGGGGAATCCTTTTCCGAGGCAAAACGATTACGAAGTTCGACACGCTCCTCGTCGGGCGTCCCGCCATAGATCAGCCCAACCCTTATGTTTCGGGCTATGAGGTGGTCGTAAAGATAAAACAGGGTGTGTCGAAAACTGCTGAAGACCATAACCTTATTGTTGGGCAGATCTCGCTTCTGCGTGATGATCTTTACCAAAGAATCTCGTTTTGGATCGTGTGGGTCGAGTTCCCTCGCTTTCTCAAGGACAGACGAGATTTTCGAAGCCAGATCAAAATCGATGCCGGCCGCGTCTGCCTCACTGTCATCAATTTCGTCCCACATGATTTCATCTGCGTGTCTTTTGATTATGTCTTCGATCAAGGGGGCAAGCCCGTAGAGACAACTGGCAGCCTGGCGTCTCAGGGTAGTCATCATGAAATTGACTGATTTGTCTCCGTGGATTTGGCCCAAAATCTGGGCCTGAGCTTCTAGCAATTCGTCATGTAGGGCTTTCTGGGCAAGTGTAAATTCAACGTGTACGGTTTCTGGCTTTCGTATGGTGAACTCGCCGATATCTCTGCGTCGTGTCCTGCTGAGCATTCCCGAGAAGGTGTGCAAACTTTCTGCATCAGTGATTAACTTAATTCGATCTTCCGGAGACATACATTGATTTTCAATAGCTGCCCTTACTCGCCTGAATTCAGGATTGTTCTTGAGAAAAGCTTTGCCCCACGGGGTGGCCGCTGCTTGATCGAGAGCATCAGCAGCTTCTAAATCCCAGTTCTCGGTTTGCGACCTCAAGAGGGCCACAGCTCTGTTGATGTAAGGATTTGGCTCTGCCATATGGGCAAAACTCTGTTCGTCGATGATGAGATCTGGGCGCAGGGTCCGCAACAATACAAAAAGATCATTATTACCGAGTTGGATGGGGGTTGCAGTAAGAAAGATGACAGCCTCTGCATTGTCGCACAAAAAACGCACCGCTCGATGGCTAAAGGTATCCTGATTCCGAATATGGTGTGCTTCATCCACCATAATGAGATCAAAGTGAGGAGGGGGGTCGAGAGTCAATAATCCCTTGCCTTTTTTACCCTTCCCAGCATTTTGGGGTCCATAAAGAAGCGCCTCATCGAACAATGAATAAGGTATGATGACCTTACTGAACTCGTCTGGCCAAACGCCTTCAAGATCGGTTTCACGAATGCAGTGTCGCAACTTCGGGCCATCAAGATGAATGAACCTTTCATCAAAACGCCGCATCTCGATTTCCCATTTCCTTTCCACGACAAGCGGTCTCGGACAAATTATCAGTATCGAATTCACCTCATGCCGGGCCTGAAGCTCTCTCAAAATAAGACCGGCCTCGATAGTTTTGCCTACCCCAACGCTGTCGGCCAGGAGAAATCGCGGGCGATCTGACCTCATGAATCTGAGCACAGGGCGAAATTGGTACGGAATAAAATTAACCCGAGCAGCATTGAGCGAGTAGAGCGTGGACAGCCCGGGGTACTGAATCTGAAGAGCGGTGAGATATGCGTGAAAGTTTTCACATGACAGCCTCTGAACTTCTTGGTCGTCCTCCTCTGCTAGAACCAATTGAGATGCGTAGTAAGTCTGAATCCGACCATCCATAAAAACCTGCACTCGGGCCTCTGGTTGCCCAGGAGTCACAGCCACCACAGCGCCCCTTGCTGCTCTGTTCGATTTCAGGCATAAGATCTGTCCGGGTTCGAAACAGAGCTGCCCGGACTGTTCATGGTCATGATCCTGCCATGTGCTCTTGTCCTGTCGGTCATCCATGAGCTTTAATTCCTCACGAAACTCTCTATGAATCGAGTCATGGGCTCGTTTAGGAACCGGCAGTCAGGCTCGAGATCCACAGAGGGCATAGGACCACCACAGCCGCCGGAATAATGGACTGCGGAGTTGATGATGATGTGGCCATCTTTGATCTGGACGAGAAACCCGCCCGTATCTTCCATGCGGAGGGAGAATGTATTTTCTTCCTCCTCCCACTCCGAATCGTCCTCTTCTTCATCCCATTCCTCTTCCGGATGCTTCACGACGGTTCTGTCGGCGCAGGACGTGGACACGTCGTCGGCTAGGGCAAATGGGAAAAGGGCCAGGTACTTGCCTTCGTGGAGAGCGGCTGCGGGATCCCATCCTTCTTCAGGAACTCCGTAGGGTTGGGAGTTGGGTTCGACTACGGGCAGGATGAAGAAGGTGGAGTCGAATTCAGGAGAAAAGGGGTTGTTTATAAAGTCGAGGGTAGTCTTGTAGCAACCGTCAAGATCGAACTGCCGGGCCGGGACTTTGAATTCTTTCATGGTCTTCACAGGCTCCTTGGCAAAATACGGCCCCACATACGGCTCCAGGAGAGTGCTTATATGGCTCTCACTGGTTGGCACCGGCAAGGTCGGGGCCCATTAGGGACCAGCCTATCAGTCCATTGTGTCAAATAAGGACAAACCAGAAGAACTTCTCTTGTATACCCTCAAAAAAGACCTTCTCTCGGATTTTGTTGCTACGATGCTGAAAAAGACTTTAA
>Ga0172371_10005650_pt1 | contig 18477 bp, 18 predicted proteins | sample Lak12m_FD_114543 | JGI IMG/M metagenome (GOLD analysis project Ga0172371, IMG submission 114543) | Freshwater microbial communities from Kabuno Bay, South-Kivu, Congo - kab_022012_12m | ecosystem: Environmental > Aquatic > Freshwater > Lake | place: Democratic Republic of the Congo: South-Kivu...
ATCATTCTTGTTGATAAAAAAGTAATTTCAAAAAAAGATATTGAATTTTTAATTCCATATGAAAAGCCGGAAACCGTCGAAATGGTTGACCTCTCCAATTCATTTCAAGATTTTAAAGGGAGGGCTGAACGGGCATTTATCATCAAACAGTTGGATGCAAATCACTGGAATATCAGTAAGACTGCCGATTCGTTAAACATTCAACGCAGTCATCTTTATAATAAAATGAAAAAATACAATATTGAGAAAGGAAAAGCATAATGGCAGAAACGATATTTTCTAAAATTATTAGAAAAGAGATTCCCGCAGCTATTGTTTTTGAGAATGAAAACGTACTTGCTTTTCGTGATATAAATCCGGCGGCGCCAACACATATTCTCATTATTCCTAAAATTGAAATAGATAAAGTAACAAGCTTAAATGGAAAAGAACACGGCGCTCTTTTAGGTGAAATGATAGACGCGGCAAATTTAATCGCAGAACAAGAAGGGATTTCAGAATCCGGTTTTCGTTTGGTTTTTAATTGCGGAAATGACGGAGGTCAGGAAGTTTATCACCTGCACATGCATTTACTTGGCGGAAGAAAAATGAATTGGCCCCCCGGGTGATGAGATGCCAAACTCCAAAAACATGATCCCATACTTAACCAATTCGGCTGGATAAAAAAAACGCTTTCATTGAAAAATAGATTTAATGCTACTACTACAAATCTTTTTACTTAACTCAAAAACTCTAACAAAGTAAAGATAGTGTTTTTCAATTCTTTTCGTGATACGACGCTATCAATAAAACCATGCTCCTGCAAAAATTCAGCTGTTTGGAACCCTTTGGGAAGGTCTCTCCCAATAGTCTGTTTGATAACTCGCGGTCCAGCAAACCCAATCAATGCTTTAGGTTCTGCAATATTTACATCACCTAACATGGCATAACTTGCGGTAATTCCGCCGGTTGTGGGATCGGTAAGAATAGAAATATACGGGATGCCCAAGTCTGCAAGCCTGGCTAACCTTGCGCTTGTTTTCGCCATTTGCATGAGACTTAGCACTCCTTCCATCATTCTTGCTCCTCCACTCGAAGAAAGAAGAACGAGCGGAATTTTGGACTTAATTGATTTATCAATCAGTCGTGCAATTTTTTCTCCAACGACAGACCCCATGCTGCCACCGATAAATTTAAAATCCATACAGCCAAAAGAAATTTCTTTTCCATTAATAGTCCCGGTTCCGGTTCTAATTGCATCGTAAAGTTCTGTCTTTTTGATTGCGTCGGTTATGCGTGATGAATATCTTTTTGTGTCGGAAAATTCTAAAGGATCAGCAGACCGCATTTTTTTATTAAGTTCCTTAAATGAACCTTCGTCAAGAATTACTTTAATATATTCTTCACTGCCAATTCTAAAATGGTAAGAACATTTTACACATGTCCAAAAATTATTTTCAAGCTGCTTTTTGTGAATAATTTCATCGCATTCAGAGCACTTGACCCACATGCCGTCAGGCAGGTCAATCTTTTGAGTATCGTCAGAAAAGTTTTTCTTTGATCGTTTAAACCATGACATAATTTTATTCTTTCCCTTTTTCGATAAATGTTACAATCGTTAAAGTTTTTTGAGGTTCGTTTGCATCATTTGAACTGAGTGTAATAGTTCTGGTAACAACGCCTTCACGGTTGGATGAATCAAATTCTACTTTAAGTGTTCCTTCTTCACCAGGTTTCAGCAATTTTCCGTTAATTACCGCAGCAGTACATCCACAAGAAGTACTCACATTTTTTATTTGTAGTGGTGCAGAACCAACATTACGGTATTTAAAAGTATAATCAACAACGCTTCCTTCGGTGATTTTTCCAAAGTCATGTATCGTCTTATCAAATTGTATTTTTGGTCCATCTATTTTTACCGACTCATTATCTCTGTTTTTGGGTAAAACTTTACCGATGATTTCTACTTTAATATTGGGATTGGAGGCATCATTACACGCAATAGAAATAACCTTATTTTGCAGACCAATTTTCCCTTCTGTATCAAATTCAACATTTATGGCGGTACCTTCTCCCGGTTGAATTTCATCATTTTGCATTGCGGCAGCTGTACATCCGCAGCTTGTCATAATATTAGTGATCCGCAGAACTTGGTCGCCGATATTATTAACACGGAAAGTGAATTTTACAAGTACTCCTTCGGTTACTTCGCCAAAATCATATTGAGTTATATTAGCTCGTATTCTTGCGCCTGATAATTGTGCGGAGATAAAGCTCATGGGAATGATTAAAATTGCAAACCATAATTTCATTTTCATTTTGTAACTAATCCTTTCACTAAAAAATCCTTAACATAAAGAGGTTCAATAAAATCAATGCTTTGTGGTGCAAGTTTTTTGCCGTGCAAAAAAGTCCAAGCGGCAATTGCTCTTGCCGAAGGAAAACTTAATTGATTTGTTCCGGCATTACCAAAAACTATTGCATCGCAATAAGTAGTTTCTATTTCGCTTCTCGGAACAATACTCAACTCTTTTACAAATTTATAGATATTTCCATTATTAAGAAAACCGGCAAAATAGATTTCTTCTTTATTGACTTTATTAGCAATATAAAAGCATTCGCCACGCTTAGTAACTTGCAGAGCCTCTAAAGCGATAGCTTCAAATGTTGGAACAGGAATTAGCGGTAAAGAAGCGCCAAATGCCATTCCTTTGGCGGCGGCTAATCCAATTCGTAAGCCGGTAAATGAACCTGGACCTATCGAAACAGCTATTGTGCTCAATTCATTCATTGAAACTTCTGCCATCGAAAGTACATTTTCTACAATTGAAAAAATCTTTTTTGAATGGCTGAATTTAATTCGAGATGTTGTTTCAACATATTTTTCTGCGTTCCAAAAAACACAGCCCGCGCATTGTTCGCCGCTCGTTTCAATTGCAAGTATGGGTTTTTCTTCTATCATAATTTTTGAAATGTAAACGTGCGTGAGAAATCTTCATTTATAGCAATTACAATTTCATACCGATTTTTAGGTAGCGCCTGCGGAAACAAATCACTCCATTCAATGATTGTAATTCCATCTGAATCATTTAAATAATCAAATATTCCAATGTTCAACAACTCTTCCTCTGATTTCATTCGATAAAAATCAAAATGGTAAAACTTTTCTTTTCCTTCATAAACATTAAGCAGTGCAAAAGTTGGACTATTGGCGTCGTTGATCTCAAATTCTTTACACAGTGCTTTAGTAAAAAAAGTTTTGCCTGACCCCATATTGCCTACTAAAGAGACACAATCTCCTTTTTTTAATAGTAAAGAAAACATTTTAGCGAGCTTGACGGTTTCTGCTTCTGAAGTAACATGCCGGATAAATGGAAATTGCATCACTTCGTTTCTAACGTAATTATGGGGAGAATCATTTCTTCTAAAGAGACTCCACCATGTTGAAAAGTATCTTTGTAATGGCTCAAATATTTGTGGTAATCTGTCGGATAAACAAAATAATAATCTTCTTTCGCAATGATATAACTGATGGATACACCGCGCCGCGGTAACTTATATTCAAGCGGGTCTCTTACAAAAATTGCATGTTTATCGTCAGCCCTCAGATTTCTTCCGTATTTAAATCGCAGATTAGTAGATGTTTCTCTATCGCCAAGAACTTTTGCGCCCCTTAAAGAGCGAATACTCCCGTGGTCTGTTGTTATTACAATTTTTGCGTTTTTCATTTTTGAAATTGACCTAAAAGTTGATAGCAATGCCGAATGCGTAAACCAGCTATCGGTTAAGGAACGGTATGCCGCTTCATCAGGAGCAATTTCTTTAAGCAAATCAGAATCTGATCTTCCGTGAGCAACCATATCTAAAAAATTTACCACCACCGCTGTAAAATGACTATTTTGATAGGACAAAATATTTTGTTCAAAATTTCTTCCAACTTCCGGGTCAATTATTTTTAAATATTTTAAGTCGGTTTGCAACTTAATTTTATTTCTATTTATTTGTAACTGCAACAACTCTTTCTCATACTTGTTCATGCTTCGCTCATCGTCATCATTACCCGTCCAAAGATCAGGATAGTTTTTTTCGATTTCCGAGGGATAAAGTCCGGCAAATAGAGCATTCCTTGCATATGAAGTTGCTGTAGGTAGAATTGAATAGTAATATTCTTTAGAGATTTTAAAATAATCCAAAAGATGTTTCTCCATAGTCATCCATTGATCAAATCTCAAACAGTCGAGTACAAAAAAGAATATTGGACCTTTCGCCTCTTTAACTAATGGGAAAACATAATCCTTAACGATTTCAACCGTTAATTTAGGGCGTTCTTCTTTCAACTTATCGTTAATCCACGATTTGTAGTTTCGCTCGATGTACTTTGAGAATTCTTTATTGGCTTCTTTTTTTTGGTCAGTCAGTGATTGCAGCAAACTGTTTTCTTTGTGCGAAGAGAGTTCTAAATCCCAATGGACTAATTTTAAGTATAAATCAATCCATTCAGAATAAGAAAGTTGGTTCTGTAAAAGAACAGAAATTTGATTAAAATCCTGCAAATAATCTTTGGTTGCGGTTTCGGTGGAAATTCGCTTCCCTTCTAATATTTTTTTACAAACCAAAAGCACTTGACTTGGATTAACCGGTTTAGTTAAGTAATCTTTTATTTTACCGCCGATCGCCTCATCCATAAGAGACTCGGCTTCGCTTTTAGTAATCATCACTACCGGAATATGTGGATGAGATTCTTTAATTTTTCCAAGCAGTTGCAAACCGCCCATTCCCGGCATCATCTCATCGAGAAAAATGATATCCACATCTTTCTCTTGAAGAGCTTCAAGCGCATCTTCTCCGTTAGTTTCGGTTTCTACATCATATCCTTTCTCAGTAAGAAATATTATATGAGAGCGCAATAAATCTATTTCATCATCAACCCACAATATTTTCTTTTGTGCCATAGTATCCTAAAAAATATTTCTGTTATAACTTTATATCAAACTTAGTAAAAATAGTTATGACGAGTTAGAGATAAATTTTACTCCTGCGGAGGTGCGCAGCAGTCAATTTCGGTTGAAGTTTGAGACGGCATCATTTTGGGGCTGATAAACGGAATTCCTAAATTCAATCCGCGCAGGATAAACAAAACTCCGATAATAAATGAAAATACAGGAATTGCTTTTCGAAAATTCAATCGCGCTTTAAGCGATAATGCCGAGGTAAAAAGCGAAGCCGCAAACATTATTGGAAGCGTTCCCAAGCCAAATAAAGCCATAAATGCCGCGCCTTGAAGCGCTCCGCCAGTTGCAATTGCTCCGGCTACTCCAACGTACACAAAACCGCACGGCAAAAATCCATTAAGCAGTCCAATAAAAAAAAGGCTTTTCATAGAATTTTTCCCGAACATCTTTGAAAACTGCTGTTTGAGTTTTGAAACTAATTGTTGAAAAAAAGATATTTTAGCGAAAGAATATTTTTTAGGTATTAGCAGTCTAAGAATTATCAGAGATCCTAAAATGATAGAAACCAATTGCTGCATCCCGAACAGCTTAATGCCGTTGCCTATCATTCCAAAAATATAACCAAACAGAGAATAGGTTAAAATTCTTCCGAAATTATAAAGCAGCCTGCTTACCACTAACCCCAATTTGGAATTGCCTGCCTGAGGTAAAGCTAATGCTATTGGACCGCACATTCCGATGCAATGCAAACTTCCTAAAAGACCGATGATAAATGCCGATAAAATCATGTTAGTTAATAAAAATACTTTTTTCGTCTGAATAAGTTACATTTTCAAATGACCATTTAATTTTCACTTTCCACAAACCTTTAGCAAAGTCCTTTGCAAGTATTGTTTGAGTTCCGGTTGAACTAAGTTGTAGATTAATTTTCAAATCATTTGCCGAATTTGCCGGGCGGTAAAGTAAAATATTTCCATCTACTGTTTTCCCATGAAATTTTTGGGGAAACTGAATTGTTAAAGCGGGAGAGTTGTAACTAACATTGATGTTTTCACTTAACTGCAAAGTCTTTTGCTGTGCGTCAATTTCTTCTTGGTAGTTCAATTCTTTTTCATAATAATTTGGCGTAACTAAATCAACCTTTTCTCCAAAAGCAAAAATGATGATAACAACATTCACTATAAGGAACGCTGCAATGAAGACAGAAATTCCAACTCCCCAATTCCATTTAAATTTCATTTTATTTTGGTTTAATATTTGATAAAAATGATGTTTTGAATGAAGTTACTTCTCTTCCATTTCGATAAACACCAACAGTAATCGGAGTGTTTAATTTTGAAAAAACTTTCTTATCGGCAATAATCATAAACTTTCCGTCTTCAACTTCAGAGGGTTTTAATTTCATATCAGCGCCAAGCATTTTAATTTCTGCATCTAAGTCTTTTATTTTAATAGTAACCGAAATTGGCTCGAATGTTTTATTTACGATATTGAAATTATAAAGATTGCTTATTTTGTCGTTCGGCTGATCTTGATAAAGCATTCCGGGAGTACGCAAAATATTTACTTCTATATCTTCACGCGTTGCTACTAAATAAGTAAACAATGATAGCAATAAAAGAAGAATAACCGAGTAACTAATTATTCTAGGAGTAAATGTAAACCGGACTCTGTCTTTAATTCCTTGTAACGAATCATAGCGAATTAATCCTCTAGGCTTTTTTACTTTATCCATAACTTCGTCGCATGCATCAATGCACGCAGTACAGTTAACACATTCTAATTGTATTCCGTTCCGTATGTCAATGCCGGTAGGGCAAACATCCACGCACAGTTTGCAATTTATACAATCCCCTGAAGTTCGCTGTTCGTTCTTTTTAATTTTTGCACGCGGTTCGCCACGAACATTATCATAGGCAACAACTAAAGAGTTTTTGTCAAGAAGAACACCTTGCAATCTTCCGTACGGACAAACAACTGTGCATGCCTGTTCGCGGAACCGTGAAAAAATAAAATAAAACAACATTGAGAACAAGATGAGTGCAAACAGCCCAGATAAATGCTGCGATACCGGATCAGAAATAATTTTAAAGAGTTCATCAATGCCAATTACCCAAGCCAAAAGTATATTTGACACTATAAAGGAGATTGAAAAAAAACTGAAATGTTTTAGAATTTTTTTTCGGTATTTGCTCAAAGTCCACGCTGAATTATCAAGAGCAATTTGCTGCCGAAAATCACCTTCGATCCAATATTCAATTTTCCGAAAAACCATTTCCATAAAAATTGTTTGCGGGCAAACCCATCCGCAAAAAATCCGACCAAAAATTGCAGTGAAAAGTATTATAAAAATTGCAAACGCAATAAATCCGATAACTAAAATTGCAAAATCATAAGGACCGAAAGCTAATCCAAAAAAAATAAACTTCCGCTCGAGAAGATTAAACAACATGAACGGATGATTATGAATCTTGACAAAAGGAGTTACGACAAGTATTAAAAGCAGGATAATTGCCGTAAGCGTGCGTGCGGAAGTAAACTTCCCTTTAGGTTTTTTAGGATATATCCAAACTCGCTTGCCTTGCGAACTAATAGTAGAAACAGAATCTTTATATGATGAAGAGTCGTTCACAACATTTCCTTTTATTGAACTTTTACTGAATCAGTTTTGTCGCTCCAGAGCGCCCCCTGAGGTGGTTTCGGGTTTGGAGGATTTGTTCCATGAAGTGAAATCACATAGCTTCCTACTTCTTCCATTTGCGCAGGGGTTAATTGAGTTTTCCAGCTAACCATTCCTTTATCTGGCACTCCGTTTTTGATTGTAGTAAAAACATTTTTTATTCCGCCGCCATGAATCCAATAATCATCTGTTAAGTTTGGACCTACTAAACCTTCACCTTTAGCGCCATGGCACACAGTACAAAGTTTAGTGAAAGTCGCTTGCCCCGAAATCAGATCTGCAGGTTCTTTTAACAGTTGAACAGTATTTTCATCAACCATTTTACCGCCTGACATATTTGCTTTAGCAAGATCGGCGAGTTTAACTTCTTCAAGGTATTCAGCTTCCTGCAATTTTCCAGAGTTAATCAGGTGATAATCTATTATGTAAATAATTCCAAAAATAATAGTGCCATAAAACAAAAATTTCCACCATGGCGGCAGGTTGTTGTCTAATTCTTTAATGCCGTCATAATCATGGTCAAGAAGTATATCCATTTCCTTTTCAACCGGAGCGGCATCAACTAATTTATTGTAAAGATTTGAAAACAATGGTTTAAGAAATGGTTTGTATTCTTCTTCAGTTTTTTGATGACTAAAAAAAAGTACGATAAAAATAACAATTACAAGAAGGAAAAAAATCAGAGCAGCATTGTCTAAATACGCGACCATATCTTCTGCTTTCGTTTGCCCAAAGGTAAAGGATGCAGACGTAAGAAAGATTGTAAGTAATTGCATGATTCGATTATTTTTGATTTGATTAGCTTGTTTCATAACAAATCCTTTATAAATTTCTGTTGTCGTCTTCCGCATCAAGCGGAAGGCGTTCCATTTGATTAACATAAGAAATATCAATTTTAAAAATCCAAACAACCATAAACACAAAGGCAGCAAAAAAAATTAGCAGAGATATTATAGGGAAGATGCTGATTCCTTCAATTGAGCTTAAATAATTACTAAACATGTTACTTCACCATTCCTTTATTTCTTTTTTGCTTTGATATCTGTTCCTAATCTTTGAAGATACGCAATCATTGCAATGATTTCTTTATCAGAATCAACTACAACGCCTGCATTGGATAAATCCAAAGCAATGGTATCAGCTTGTTTTTTCAGTTCAATATTTGCAATAGCTTCAAACCCAGCAGGATACGGAACGCCTAAATTTCTTAACACAGAAATTTTCTTTTCTGTAGTTGAGATGTCTAAAACATTCTTTTCTAACCATGGGAATGGAGGCATAATTGAACCGGGAGACATCAAACGAGGGTCGTTCATGTGGTAATAGTGCCAAACATTTGGATATTTTTTACCTTCACGCATCAAATCAGGACCCGTACGTTTTGATCCCCAAAGGAATGGATGATCATAAACATATTCGCCGGCTTTTGAATACTCGCCATAACGCTCAACTTCACTTCTAAACGGGCGAATCATTTGAGAATGGCATCCAAGACAGCCTTCACGAATATATAAATCTCTTCCTTGCAGCTCTAAAGGCGTATAAGGTTTAACGGAAGCAATCGTTGGGATATTAGTTTTTACTAAAAAAGTCGGTATCATTTCTACAATTCCGCCGATTAAAATTGCGACGGCAGCTAATATGGTGAACTGAAGCGGGCGGCTTTCAATCCAGCGATGACCTAAACCTTTTGAATATTTTATCGGCGCTTTCACCATTGGTGGAGCCTGAGCTTCTTCATCCGCAACAAAATTTCCTTGTTTTGCAGTATTAATCAGGTTATAAACCATAACTAAAACGCCCGTCAAGTACAATACCCCGCCAACTGAACGAATAATATACATCGGAACAATTTGTAGCACAGTCTCTAAAAAATTAGGATATTGAAGCAGACCGGCTGGGGTAAATTGTTTCCACATTAACGTTTGAACTAACGCAGACCAATACATTGAAGAGGCATAAACAACAATTCCTAAAAAACCTATCCAGAAATGAAAGTTTGCAAGTTTTTTTGAATAGAGTGTCGTGTTCCAAAGCCGTGGGATTAACCAGTAAAGTACTCCAAAAGTTAAAAATCCATTCCAACCAAGCGCGCCAATATGGACGTGAGCAATAATCCAATCAGTAAAATGAGCTAAAGCATTAACATTTTTTAATGAAAGCATCGGACCTTCAAAGGTTGACATTCCGTAAGCGGTAATAGCAACAACCATAAATTTGAGTACAACATCTTCCCTTAATTTATCCCAAGCGCCGCGCAAAGTTAAAAGTCCGTTAATCATACCGCCCCAAGAAGGAGCAATGAGCATAACAGAAAAAACAGTTCCAAGAGATTGCGCCCAATCTGGTAAAGCGCTATACAAAAGGTGATGTGGTCCCGCCCAAATGTAGATAAAAATCAAAGCCCAAAAATGAATAATGGAAAGGCGATATGAATAAATTGGACGGTTAGCCGCTTTGGGCATAAAATAATACATCAAACCGAGATATGGCGTTGTTAAAAAGAAGGCAACCGCATTATGCCCATACCACCACTGAACTAAAGCATCTTGTACGCCGGCGTATGCTGAGTAGCTTTTAAAAAATGTTACTGGCAGTTCGATTGAATTAACAATATGTAAAACAGCTACGGTAACAATGGTAGCAATATAAAACCAAATTGCTACGTAAAGATGTTTTTCTCTTCTTTTAACGATAGTTCCAAATAAATTGATAGCGAAAACAACCCAAACTAAAGTTATGAGAATATCAATCGGCCACTCAAGTTCTGCGTATTCTTTACTTGTTGTTAGCCCAAGCGGAAGAGTTATAGCGGCACAAACGATAATTAATTGCCAACTCCAAAAATGGAGTTTGCTGAGAAAATCACTAAACATTCTGGCTTTTAATAAACGCTGAAGTGAATAATAAATTCCCATAAAAATACCGTTACCAACAAACGCAAAGATAACCGCGTTTGTGTGAAGAGGGCGTAAACGGCTAAACGTTACATAAGGAATTCCAAGGTTTAGCGCTGGCACGTATAACTGAATGGCAATTATTAAGCCAACCAGCATCCCTACTACGCTCCACAACACCGTGGCAATAGCAAAGTATTTGACAATTTTATTGTCGTATTTGAAGGTTTCGATTTGCGACATAGTTTCTCCAGATTTATTCAAGAGTTGTATTTTTATTTTCTTTTAAAACAGATTGTTCTTTATCATCAAAAAGCATACGAATTGACGGAGTAAATTTATCATCATATTGCCCGCTTTTTACTGCCCACATGAATGCGCCAAGAAATCCGCCGGCAACCATTATACTGAACAATATTAAAACTGCAATTACACTCAAAGCAATCCTTTACGTTTTGCAAAAAAAGTAGTTATTATCGTAGTGAAAATTACTATAGAAATAGAACTTAACGGCATTAAAATAGCCGAAACCAACGGAGATAACAAACCTTGCACTGCATAATAAAAGCCTACAAGATTGTACAGCATTGATATGACAAAACTAACATAAATAATTTTTAAACTACTTGTTGTAAAGTTAAGAAATGTTGGTAATTTTTTTAACATTTTTGCATTTAAAATTGCATCACTTGCCGGAGTGAAAGATAAAATATCTTCAGAGACTGAAATACCTACATTGCTCTTGGCTAATGCGCCTGAATCATTCAAACCATCTCCAAGCATCAACACTTTTTTCTTTTCAGCCTGTAGTTTTTTAATGAAGTTTAACTTATCTATTGGCGACTGCCGGAAAATAACATTTGCTTCGTTTGTAAAAAATTTAAGCAAATACAAACGTTCTGTTTCGTTATCGCCTGAAAGCAAGAATGCATCATATTTTCGTTGAATTTGCTCAATAACTGTTGCTGCTTCCTCACGGTATTTATTTTGAATTTTAAACTTCCCTCTAATTTTTCCGTCAATAGAAACATATACTTCTGAACTTACTGCAGACGAGAATTCACCCGATTTTAGCTCATCAAACTCATTCTCATTTTGCAAATCAAAAAAACTTACTCCGCCAATTTTTAATTTATGCCCAAGAATTTCGCACTGAATTCCTTTACCGCTAATTTCTATAAAATTATCAACTTTTAGAATTCCGGGCGCAACAAGTGAAGCATATATTTTTTTACTTAATGGATGATTTGAATTTTGAACAAGAGATTTCACCCAAACAGTTTCTTCATCCGAAAGCGCTTCGCCTTCAAAGTTAATTTTTGTTTGACCTGCTTCTGTCAGCGTTCCGGTTTTATCCCAAACAACAGTATCAACTTTTGCCATTTCTTCCAAAACACGAATATTTTTAACATAAAAATCATTTTTGCCGAAAATCCGAAGAGTATTGCCAAGCGTGAATGGAGTTGACATGGAAATCGCACACGGACAAGCGACGATAAGTACTGTGATAAAAGCATTGATTGCAATATTCATATCTCTATTCATCCAGAAAAGATATGCTGCAACTGCAATGAAAAGAACTGCAAATGTAAAATATTTGCTGAATGAATTGGCTACTCCGGTGAAAGAAAAATCTTCTGATTTTTTTATCTGAAAATTGTTCCATAGTTGAGTTAAATAACTTTGTGAAACTTCTTTCAAAACTTCTAATTCAATTGAACTTCCCACTTGCCTGCCACCGGCGTAAATCAATTCACCGGCAACTTTTTCCACCGGAAAAGATTCCCCCGTTACAAAACTATAATCAATATTTCCTTCGCCGGAAAAAAGAATGGAATCAGCAGGGATTAACTCGCCATTCCGAACAACAACCCGTTCTCCGATTTTTAATTGATGAAGCGGAATTGATTTTTCCTCGCCTGATTTTTTAACCGTAACTGAAATTGGAAAAAATGATTTATAATTCCTCTCGAAATTCAGCATGTAATAAGTTTTATTTTGGAATATTTTGCCAAGAAGCAGAAAGAAAATCAAACCGGCAAGCGAATCCATATACCCGGGATTGCTGTTGACAAATATTTCATAACTGCTTTTTACAAAAAGCGCAAAAATTCCGATAGAAAGCGGAACATCAATATTCACGAACTTTTTTCTTAATCCCTTGAATGCAGATATAAAATACTCCGAACCGCAATAAAAGAAAAGCGGAAGTGAGAGAAGAAAAATAACATAGCTGAATGTTGCTCTGAGCGATTGACTTGAAACATCAATAGAAAGATATTCCGGAAAGCTCAACAGCATAATATTGCCAAAGCCAAATCCTGCAAGCCCAACTTTATAATACAGTTTTTTTTCTACATAGCTTTGCGATTTCTTTTCAACATCTTCAAAACTAATCTGAGGTTCGTACCCGATAAAAGCTAACGTTTCTACCACTTGTTTCAGCGATATTTTATTTGATTGAAATGAAACCGATAGTTTCTTTTCGACGAAGTTTACTCGTGATTGCAGAAAACTCGAATCAATTTTAAAAAGATTTTCAAGCAGCCAAATGCATGAACTACAATGGATTTGTGGGATAAAAAAAGTTACCGTGCTAATTTTGCCATCAGAGAAATCAAGTATCTTCTTTACAAGCTCATCATTATCTAAATATTCGTACTTATTTTTTAAGTGTTCAGTTTTTTGAGATTTACCGGGCGAAGAGTTTAGCGCGTAATAGTTGCAAAGTTTTTTTTCATTTAGAATTTCATAGACAATTTTGCACCCTTCGCAGCAAAAAATTTTTTCTTCATTATGAATTGAATCAGATGGACAAATTTCTCCGCAATGGTAACAAATAAGCGCTTTATCACTAATCATTTCTTTGGTTTGAGCCATAAAAAATTGTTTTTGAAAAAAAGGTTTTGAAGTATCTTTTGGAAGGATGAGCATAAAACAAAAATGAAACTCAGGGCTTACCTCCCCGCTAAGTCCCAAGTTTCATTTTTAAACATCAACGCATAAAACAAACATATTTTATGCCATCCAAAAGAACATTTTTTAATTAAAAATGATAGATAAAATAATTGGTTTGTAATAAATAACAAAACTGTTCTTAAAACTGAGAAAATTCAGAAAGTTTTTCTTAAACTAAGAGCAAGCCATCTTCCACCATCAACTTTGCTGGGTTGAGCTTGCGTAACAATAGTCCCCGGAGTAATTTCCGAAACATGTATCTCTTTTTTTGTAATTTTCAACGGCACAAATTGCCCAAATTCCAATGAAATTGAATAGTAATTATTTAATTGATAGATAAAAGTTGAAGCAAGTTTACCAATTATTGCCTTCCGGATTGGCAAAATATTCCGCGTGAAATTTTTTACGCCAAAAACTATGTACGAAGGCTGCCAATTATCGAATGTAAATTCCGGCAGAATTTGGTAAAATGACAACTCCGGTTCAACAGAAAAGTTGGCTACTTTGAAAAGTTTTTTAGTTTCAAAAGTAAAAAAGTAGAGGTGCCCGGCTAACCGGTAATTTATTCTATTAGTAATAAGCGAAGTTAGAACTGAAGTAAAGGGCCAAGATTGTATATTCCCTACCATAAACCCTTTGTAAAAGTTGTAACTCACAAAAAAAGCGGGCATCCATGCATTGTATTTATGTTCAAAACTTTTCACACTTATACCGTTAAAGAGCGCATTGGTAAAAGAGTTTTGGCTAAAAGAATTTTGTGCATAAATAAGATCAAAGAAACTGCCTCCATTCCCATGAGTGAAACTAATTTCAATAGGAATTGCCATGGAAGAGTTTACAGCGTTGATTTTTACAACTGAAGCATCAGAATTGTCTTCAACCGCAAAAATGGGATTTTCGTTTTTATTTTTCCGATTAAGATATTTTTCATAGCGAAGCGTGAGTGAAGTATTTTCGGCGGGGCGCAAATATAATTCATAATTAATTTTTAAGAAACTCGTCATATTATTGATATCTATTCGCGAGTCGTGATAGTTCAAATCGAAAATCCAAGGGAAAGAAAACAAATAACAGCCAAACTTAAATTTCTCGAGCCAATGAGAAGCAGTAACAAATCCAAAACTTCCGCCGTAATCAACGGTAGAAACACTTTTAATCTGATTTATTCGTACAAATTGTTCGGCAAAAAATGGCGAGAAAGAAAATTCGTTATCTATGGTTAATCTATTTGACTGCTGTCCGGTTTTAAATTTTATTTGGCTGACTGAATTATCAAGTTGAGCGATGCTCTTTGCGTTCTCTTGTAAGATGAATAAACTATTTCCGCCAAAAGTAGTTTTAAACTGCGCCGATGATTTCTGAATTGAGACTACGCTCGTTGAAGTAGCATTTTTTGTCCTAAGTATATCGAAATAAGAACCGGTAAAAGTAAGTGTTGTGAGGGAATCTTGCTGAAAATAAAATGGCTGTGCAAAAACAATTTGCACAGCCACGATTGAAAACATTAGAACAAATTTAATCACTGTTTGGTAAGAGAAACGGTGTTAGAATACTGAATTTCTTTTAACACCACCGGTTCCCAATTATTTCCATATCCCATATTGTAATCTTCGGGATTATTGGATGTGCGTAAACGATATGAATAAGAAACACCGGAAGCGACATCACTATCATAAAAATAATTTTGCCAAGTAACTTTTTGATAATCAGTTGGCGTTGAAGATGGACCAACACCTTTCATTACATAATAAGTATCATAACCGTTCCATGAAAGAGCAATTTGAGTTGAGTATTGAGATGCCTGCAACTCCGGCGCAAAGGTAAGTTTAAAACTATGACTCATTTCTGATTTCGCTTTTATCATCAATTGCGCCGAAGGTCTTGCCGTTAACTCATAATCTCCGCTTCCGTTATTTACAAATATTCGGTAAGGAACATTATCTTGATCCGTTATAATAAATTCTGCCCAGCCCCAGTTATCAGTAGTTTTAGTATAAGTTTTATTTGCGGTAACAATTTTAACCGCGTAGGAAAATGATTGAGACTGCGAATAATCCCACCAAGTATTGAAGTAAACTCTAAATCCAAATTCACGGTCAATCTCCATCAATGTTTTCATTTTATCGCTCGTCATTCCAGGGAAAATTCCGCCAAAGGTTGCGTCGGGGAACTGAAACTCAGCGTACGTATGAGCATTAAATTTAAATTGAATTCCATCTGTTCCGCTCGCTGTTACCGTGTAGGCAGGTAAAAAAGCAGCTTTCGGATTTGCAACCGGGGCGTCAAAGAACTTGCCAAGGAATACTTGAATATCCATCGGTATTTTATCTGTTCCGACATTATCTAAATGTACAGTAATAGCGGAAGACATAGAGGTTTTCATTTTGTTCAAATATTTTTTTGCTGTATCAAGATCGGCTTGCCGAAGTCCGTCGTTTCCAATTTTAATAGCAGCATTAGCTCTTTTACCGGAGGTTTCAAGTTTAGTAATTCCTAACAGCAATTTATCTATCATCAAATTGATTGAAGCTTTTGCATTTTTCGCACGTTCAGTTCCATCTGAAGCCAGATAGAAAAATGAAGTGCTAGATTGGCTGAGCGCTGCAATTAAAGATGCTTGTTGGTAGTTTGTTAAATCAAATTTATAAACAAGCATTCCTTCTAACATTGACTTAACGCCTTGCAGCAAAGCGCCTGTCAACATAAATTCAGTAGAAGAAAGATAAACTGCCGCAAGGTTTTGGTCTCCCTGCATTTTTCCGCTTACTCTAAAATAAAAAGAGTCCGCATTTTCTACAGTTGAAAGTTGATCAATTGCATAGTTGATTCTTGGTAAAAAAGCATCGCGAACGACTCTTTGCATGTCGCTAATAAGAGGAGGATCAACTTTTGCAACGGTATAGATTTTCAAAAGATTTTTAGCCATCTCATTAATTGGAACAACCATTTGCGAAGTAGAAGTAAGCAAAGCGGCATTTTTTAATGCTGTTGTAGAAACAGTATTATTGTTAGAGTTTGATTTACCAAAACTTTCCCACTGCTTAACAATACGGTTTACCGCTGTATCAGAATAGACACAAAGAATTTCAGTAATGGCAGCGCCGATATGTGCATCCTTGTTATCCGGGTCTAATGCAATTGCCTCTTTGTATAGGGTATTTGCAGTTTTAAAATTTAGCGCATCGAAAGCGGTAGCATTATTGTATGTTCCATTAGACCATTGTGTAAAAACAATTTCTAACGATTCGTATGCTTGCTGAGATTTTAGGCTTGAGCCGGCGGGGTCAGTTGTAGGACCTGTTGGTGTGTCGTTAGCCGGTTGACATCCGACGAAAAAAAATAGCAAGTAAACAATGTATGATAGCTTTTTCATAAATTTTCCTTTCATAAATTTTTCTTATAAACACAAAAATTTCTGAATGAAACTTATAGAAGGTTTAAGGAATTAGCAACACTTTTTAGATTCTCTTTTCAGCTGTATGCGTTAGAACAACTCCCCATTTTTTCAAAAAAATTTTAGTCATCGTCGAACATTGTTCGTTTATTCACCAGCTTCATAAATCTCATCTATTTGAAGATTAAGACTAGTAGATGCTGAAACGGCTAAAAAATCACACCGTTCATTTTCTCGGTTTCCATTGTGACCTCTTACCCAGCAAAACTCAACTTCATGGTTTTGGATTAGTGCGTCGAGGCGAATCCATAAGTCGGGATTTTTAACTTTTTCATTTTTCCCACGTATCCAATTTTTTGCTTTCCAAGTATTGAGCCAGCCTTTCTGTATTGGCTCGATAACGTATTTAGAATCGCTGAATAGTTTAACTTTGCATTTTTCTTTTAATGCGCTTAACGCTACAATAACGGCAAGTAATTCCATTCTGTTGTTTGTTGTCTTTCTAAAACCGCACGAAAGTTCTTTCCTCTTACCATTAAAAAGCAATACAACTCCGTAACCGCCTGGACCAGGATTATTTTTTGCTGAACCGTCAGTATAAATTGTTATTTCTTTCAAAGGATTTTTTTTATTCTGATATTTTAGCGATGGCTTTGTTTAATCTGTCTAATTCATCCGCAGCGCTCTCAGCAAATTGAACTCCATCAGAAGAGTAGATGATGCTTCTGCTTGCGTTTATGAGGTAAGAGCTGAATCTATGTTTGTTAAATAAAGTTACGACATCTTCCAAACTGCCGCCTTGAGCGCCCACACCGGGTAAAAGCATAGGCAATCCTTTTACTAAATTAATATTTTCTTGAAGCTGCGTAAGTTGAGTTGCGCCAAAAACAATTCCACAATTACCAAATTGCTTGTTCCATTGATGAACTTTTTCAATAACCTTTTGATAAAGTTTTTCGTTTGAAGATAATGTTAAAGATTCAAAATCGCTCGCACTTTTGTTTGAAGTTAATGCTAAAATAAAATTGAGTTTGTCGTTATACTCCAGAAATGGCTGCACTGAATCGTATCCCATATAAGGATGAAGCGTTACCGCATCGCATTTAAAATAATCAAAAACAGACTTTGCGTACATTGCAGAAGTAGAACCAATATCTCCTCTTTTTGCATCGCCAATAATAAAAATTTTATCTCCGATATAATCAATTGTCTTTTTAAGAGATGTTAACCCTTCTATTCCGTTAGCCTCATAAAAAGCGAAGTTCAATTTATATGCAGCAACATTACTGCGAGTGGCATCAATTATTTCTTTGTTAAAAAGAAAGATGGGATCATCGCTCTTTGTTAAATGAGAAGGGATTTTTTCAATGTCGGCATCTAATCCAACGCAGATATGTTTGCCTGCTTCAACAGCTGAATAAAACTTTTCGATACTATACATTTACAGAAATTCCTAATTATGTAGATTCTTTCCTTGAGCGATAAATATTTAAGATAATCCCAAGCATCGCCATATTTATCAAGAGCGAACTTCCGCCATAACTTACAAACGGAAGCGGAATACCGATAACCGGTAATATACCGATCGTCATCCCTACATTAACAAAAAAATGGACG
>Ga0172371_10005651_pt1 | contig 18477 bp, 16 predicted proteins | sample Lak12m_FD_114543 | JGI IMG/M metagenome (GOLD analysis project Ga0172371, IMG submission 114543) | Freshwater microbial communities from Kabuno Bay, South-Kivu, Congo - kab_022012_12m | ecosystem: Environmental > Aquatic > Freshwater > Lake | place: Democratic Republic of the Congo: South-Kivu...
AGCCTTTAGAAGACTGGTTGTGAGATACGAGAATCATATCAGTATGTTCATCGCTTTCTTGGAACTGGGGTTCGCTATGATAACACTCAGAAAATGTTTATGAGGTTTTGCAACCACTTCTAGGGAAAAATTGGTTTGATATCTTAGTTTCCGCCGAGCATCGAGAAGCGCGACGTGAGAGGCATTTTGATTTCATGAGACAGGGTCAAATCCCAGTCCACCGAGAAAACGAGATAATAACGAAAAGCGGGATGCCGCGCCAGGTAAAATGGACCAACACTTTATTGCACGGCGTCGATGACAAAGTCATCGGCACTACCGGAATTGGCGAAGACATCACTGACCAAAAGCGGACGGAACAACTCCTGATCCAGGGCGAGCGGCTGAAAGCCATCGGTGACCTCGCCGGTGGAGTAGCCCACAACTTCAACAATCTTCTCCAGATGGTGATGGGCGGGATCGACCTCGCCTTAATAGATATGGAAATGGGAGATCAGATCGAAAGCAAGAAGACCCTTCAACGTGTGCTTGAGAGCGCCAAGTTTGGGGCTGAAACAGTAAGGCGTCTCCAGAGTTTCGCTCAGGTTCGCGCCGAGACGCAGCCCTCTGGAAGTAATGTTTTTGACCTTTCCGCCACAGTCCATGATGCGATTGAAATGACCAAACCTTTATGGAAGGGCGAGCCGGAGAAGGCGGGCATAAGGATTGCCCTCAATTCAGATCTGGCGGAAGGGTGTCTGGTGAGCGCAAAAGAGAGTGAGATCTTTGAGGTACTGGTCAATCTTGTGAAAAATGCTGCTGAGGCTTTAACAAGAGGAGGAAACATTTGGATCAAGACATCCATCCAAGATGATCAAGTGATCCTCTGGGTCATGGATGACGGGATGGGTATAAGGAGTGAGAATCTCAAGAAGGTTTTTGAGCCTTTCTGGACGACTAAGGGGGTATCAGTAGGGACCGGAATGGGGCTTGCTGTGAGCCACGGGATCATCAATCGTCATGGAGGGACCATTTCCGTGGAGAGCGAAGAGGGAAAAAACACTACCTTCACCATTCGCCTTCCACTTGCCAAAGAGCCGAAGGAGACCGTCACGCGCTCGGCAGAGACGATTCTGAGGCTGAAATTAAATGTCCTTGTGATAGATGACATGATCCCCATTGTCATGCTCATGAAACAGATACTCACGAGACACGAGCAGACGGTATTTTCTGCGACCTCAGGCGAGGATGCGCTTGAGATATTCAGGAACAACAAGATCGACCTAGTGATCTCTGATCTCGGCATGCCGGGCATGAACGGCTGGGAGGTGGGGAAGGCCGTCCGAACGATATGCCAAGAGAGAGGGATACCCAAGACGCCCTTCATTCTGTTAACAGGGTGGGGCGAACAGACACTGGAACAAGAGAAGATCGTCGAATCCGGGGTAGATGCGGTCGTGACGAAGCCGCTAAATATTGGGCGCTTGATGTTGACAATCAGCGATGTAATCGAGACTTTTTCCAAAAAAGTGCAAACGAATGAACCTATCTGAAGTCTGAACCATGGCGCTTTTCGCCCCACAGCAAACATTCATGCTAACAGCTTAATTTTGATGATTTATCGGACAATTCTGCTACAAATCTCTGTGAGTTGAAAGGAGAAATGCCAGATGAAGTTTGGTCTACTACTACGGATAAGCGCGTCGCCTCTAATACCAACTTGCAATCAAGATGAGACTATGATATGGCCTTGTCCCCAGGGAGGGCTGTCACATGGGAAGAAGGCCATATTTTTCAGCAGAGGTGATTGATGGGGCCCGAGAAGTTGCGAGAAAGACGAGGGACGCCGATGAGTTGCGCAGGGCCATGTCAGTGGTTCTATCCGGAGTAATGGGTTTGACGCTGCCTCGTGTAGGAGAGATGATCGGGCGTTCTCGGGCCACGGTCGCTCGTTTCGATGCGGAATTCAGGGCGTGGTTGTCTGGGCGGCAAGACAAAGAGAAGAACTGGGGAGGCCGGAGGCGGGCATATCTAACCTTTGAAGAGGAGAAGGAGTTCTTGTCTGGTTTCTTTGAGGTGGCATCGGGAGGCGGAATTCTTGTGGTCAGCGAGGTACGCACTGCTCTTGAAAAGAGGCTCGGCCACAAGGTGGCCGAGACCACTGTATACCGGATGTTGGGAAGACATGGCTGGCAGAAGATAGTGCCCAGACGACGCCACCCCAAGGCCAATAAATCGGCCCAAGAAGGGTTCAAAAAAAACTCGAAGGAGAAGTAGCCAAAGAGAGCAAACGGCAAGCGAAAAAAGGAAAGCGTGTCCTGCCTATGTTTCAGGACGAAGCCCGCTTTGGCAGAATCAATAATCCTCACAATTGTTGGGCTCCGCCAGACGTGCGACCATCGGCGCCGTGTCATATGGTTCGCGAATACACTTACGCATATGCGGCAGTATCACCGACTGATGGCATTCTGGATTCTTTGGTCCTCCCTGTTGTCAATGCGCACGCCATGTCGCTGTTTCTCTCTGAGGTGTCTCAGCGCCATCCCAACGATTTCATCCTCATGGTAATGGACAAAGCCGGATGGCCCCGAGCCAAGGACCTCAAGATTCCCAAGAACATGCGGATCATTTTTTTGCCACCCTACAGCCCGGAACTTAATCCCGTAGAGCACCTCTGGGAGGAGATCCGCGATAAATGGTTTCCAAACCAGGTCTTTAAGAGCCTCGACGCAGTCGAAAGTGTCCTCGTCGATGCTCTCCAATCGCTGGAACAATCCGAGGAAAAAGTAGCAAGTATAACGGGATTCGACTGGATCAATGATCTCATCTTGAAAGCAACTTAGTATAAGACTCCTCATTGACACGGGCGCCGAGGTGAATGCAAAACCCACTAATGGCTTCACAGCCCCGAAGATAGCGCAGACAAGGGGTTTCGTGGAATCTTCTATTGATAGAATTTCAATATTATCAACTAGCCGCCATATTGATCAGGCCGCCTGCCAAAAGAATTTTCCGCTCTCGTTCCGTAACATCAATTTTTAACTGAATCTTCTTTCCTGACCGAACGATTTCAGCCGTCAGCTCGTCCCTCCCGGCGGCCAGCTCAGACTTAATGTTAGTTAGCCTGATCACGTCACCCTGTTCCAGGGCTTCGTAGTCCTGCGGATTTGCGAAAGTTAGCGGTAATATTCCGAAATTGATGAGGTTAGCCTTGTGAATCCTAGCGAAGCTCTTGGCGATTTTGGCCCGCACTCCCAAGAACCTCGGAGCGATCGCGGCGTGCTCACGGGAGGACCCTTGACCATAGTTCTCGCCCCCTACTACGAACCCCATTTCATGCTTCTTGGCATGTTGAGCAAAATCAGGATCAATATTGCTGAACACGAATTCGCTAATTGCGCCTATGTTGCTCCTCAACGGAAGCACCTTGTTCCCCGCGGGCATAACATGATCTGTGGTTATATTGTCACCGACTTTGATCAATATGGGGCCTTCGAGTGTCTCTTCCAGCGGGCCGAATTTCGGAAACGGCTTAACATTGGGTCCCATGAGGATTTCAACGCTCGCGGAATCTGCCGGCGGAAATGTAAGATTCTCCTCATTTAAAATATACGATGCGGGGTCTACAACTTTGGGGTACTCTCCCAATTTCCTGGGGTCAGTAATTTTCCCGAATATGGCCGCGGCTACTGCTGTTTCGGGCGAACAGAGATATATCTGATCGTTCTGAGTCCCGCTGCGCCCTGGAAAATTGCGAGGAAATGTCCTGAGCGATACCGTATCGGTGGCAGGGGCCTGCCCCATACCTATACACCCCAGGCAACCCGATTGCTGAATGCGAGCACCACTCATTATCAGATCAATGACACCCCCAGCCTCGGCTACATTCAGAAGGACCTGATTGCTCCCGGGATTGATTTCGAAACTGACGTTCGGATGCGCGTGCTTTCCTTTGACAGCTCTGGCGGTCACCATAAGGTCTCGGAACGACGAATTCACGGATGACCCTATGATTGCCTGGTGGACGGGGATACCCTCCACTTCGGAGACTTTTTTCACATTATCGGGCGAGCTTGGGCATGCGATAAGAGGTTCTAATTGCGACAGATCGATTTCTATCACTTCGCTGTAATGGGCATCCGCGTCAGGCAGTATTTCGCGCCAAACCTCGCCGCGGCCTTGGCTCTCGAAAAACTGTCGTGTTCTGTGATCGGACGGGAAGATACTCGAGGTAGCGCCCAGCTCCGCTCCCATATTTCCGATTGTGCCCCTATCCGTAGCTGATAAGGTTTCGACTCCGGGACCGAAATATTCAAATATTTTGCCGACCCCTCCCTTGACAGTAAGCCGTCGGAGCATCTCCAAAATCACGTCCTTTGCCGAAACCCACTCCTGCAAAGCTCCGGTGAGTCGCACACCTACTATGTCAGGCATTCGCAAATGAAACGGCTGACCCGCCATTGCCATAGCCACATCGAGTCCCCCGGCGCCGATAGCTAACATGGAGCTTCCGGCGTTTGTTGGCGTATGACTATCAGAACCCAATAGAGTTTTCCCCGGAACGCTGAACCGCTCCAGATGCACCTGATGCGATATACCGTTACCCGGCCTGCTGAAAATCACTCCATACTTGGCGGAAGCGCTTTGCAGAAATCGGTGGTCGTCGGCGTTCTTGAAATCGGTTTGCAGCAAATTGTGATCCACGTAGCACGCTGAAAGTTCTGTCTTGACACGCTCGACGCCCATTGCCATGAATTCTAAGAACACCATGGTCCCGGTTGCGTCCTGGGCCAGCGTATGATCAATTTTAATGGCTATTTCAGAGCCGGGTTCAGGTTTGCCTTCAATTAGATGAGCTTCAATAATTTTTTCAGCGACAGTTTTGCCCATAATGACCCCTCAACTTGCGTTAATTATAGTGGTTCTCAAAAGTAATCGCGAAAAGAAAGAGGATTTGGTAGGACGGGCATCTTGCCCGTCATTCTCAATGGACAGGCTGGAAGCCTATCCTACCATTCTATATTACCCTCCGATACCATTCGTTACGGGAAGAAAACTTTTGAGAACTGCTACAGATTTTCAGGAATCTTAGCAGCAAAGCAGGTATTCAGTCTTTCGGGGGCAGAGGCTGTATTTGTGGGGCAGGCTGGGAAGCCTGCCCCACACTTTATAATCCCTTGACCACCAGATTCTCATTCCACGCCTAACTAAATACTTACCGCTGCTACTCTAGCGCAATTGTCAACGCCTTGCCAACCCATGTTTCACAATCAAAAACTTGTTACTCCTCTAACATCGGCCCCCATTGCTTGACGGTATTCTTAACCATGGGGCCTGCTCCACTCTTAACAATCCTATTATGACAAGGTAGCAGTATGTCCACGTCGAGGTCCGCAATTAGTTCCAGCGACTTTTTTAATAGCGAAGGATCTGCTGAAACCAGATCGAAACGCCCTATGGCGCCGTCGGCGTAGATTGTGTCCCCGGACATGAAAAGCCTGTGTTCTTCATTGAAGAGGCCAATGCTTCCCGTTGAATGACCAGGGAGATGCATCACCTTGAATGAGAGCCCGCCTAGCGACAGTATCTCGCCGCCTTCAAGTTTTCGATGAACTTTTGTTTGAAAAAAATCCTTCGGAATACTGTGTTGACTGCGAATCATCGACTCGAACATCCGATTGCCCCAGACGATTCGGTCGTCGCCACGTTCAAGGTACGAAGCCTCGTCTTTGTGAACCCACACCTCGGCATGGGGTACAGCCTCAAGTATTTCCTTCAAGCAACCGATATGGTCTAGATGCGTATGAGTCATGATGATCCGCTTCACATGCTTCAGAGGGATCCCACAGCCCTCGACCTCTTCGATCTTGTAGGCCCCCATTTCCATGAGCCCGCAGTCGACGAGCGAAAAATCTTCTGAGCCTTCCTTGCCTATTACATATACGTGCGAATCGGGCATGAACTTGTCACGTCCGGGTATCCACCAAATTCCGTCTATAACTCTCTGCGTCACTGTTGTTGGCTCCTATCGCAGCCTGGCTTCTCGCTTAAATCCCTATAATTTGTTGTAACCGATCCGACCGGAGTCAAACCTAACCGAAAATCCATTCCCAATCATTTTCCGGCAGCAGGCTGTGTTTTATCTGTTGTGTGTACTCTTGCATGACTACCCATTCCCCCCGGCCGTAGGCTACTATCTCGGGGCTCTGGGGATCGCTCATGGAAAAGATCATCCCCTCCCCCAGAAAGAATCGAGGCGAACGCGGATTTCCCCGAATACCCGCGGGCTTGCCCACAAAAAGGAGTTTCTCATTCTTGGCCACCGGTCTGATCAACGTTAACTCGACACGAACAGACAAACCCGCGGATCGAGTCAACATGAAACCCGCCCAAGCGGTATTCTCATCGAAGATCGATGTCAAAACGGCCGGATGCAGTTCCTCCGTTCCGAACAAAAAACATTGGGTTCGGTCCTCGTCGTCGCCGTCAAACCCCCACCTGGAAGTGATCAGTACTTCATCGGGCGCTTCATGAAGTCTGAATCTTCTCTGGAGTCCCGGTTCGGTCCTATGGTGGCCGCAAACAAAACAATTCTTATAATAGGGAAGTTTACGAAAATCGTCCCCTGGCGGCTTGCCGATATTTGTTGACGCGTCCGACTGCTCTGCTGATCTTATTTCGGCCCTTAAATAAGGGGTCTTGTCTCCATTCCCGGTTATCTTGGCTATCACGCGACGGCCCTTTTCATCACGGTCGTCCTGTACCTCAAATGTAGCCTTATCCCCGATGCCTATGCCCGACCCTCCGAATTTGAATCTAACCAGGGCCGGATACTGCGGGGCGCCTGTCCGCCGCCAGGCATCGAGGCACAGTCCCATAGCCAGGCCACCGTGTGGTATACCAATAAATCCTTCATGCCGCGGAGTGAATGTCAGTTCTTCGATCACCGATCCGTCGTCACGATCAATGGGAACGGTCGGCAGGAATGGATCATCGCCGGTAAGAAATGAATGCGGATTATGCCTAATGAACATGCTCCCTCCCAACGAGACAGGCAGCGCAAACGTTAATATTGACTTCCAGTAACACAATCATCGCTCGAGTTCAACGGAGTGATGAGCCCGCTCGAAGGGCATCGGCAAACAGCGTGTCACCTGTCTACGTACAGAGAAACAGCCTCGCCGCCCCCCAGGCACAACGAGGCCATGCCGGTTTTGGCTCCTCGGTTCTTCATAGCATATAATAAGGTGGTAAGCACTCTGGCCCCGCTCGCGCCTATCGGGTGACCCAGCGCTACCGATCCGCCGTTCACGTTACAACGATCCGGATCCAAACCCAGCTCTCGTATGACTGCCACAGTGGAGCCTGCAAAAGCCTCATTTACTTCCATGAGATCTATGGAATGATAATCGACGCCTTCTTTGCCGGCCACTTTCGGTATGGACAGAATGGGGGCGACCAGAACATACTTCATATCCAATCCTGCGCTGCCTTGCGAACCCACTCGGGCAAGTATTTCCAATCCGCGCTCTTTTGCTTTTTCTTCAGCCATTACGCAAAGAGCGCTGGCGCCATCGGAAATAACCGAAGAATTGCCTGCCGTGGCAAAACCGTTCTTTTGAAACGCAGCTTTAATCTTGCTCAAAGTTCCGTAATCGGTTTCCCGGGGACACTCGTCGGTATCGAAAATTTTTGGATCCCCCTTCCGCTGCGGGATAACTACCGGAAAAATTTCCTCCTTAAAATTGCCCTGTTTTATGGATTGAACGGCCTTGGCATAGCTGGAGGCGGCATACCGATCCTGATCCTCCCGGGACACGTTGTATTTTTCACTGCACAGATCATTACTGATACCCATGTGAAAATCATTGACGATATCCCAAAGGCCGTCGTGAACCATATGATCGCGCAGAGCCCCCTCGCCCATGCGGTATCCGAACCTTGCCTTGTCCAGGTAATACGGCGCCATGCTCATGTTCTCCATACCGCCGGCTATTATTATGTCCGCATCGTGTAGCTGTATCGCCTGAGCAGCCAACATTACGGCCTTCAATCCCGAGCCGCACACTTTGTTGACCGTGATGCACTGCGCCTCAAAAGGCACCCCGCCCTGAAGCGCTGCCTGCCTGCCGGGGTTCTGACCATATCCGCACGGTAAAACCTGGCCCATGATTACTTCGTCCACCTCAGCCTTGTCGACACCGGCTCTCTTGATGGCCTCTTCGATGGCCAGACCCCCCAACTTTGTGGCGCCGATTCCCGTCAGGCTGCCGTTGAATGCTCCTAGCGGGGTCCGGCAGGCGCTCACGATAACAGCTTCACGTTTTCCGCTCATTCCTCATCCTTTCTTGTTTAGATATAACGACTTACAAGGATTTCAGCTATTTGAACAGCATTAAGAGCCGCCCCCTTGAGAATATTGTCCGAAACGACCCAGAGATTTAGTCCGTTATCGATGGACTCATCTTCCCGTATTCTGCCCACCAGAGTATCGTCCTCGCCAGCGGCGAGCGCGGTAAGCGGATACACATTCTTAGAAGGATCATCCATGAGTTTGACCCCGGGCGCTTTGCTGAGAAGTTCCCGAGCTCTGTCCGCAGTGATCTTCTTCTCCGTTTCCACGTTGACGGACTCCGAATGGCCGAAAAATGTCGGCACGCGGACAGTGGTGGCAGTGACACGGATGGCTGGGTCCACGATCTTTTCCGTTTCCCAGGCCATTTTCATCTCTTCTTTCGTATAATCATTCTCCAAGAACACGTCGATATGAGGCAGACACTCGAAACCGATGCGGTGAGGATAGACTTTAGTCGCAACGGTCTTGAAAGGCTTTATGGCCTCCGAAAGCTTATCCAGCCCGTCGTCTTTGGTCCACGCTATCCCGCAAGACATGTCTCTAGACTGTAGGAGCATTTCTTCCAACGCGTCCTTGCCCGTGCCGGATACCGATTGATAGGTTGAAACTACTACACGCTTGATATTTGACTCATCATGGAGCGGCTTCAATACAACTACCATTTGGATTGTTGAACAGTTCGGGTTTGCGATAATATTCTTTTTTGTATACTGAGCTATCGCGCCGGGGTTTACCTCCGGAACCACTAGAGGAACATCAGGGTCCATTCTGAAATGCGCCGTATTGTCGATTACGATGCAACCGGCATCCGCGGCTATGGGCGCAAACTTGGCGCTAATCGACCCACCGGCCGAGAACAGGCCTATCTCGACACCCTTGAAAGAATCCTCGGTCAATTCCTGGACTGGATAATCCGCCCCTCTAAACTTCAGAGTCCTTCCCGTGGATCTTCCGGAGGCGAGCAGCACGATTTCCCTTACAGGAAAAGATCGGCGTTCCAAGACGCTGATCATCACATTTCCAACCGCGCCGGTGGCGCCTACCACGGCGACTTTGTAACCGTCCTTTTTCATAAATCACTCCGCTCCTCTTTTGATCTCTATTAAGGTTCCGCCATGATCCTCATATTACGCCGTCGTACGGTTCAGATGAGGCGTTCTTCAAATTTGAATAAACTGGATTGCTGGGGGCAAACTCACTCGAAGTTCCGCCGAGGCGCCGGGCCGAAGAGCGGTTCATATATTCGGTTTCGGGCCTGGCTCGGATAACGATCTATTTCTGTTTGGGAGATTCCTTCTCTCCGGGCTTCGATTTGTCCTGAACCGCTGTCCCTGTCTGTTGAGAGTCAATCTGCTCGACCGGGACCCTCTGAAACGAAAAATCGCCCGACGTGCTATCTTTCTTCATGATCCATACTTTGCCCGTATCGGTATCAAGCATAAATGTATGGCCCTTCACATTTGGCGATATAAATATTTGGTACCTTCCTGTTACAGTTATGGTGGCCCCGGGTTCGCCAAGTTTTAAGCCTTGCTGAGCATCCCGGCCCAAGGGCCATTGGGCATCCGCGGCGCCAACTGTTATCAGGCTCGTAATAACGATTGCAATGAAGCAGATCACGTTTCCCATTTCTCATCCCCAACAATTTCATTCAGCCAATATATAGCAACATGACTGCAAAGCGTCAAATAGTGACTCCACACATAAAATCGCGTGCAAGCAACAGACATCCGTGGTAAATTAAGCCGCTATCACTGTGACAACATCGAGTCTTTTCGCTATGTTCCGCCGTTTCATCGGGGGTCTAACGGCAGGAACGGCCGCCCATGAAAGGTGCAGGTGTGATCGTTGACATTTGTCGTGTTTTTATGGTATTATCCGTATTATACGTCAATTGTACTGTGACTCTGAGCACATCATATTAATTTTTCAAGGAGAATTTTGCGTGCATTTTGCAAGGCTCTTGATCTTCCTTTTCCTATTTGCCCTTCCTGCCGACATCTTCGCGATGACCGCACAGGAAATAATTGATCAAGTAGGTAAGCAGAACTTCAGTGACAATTTTCGAGTTTTCGTGACAGTGAAGGCGTTCAAGGGAAAGAAAATCATTTCCAACCATTCGCTTTGGCTCACTGTAAAGGTGGATAAGGAAAATTCCAGCTTCTTTGTAGATTTCGAAGAGCCAAAGGAATCAAAAGGATTGCGTTTTCTCTTCCTGGAGGAGCCGGGAAAAGAGCGTAGCGCGTTTATGTATCTTCCGGCGACAGGAAAGACAGTTCCCTTGGACGTCGATGATCCTTCGGTGGACGTGGGTGGAACGGGACTAACAACAGAGGACCTGCAAGGCTTCATTCAGAAAACAAGTTCCGAAGCGGAATTACTGCGTGAAGAAAAGGTGGACGGTCGCGATTGTTACGTAGTCCGGATACCGAATGCTGAAACAAAAGGGGAAAGGCGGCTTTGGGTATCCAAGGATGGATTCTTGGTGCTCAAAAACCAGCAATTGGATGCGCAAGGGAAAGCACTCAGAACTTTCAAGGTAGCTGAGTTCTTCAAGACCGATCAGGGCAAGGAATTCCCGAGGCAAGAAGAAATAGCCATTCCAGCCAAGGGGGTTCACATAGATGTAAGACAGGAAAACGCTGTATTCGGGATTGAAATTCCGGAAGAACTCATGGATCCTGATAAATTTGGGACGTACAAGTGGAAAGGTTGATTGGCTGCCTCAACAGCTGTTCCGCCGGATGATTCGGAACAAGTGTAGAGCACCCGGGGAATCAGTGGTCGGGCAGCTTCTATTCGAGTCAAAAAAGTTTACAGGCTGATGAATAGCTCGTTGCAATTAATGTGATCAGGTGGGGCGCTTTAAAGTCGCCTTATTTTCAGAATGGCAGGAGTCGCCTCGTGACCGGATATTCAAAAACGTTGCTGGTAGCGGCGAGTTTTGTCGTGCTTGCGGGCTGCGGCAGTTTGAACAAGGTTCAGAGCAACATGGACCAGATGCTCTATAACATGGGACATATGGCCAACAGCACAGCTCGAATGGCCAATACAGCGGAAAGAATGGAAGCCAAGTCGGATGGTTTGATGAACAATTTGGGGAAGAAGGGCACAACGGTTGAGCGGGCCGTCCAGAATTATTCACAGGCCATTCTTGATAATGAAAGAGGGATGATTAAGGCTTTGCAGGGAATTCGACAGGAACTCAGCCAGCTACAACAGCAGAAGGGGCCGGTTGGACCCAAGACCGAGTCCTATGAACGGCTTAAGGCCGACCCTGTTCTACAGGCGAGATTGAATGAACTAGAAGCTCGACTTGCAGCGATAGAGTCAAAGATCGAGACGAAGAACAATAAGAAAGCGCCGCAACAGTAGTTCGCTTTTATCATCCCAATCCGACCGGCGCGGAGATCGGTAACCGCCAGCCAACGGCATGGCCCGGCATCCCTGCAGGGGCCACTGGAAATGCGTACACCATTGCAGAAACGTGAGAGGGCTCTTTCCTATTTAGGCCCTGAATGCTATGCTCCACTCGCGCTCGCACAAGAATTCCTTATGGTAGGCATTTGGTTGTGTCCAGATTAGATCCTCGCCTTGCGCTGATTCATCCTCCGGCGACAAGCAAACGATATTTGAAAACAAAGTTCATGCCTTACGGCATGTCAGCAATTTATGCATTCCTTAAGGAAAACGGCGTCCCTGTATTTCAATATGATTTCCTGATGGAGTATCTGTTCGCCGCGGATGGCGATATTGATTATCATAATCCCGAAAGAACGTTTTCCGAGCAGGACTTTTTCGACTTTCTGGACGGTCAAGGGCGCCACCAGGGGCTCGACAAATTCACAGAAAAGTACGGCAGCCGTATTGACCGGGACGCCAGGATCTATGCGTTCTCCATAGTGGCTTACCACCAGTTTTGGTCCAGCTTGCTCCTGGGCCGCTACATTAAGAGGCTTAATCCTCAAGCAATTGTAGTGTTTGGAGGGCCTTTTATTACGATTAAACCTTCTAATTTTTTTGTTCCTTACGGGATTGCGGATTACTGGATCAAGGGGAGCGGCGAATTGCCTCTATTTAGGCTTCATCAGATCCTTCAAGGCGCCAAAGATGTCAACATAGATCTGGTTCCCGGCATTGTTCGTGTGAGCGACCAAGGGCTGATTCATGCGCCCAAATCCATATTCCCCGCGGAAGAGGAAAGGCCCCCGGATTTTGACGGATTGTTGCTGGATAGTTATCGTTACGACCATTATTTGACCGGGGCAAACACTCTTTTTCTTCCGTATAGGTTTTCCAAGGGGTGCCCGTCCAGGTGCAGTTTTTGTACGGGCCGCCTCGTGGACCGCTATGACTGCAAATCCGCGAGTAAGATTGTTTCGGAATTGATCGACTCGGCGGACAAGTATCAAACAAATGCGTTTCAATTCGCTGACGCGTCAATAAATGGGAATCCTCGGCTGCTTTCTGAAGTATGTGATCGACTGATCGAGACCTTTCCGGAGATAAAGTGGTATGCGTACGCGAGAATTAGAGAATTCAGTCCGGAATTGCTAAGAAAAGCCAAGAGGGCCGGGTGCTTCGCGCTTTTTTGGGGGGTTGAATCCGCCTATCAACCCACAGTAGATCTTTTAGGGAAAAGATTCAGAACTGAACAGTTGAGCGATATCCTCGATGAAGCGTCCGCTCTGGGCATTAAGAACTATATCCATCTGATGTTCAACACGCCTCACGAATCGGACGAGGATATCCGACATTTCGTCGGACTAGTCGAGAAATATGTTGATTCGGATTGGGTTACTTTTTTGCCTCAACGCTTCCTGCTGGAATCGCAATCGCTTATGTTCGACCATCCCGATCGGTATGGGCTTGCAAATATCAAAAGAGTCGAAGCTTCTCAATTCGAGAGGGAACAATGGATCTACGAAGAATCAGGCGCCCTTGACTACGACGGTGTGGAGCAGAGGAATGAGCGGAACCGGAAAGCTCTCGCGGATTATCTGGATCGAGTGACATATCGGAACATGCTTAACGGGTCCCGAGTCCGTTTGTTGAGGCGATTCCCTTCGAGGTGGATTTTGTATATAGCCAAGCGGTCCGAAACTTCCCGATTTATGCGCTGGATACAGCGGGTTCTCATGAGTCTTATACGCCCCATGCCTGAATTGAAGGAACAGCTTTAAGAATGGGGCTCAAAACTCCCTAGTGCTCTGTACTCGAAGTGCCTAGGTGTTCTTGTCTCGTAATTACAGGGCATTAGGTCCACAACGCCTCCATGTATTCGCGAGACAGAACACTAGATTGGCGGGATCGTGCCACGATACCGAATGCGCGAGGTGACCTGAATATAGGACAGGCTATTCTGCTGATGTGATGTCATACAGGGGCTGTAGCGGCAGGTTTTAAACCTGCCCGTTTTTGGAGATCCCGACCCAAGGGCGAGTTTGAAACCCGCCCTGCATATGCGTCCTACTACGATTTTACAGGTTTCGGTAATTTTCCTACCCCCCCCCACAATTGATTGCCTGACCTGCTCTACTCAGGTCGCTTGACGGGCCAAGCCCATTCCTCGTCTTTTTCGCGTTCTTGCGTGTTATAGATGTCTCCGACCGCTCCGACACCAAATGTGTGCAGCTTCTTCTCGTCATATGGATAATTCCTAAGGGGCAGCATTAGGTAGAGATTGGCCTGACGATTTCTGAGACGAATGTCAGGATTGTGGTTATCGTACCGGGGGAGTTCCTCCCCCCACGATCGAACTATTATTCGATCCGGATGAATCTTATAGATTTTTACCAGCGCGTCTTTAACGTTGCGCGCCCGATCCAATCCCAGTTTTTGATTATCGGCGGATTTGCCCAAAAATGTCGTGTGTCCGTCGATCTGGAGCACGTATTGCGGAATCGCGTGAAGGAAATTGGCTACACTCTCAAGTTTCAATGCCTCTGACGGAATCAAGTCAGCGCTCTTGGGTTGGAAGAAAATTTCCGGGTATGGGAACATTATTTCGCGGCCGGTTATATCCCAGGCGAATTCTTTCATCTGCGCCTTGGAACGGACCTCTTCCCATTTTCGGCAATAGCCTCCGGTCAGTTTGCAGACTTCGTACAGGTTTCGCCAACCCACTTCCGTGTCGCCGAGCCAGATCCCGTATACTTGCACTTTGTCGCAATATGCTTGCTTCAGCGCTGCCGCGGTTTTTTGTGGGCATTCACCCGTGGAGCCGCCATCGGAAATGATCAAAACGGCTGTGCGTCCGGCGGCCGACGATATTAGAGATCCGGCCAATTGAAGAGCGTCCTGCAAGGCAGCGGTCCTGTACGGCGCAAATCTCTCAATACGCAGGCAGTCGTAGAAAGGCTTATACTTAACCCTGGTCCACGGAGCGAGCGGACTGCGGAGGCGAGGCGCCTTAGCATCCCCGAAAGTTATTAGCGCGGTATTTAGGTCATATTGCCACCGCGGAACATGGGGCATTACCGCGTTAAACATCATCAATCCCCTCGTGGCAATGAATAACCGCGGGGAATCGAAATTCTGGGGATGGCCGGCATACATGGAATCCGAAACGTCAAAGATAAAGATTAGATTGTGGACTCTTGGGATAAAATCGTGGTTCTTTTCTTCACCGATGCCGCAATGAGAGGGCGTGGGAAAAAAGCTCAGGAGACTTGCCAAAATTAGGGCCGAGAGGCTTAGTTTCATCAATGGTCCTCCTGGTCGACATCGCTTCTATTGAAAATATACATCAGCGAAGTCATAGATATACGGCTATATATTAAAGTAATTTGATATATATGTCAATTTCTTTGATGCTACCGTGAACCCCATATCTGATTTGGCTGTAACGAGGGAGAATCTTGTCGGTGCGATTTCGTGCATCTTCGTGTATTATGACTTTGCCCTTACTCGTAAAACGGGTGGTTTCCCCTCGGGAAAGGAGGCGCAGGTATTCGACGATCCATGAGGATTAGAGGATCGCAAGTCTGGAAGACGATTCTGTTACTAGACAGGTTATAGACCCAAAGGGAACAACGTGTCCATGCAGCAAGTAAATTTATTCATAGATTCTCAGCAACCGCACGAAAACCATACAGTATCTACTTTTGCCGACAACCTTTCACTTCCTGTTCATCGGTGGTTTCGCTATTCGGCTGGGTTTTCCGCTCTGTGGGTTAGAAATCTTATCATGCAGGAGAAAAGCAAGGGGCGCAAGAACGTCCTTGATCCTTTTGCCGGATCCGGCACTGTCCTGCTGGAGGCCCAGTCATGTAACGCTGAGGCTGTGGGCATAGAACCACATCCTTTTGTTTGGCGCGTAGCCAAGGCAAAGCTTTACTGGCATGCCGATTACAGAAGGTTTAAGGATTGTGCTCTGTCCATTTTGGAACAAGCGCAAGAGCAGAAGGAGGAGATTGATCCGTATCCGAAGCTCATTGGCAAGTGTTTTTCCCCAGAAGCGCTTGGGAGACTGGACAGGCTGAGAAAGGCTTGGGCAAACAATTTCGATGAATCGCCTTATTCGGAACTTACTTGGCTTGCACTAGCGTCAATACTAAGAGAATGCTCAACAGCGGGAACCGCGCCCTGGCAATATATTCTCCCAAGAAAACAAAAAGCTAGAGTCCTTGATCCTTTTGCTGCATTCGAAACAAAGGTTTACTTGATGAGTGGCGACATGTATCGTCGCCAGTGCGACGGCGCCTCGCAGTCGGCGCTACTATATCGAGCGGACGCCCGAGAGTGCCCATCCATTCCTGATTCTGAGATTGACCTTGTGATAACCTCGCCGCCCTACGCAAACAACTATGACTATGCAGACGCAACAAGGCTGGAAATGAGTTTTTTCGGTGACATTCAGGGATGGGGTGATCTTCAAGAAACCATCAGAAAGTACTTGGTACGGTTTTGCACACAGCATGTCGCAAAACTAAATGGGGAAACATACAAAATTCTGGATGAGCCAATATTAAAGCCCATAAAGTCCGAAATTGCGGAGAAGTGCCGGTTGCTGGAAAAGGAACGGGAGAATCACGGAGGCAAGAAGCCATATCACACTATGATAGCGGCATATTTTTATGACATGGCAAAAATGTGGGTGGAATTAAGGAGAATAACAGCCCCTAACAGTCGGATTTGTTTCGTTATAGGAGATTCTGCGCCCTACGGAATACATGTGCCCGTTGACCAGTGGCTTGGGAAATTGGCAATGGCCGTAGGTTTTGAATCATTTCTCTTCGAGAAACTGAGATCAAGAAACACCAAGTGGAAGAATCGTAAGCATCGTGTTCCGCTTCATGAAGGTTATCTCTGGATAAGAGGTTAGGTCTTGGCGCAATCACCGGCTCACAAGTTTGGCCAAATAATAGGCGACACATTGGAATTAGCACTTGAACCTTTGCTGATTAGCGTCGCGCGAAAACACAATCTTTATCTCGACCGAAAAGGGATAAGGATAGCAAGGGGGAAGAAAAAGAAAGTTAGTTGGAAGGACAAATACGGGAACGTTCACGATTTGGACTATGTTTTTGAACGAGATGGAACACCTAAGAATATTGGTACACCCTTAGCCTTTATTGAAATTGCATGGAGACGTTACACCAAGCATTCGAGAAACAAAGCGCAGGAAATACAGGGGGCCATCATGCCCCTAAAAGAAACGCATTGTCGCTCGTGCCCGTTCATTGGCGTAGTTTTGGCAGGTGAATTTACAAAAGGATCATTGGACCAACTGCGTTCATTAAACTTCGCGGTTTTGTATTTCCCTTACAATACGTCATGCAAGCTTTCAAGGCTGTAGGCATAGACGCTAACTCTAGTGAGAAGACTCCTGATGAGCAGTTCATAAAGAAGATTGCGGCTTGGAACTCCCTGCCCCAAAAGAAGAAAGAAACTGCACGAGAAAAACTACGGACGTTCAACAATAATGAGATTCAGGAATTTATACAGCAACTCGAGCTTGCTATTTCCAGACAACTGGTTTCAGTGCGAGTTCTTCCGTTACACGGGGCGGTGGCTCAATGGAATTTGATCGATGATGCTATCGTATTTATTCATAATTATCAAGAAGATAACAATCAGCATCCTGTCGCTAGATACGAAATCGAATTGCTTTACAGTAACGGGGACAAGATAAACGGTAGTTTTGGAAACAAGCTGAGTGCTATCCAGTTCCTTCGTGATTACGAGTGCGTCATCTTGACGCCAGCATTATGATTCAGATGTGAGTAATGACAAGAAATACTCGACCTTTCCATTACGGGAGTGAAGCGTTAGTTTGTCTTGTTATACCGATTCGTTTTCAGAAGTCGGGAGGGGGCTCTGTTCCGATTCCTGATTTCACTTCACGTGATCCTATAAGAATCACGTACACGGTATGTGGAGCAGATGTGGCAGATAATTCAAAGCAAAAGTTCTTTGCAGGAAATCGGTTACATACCTTTACATACATAACGCCCATAGCATTACAATCATGATAGATCGACCCAACAAGATCCTTATTGTCGATGACGAACCAAACATGCTGCACATGCTTAGCGCAGTTCTGCAACAGGACGGTTTTGATCCTTATACGGCGGAAACGGGCCGGAAAGCCCTGGAATTGATTTCAGCCGGGAATTTTGATTTCATCCTTACCGACGTCCGAATGCCGGGAATGGACGGACTCCAGCTCTTGGAAAATATTCGCGCACAGGGGATAGATGTTATCGTCATCGTGATGAGCGCGTACGGGAATATAGAACTGGCCTTGGAAGCCATACGCAAAGGCGCCTACGACTACATCTCCAAACCGTTCAAGACCGACGAAGTTGTGCTTACGCTACGCAAGGCGTCCGAAAGGGAACGTCTACGCCGTGAAGTGGTGCATTTGCGGCGCAGATTATCACGTACGGAACAGAGTCCGGAAATAATAGCCCACAGCAGGGCGATGAAGGATGTCCTCGAACAAGCTCACCAGGTGGCCCCGTTTGACACTTCAGTGCTGCTGACGGGGGAGTCGGGGACAGGCAAGGAATTGCTGGCCAGAGAAATACATCGGCGCTCCGCCCGCTCTCAAGGTCCATTTGTCGCTTTGAACTGCGGAGCCATTCCGGAGGGGCTACTGGAAAGCGAACTCTTCGGCCATGCCGCCGGAGCTTTTA
>Ga0172371_10005652_pt1 | contig 18475 bp, 14 predicted proteins | sample Lak12m_FD_114543 | JGI IMG/M metagenome (GOLD analysis project Ga0172371, IMG submission 114543) | Freshwater microbial communities from Kabuno Bay, South-Kivu, Congo - kab_022012_12m | ecosystem: Environmental > Aquatic > Freshwater > Lake | place: Democratic Republic of the Congo: South-Kivu...
CGGCGTCGATGTCGTGCTCCTGGCCGAACCGCCGCATTTCCGCCCGCTCCATCTGCGGTACGCCATCGAGCAGGGCAAGCACGTGTTCTGCGAAAAGCCTGTCGCGGTCGACGGTCCCGGCGTGCGGCATGTCCTGGAAACGACCGAAATGGCCCGCCAGAAAAACCTGAACCTCGTCTCCGGGTTGTGCTGGCGCTACGATTACGGCGTCCGCGAAACCATGAAACGCATCCTGGACGGCGCGATCGGCGATATCGTCGCCATGCAGGAGGATTACCTGACGGGCGTGCTGTGGCACCGCGGCCGCGAGCCGCAGTGGAGCGAAATGGAGTACCAGCTGCGCAATTGGTACTACTTCACGTGGCTGTCCGGCGATCATATCGCCGAACAGCACATCCACAGCTTGGACAAGTCGCTGTGGATGATGGGCGACAAGCCGCCGAAGAAGTGCGTCGGCTTGGGCGGGCGGCAGGTTCGCACTGACCCGAAATGGGGGTGCATCTACGACCATTTCGCTACCTGCTACGAGTGGGACAACGGCGTGAAGATGTACTCCTACACCCGGCAGATGCAGGGCTGCAAGAATACGGTCGAGGACTACATGCTGGGCACCAAGGGCCGCGCCGAAGTGCTCCGCAACTATGTCCAAGGCGAAGGCGAACCGTGGCAGTACAAGGGGCCCAAGCCCAGTATGTACGACGTGGAACACCAAGAGCTGTTCGCCGCCATCCGTGCCGGCCAGACCATCAACAACGGCACGTACATGTCCTACAGCACGCTGCTGGCGATCATGGGCCGCATGGCCTGCTACACCGGCCAAGAGATCACCTGGGACATGGCGTTGAACTCCCAGGAAAACCTGTCGCCCGAGAAGTACGAGTGGGGCGATGTCAAGATTCCCGAAGTCGCCATGCCGGGCGTGACCAAGTTCCTGTAGCCCGCCGGCATGTATCCCCACTTGGCCGCCGTCCAGTCGAGACGGCGGCCCGTCGTCCCGCCACCGGTGTCTCGCATCGACACCCGAGTCGACGCGGCGGCATTCCTGCCAGTGAACTGGACTGCCCGTTGTTCTCCGGCGATGTCCGCCACGTCCTGAACACGGTGCGACAAAGCGAGTCGCATCTCGGCCGCATCCCAATCGCCAGCGGTGTTTTTTTGGATTGGCGAGCGTCCGCAGCCATTGCCCCATGCGTTGCAGTTGTCCCCAACCCCAACTGTTTATCAAGGGAGACAGAGGATGGACCAATCCACCTCACGGCGTTCTTTCCTGCAAACCCTGGGCGCCGCCACCGCGGTCCTGGGCCTGCCCGGCGCGGCGGCGGCGGCCGAGCCCGTGATTCAGGGCTTCGAGGCGGCTCCGACCGCCCCCAGTGCGTCCCAGGGCTGGAAGCCCGTGTCGGACCGCAAGCTGCGGGTCGGCATCGTCGGCTTCGGCGTCTGCCAATTCGGGGCCGCGTTCAGCTTTCAGCACCATCCCAACGTGGAAATCGTGGCCGTCAGCGACTTGTTCCCCGAACGCTGTGCCGCGTTGGCCCGGGAATGCCGCTGCGAGAAGACCTATCCGTCGCTGGCGGAGTTGGTCAAAGACGACAAGATCGAAGCCGTGTTCGTCGCGACCGATGCTCCCAGCCATGCCCGGCACTGTATCGAGGTGTTGAAGCACGGCAAGCACGTGGCGTGCGCCGTCCCCGCCACGTTCGGTTCGCTCGAGGAAGCCGATCAGCTGTTCGAAACGGTCAAGTCGAGCGGCCGCACGTACATGATGTTTGAGACCTCGTATTTCCACGAGGACTTGCACGCGATGCGGCAGATCTACCAGGCCGGCGGGTTCGGCAAGTTGGTGTACTCCGAGGGCGAGTACTATCACTACACCGCCGAGCCGATCGACTCGTACCAGGGGTGGCGGATCGGCGGGCCGCCCCAATGGTATCCCACGCACTCCAACGCCTATTACGTCGGCGTGACCGGCGGCAGCTTTACCGACGTTTCGTGTTTGGGCATCCCCAGCCTGACGAAATGGCTGCAGCCGGAGAACAACCGCTACGGCAACCCGTTCGGCACGGAGATCGCCCTGTTTCGCACCAGCGAAGGCGGCATGTCGCGGATGGCCGTCAGCTGGGACACGCCCGGAACCGGCGGCGAGATGGGTCGCGTTCGCGGACAACGTGGTTCCTTCTACGGCAAGTACGAGGGACAGGAGCAGAACCTGCCGTCGCTGACCCGCCCCCCGCTGCCGCCCGGCGTCGAGGCCGGCGGACACGGCGGCTCGCACGGCCAGCTGATGAACGAGTTCGTGACGGCGATCCTCCAGGACCGCAAGCCGCTGGTGGACGTCGCCCAGGCGCTGAACATGACCGTCGCCGGCATCGTGGCCCACCAATCGGCGCTCCGCGGCGGCGAGTGGCTGAAGATCCCCCAGTACAAGATCTAGTCGAGCCGGGTTTCTTCTTGCCGCGGTCACGCGGGCGACGTAGGATGACAGCGTCGTCCGCGCGCCGTCAGGCATGGGACGATACGACAAGTTCTTCTCGGAAGCGGATTTCCTGCGATGATCCTTGCCCCGCCAGCGATCGCTGAGCATGTGGTATTGACTGACGTTTCGTGGGAGGCGTACGAACGCTTGCTCGAAGCGGTCGGGGACCGTCGGCTCCGGCACTCCTATGACGACGGGACGCTGGAGATCATGTCGCCGCTGAAACGGCACGATGGTGCCAAAAAACTGCTCGCCCGCCTGGTCGAAATGGCGGCCTACGAATTGGGCATCGAAATTCAATGCATCGGTTCCACCACGCTCCGCCGCTCGGAACGCCGCCAGGGGCTCGAACCGGACGAGTGCTACTACGTGGCGCATGAAGCCCAGGTCCGCCACGAGCCCGACTACGTACCCGGCCGCGATCCGCCGCCCGATCTGGCCATCGAGGTGGATGTGACCCGTTCGTCGCTGGACCGGATGCGGATTTATGCCGAGTTGGGAGTGCCTGAGGTCTGGCGGCTGCAGGACGGGCAACTCACGTTCTGGCGGCTCCGCTCCGGAGGCAAGTACGTCCGCAGCGCCCGCAGCCCGGCCTTTCCTCAACTGACCTTGCCGCTGCTGAACGATCTGTTGAAGCAGCGGTTTGAACGCACCGAGAACCAGCTTATCCGCGAGTTGGTCAACTGGCTGCGCGGCAAGGCGGCGCGGTAGCGCCGCCGCGCGAATGGCCGTCAGGCGGAATGGACGCCATCGCTACTCGACCGGCTCCTCGGCTACCGGATTGGTCAGTTCGCCGATCGCATCGATCGCGACGGTGACCGTGTCCCCGGGCTGTAAGTAGACGGGCGGCTTGCGGGCGGCGCCCACCCCGTGAGGCGTGCCGGTCAGGATCACCGTCCCGGGCAGGAGGGTCGTGCTGCCGCTCAGAAAGGCGATCAGCGCCGGGACGTCGAAGATCATGTCGTCGGTCGTCCAGTCCTGCATCGCCTGACCGTTGAGGACCGTCTTGATCCGCAAGGCGTTGGGATTCGGGATCTCGTCGGCCGTGACCAGGTGCGGCCCCAAGGGGCAGAACGTGTCGAACGTCTTGCCGCGGCACCATTGGCTGCCGCCCCACTTCATCTGCCAGTCGCGGGCGCTGACGTCGTTGGCGCAGGTATAGCCCAAGACGTATTGCAAAGCGTCGGCGGGGGCGACATTCTTGGCCTGCCGGCCGATCACGACCGCCAGTTCGCACTCGTAGTCCACCGCGTCGCTGCGCAGCTTGCGGGGCAGCAGAATCGGGTCGCCAGGATGCTGGACCGCCGCGGGCGACTTCATGAACAGGACCGGGTATTCCGGAATCGGCAACTGCCCTTCTTCCGCGTGTCGGCGATAGTTCAGGCCGATGCACAGCACGCTCGTGGGCGCCAGCGGCGCCAGCAACTTGGTGACTGCCGCCGGTCGTCCGCTGTCGCGGAACTCGCCGAACAGATCGCCTGTCAACTCGGTGGCCGAACCGTCCGCCTGACGGCAGCCGAATCGCGTCTGGCCGGACGGGTCCAAGTAGCGTATGATTCGCATCGAAATGACTCCTGGCGTGAACTTGGGGGTTTAAGGTTGTCCCGAATTCTGCCCCACGCCGCACGCGTTCGTCAATGGCCTGACTTCGCCCCGCGTCGAAAACGCTACGGTTTCGCGAGCACGGCGGCATGGCTCAGGCGGATCCGCGGCCGTTCCTGCTCGCGGAATCCGGCCTCGGTCGCCAGTTGCAGCAGGCCCGCAAACGCGTCCGCCGTCACGTGGCCAATCGGCTCGACGGCCAGGAATCTGCCTCCCGGCCGCAGGCAGCCGAAGACGTCACAGAACAACCGCTTCCGGTCGAGCACTTCGTGCACCGACCAGAAGGCCAAGGCAAAGTCGAACGGCTCGGCGAGGCCCGTCGAGGCCGGCTCGCAGCGATGCGTCCGAATCCGCTCGGCCACTCCGGCCCGCCGCGTCCGCCGCTGGACGACGGCCAGCATCTGCGGCTGCAAGTCGGCCGCGATGACTCGGCCTTGTTCCCCCACCAACTTGGCCAACGCCAGCGTGAACAGGCCCATCCCGCAGCCGAAATCGAGCACGGTCATGCCGGCCTTGACATGCGGCGCCAAGATCTGCTCGGGGTCGTGCAGCCACCGGCGCAATGGATTATCGATGAAATAGCCTCCCCACCACGGACACACGTGCGGACCCACAGGCGTTTCCTTTGTCTGGCAGTGAATAATCGCTTCCCGCGTTTCGACCGAACGAACTCCGCTCCGATTCCAGGTGCTAGCGGCCCGTCGTCCCTGCCAGCGGGCGAATCGCACCCGCGGCGACAGAAAAACGACGTTCCCGTGTAACCAACAGGGATCGACAGGTATCAGTCCTTGTGACACATCACCGCGTGCCGTAACCCTAGCAGGAGCAGCCATGCAGTTGCGATTATATAGGAAATGGATGTCGTTGGTTGGGATGCTGGCCGTCGTCGCGGGGATCGCGCCGCTGACGGGTTGTGCCAGTTCCCCATTCGCAGCTCTTAACGGCCTGGCTTGGATGCGTTCCGAGCGGGCGAACGACGCTCCGGCGCCGACTGCCTCGTCCCCCGACGAGGGCCTGTCCGGCTTGGACCGCATCCCCCAGTCCAGCCCACCGAGTCCGCTGGCCAGTTCCAACGAGCGAGCCGCGCCTCCGGCACCGCCCGAGTTCCCCGACCAGCGGGTCTTTCTGGAAGCGCGGATGCCGCAGCTAGCACCGGCCGCCAAGCCCGAGGTCCTGCACGTCAACTCGTCCACGTTCGATCAGCACGTACTGCAGTCGGACGTGCCGGTGCTGGTCGACTTCTACGCGGATTGGTGCGGTCCCTGCAAGGCCCTCGGTCCCACGCTGGACCAGGTGGCTGCCGAGAACCCGCAGGCCCGGGTGGTCAAGGTCAACATCGACCACAGTCCGGATCTGGCCGCGCGGTACGGCGTCAAGTCCATCCCACGCTTGATGGTCTTCAAGGGCGGCCAGGTTGCCGCCAACCGGACCGGAGCGGCCAACAAAGCGGCCCTGAACGCGATGCTCACCTCGTCCCGCGAATGAAGTGGGGTCAGCGCCCCGCAGGGGCAGCCATCGTCAGGCTTCGTGCTGGTTGTCGAAGCTCATCAGGCATTCGTGGCAAGCCGCTTGGCAGTCGGGCTTGAGGTCGACGCCCTGGTCGTCGAAATGGCACTGGTTCAATGCCTCGCGGGCCAGTCGGGCGGCGGCATCGGCCTCTTTCAGGATTGGTCCAGGATGAAGGCGTACTTCTTCCCCTCGTTTCGGCAGCCTTTCCGGAGTACCGGGGCGCGGGAGTGATTTTGTGAGCGTTGCTACGACGCGCTCCCCGTTGGGTCGCGGTTAAACGGTGCCACCGGGGCGAGGGAGTGATTTCGTGAGCGTTGCTACGGCACACCCTTCTCGCGGGCGTTTCGGGCTACTCCGCCGTTCGCCTCACTTCCGCCAGAACGACGGAAAGAACAGTACCAGCACGGTAAAGACCTCCAGCCGGCCCACCAGCATGCAGACGGCCAGAAGCAGTTTGCCCAGGGCGGGCAGGTGCGTATAGGTCTCGGTCGGTCCGACCGTTCCCAAGCCCGGCCCGACGTTACCCAGGGCGGAAATCACGGCCGTGCCCGCCGTCGTCAGGTCGGCCGTTTCGTCGGCTTGTGCCGGGAGAAGGCCCGCCAGCAGGATCGAGGCCAGCAGGAAGATCGCCATGAACAGGGCGAAAAAGCCCAGCACGGCCTGGATGACTTCGCGGGACACGGGCTTGTGATCCAGTTTCAAGCTGCGGACTTCACGGGGATGGATCAGCCGCGACAACTGCAGGCTGGCATGCTTGCTCAGCAGCAGAAGTCGCACGACCTTGATGCTGCCGCCGGTCGAGGCCGCACAGCCGCCGATGAACATCAGCGCCATCAGGATGTACTGGGCCATTGCCGGCCAGGTCTCGAAGTCGGCCGTGGCGTACCCGGTAGTGGTCATCAGCGAAATCGTCTGAAACGCGGCGTCCCGCGCCTTGAGCAGAACCGAGCCGGGCAGTTCGGATTGCACCAGCAGCAAGACCGTGATGATGGCCGTCGAACTGGCGACCAGGGCCAAGTAGAAGCGGCACTCTTCGCTCTCCCAGTACCGCCGCGGGCTGCCGCGGAGGGCATGGAAGTGCAGCGAGAAGTTCACGCCGGCCAGGAGCATGAAGACGCCGATGACCACCTGGGTATAGCTGCCAAACGCGGCGACACTCGCGTCCCGGGTGGAGAACCCGCCGGTGGCCATCGTCGTGAACGCGTGGCACAACGACTCGAAAGCGTTCATCTCCCCGGCCCACAGCAGGAGCACCTCGGCCAGGGTCAGGATGACGTACACGCCCCACAGGACTTTGGCCGTGTCCTGAATCCGCGGGCTCAACCGGTCCTTGGTCGGCCCCGGCGACTCGGCTTCGAACAACTGCATTCCGCCCACGCCTAGAAACGGCAGGATCGCCAGACTGAGCACGATGATGCCCATGCCGCCCAGCCACTGCGTCATCGCGCGCCAGAACAGAATGCTGGGCGCCGTATGATCCAAACCCGTGATCACCGTCGCCCCGGTCGTACTGAAGCCCGACATGGCCTCGAAGAACGCGTCGGCGAAGTTCCGCACACCGCTGACGTCCGCCAGCAGGTACGGCAGGCCGCCGAACACGGCGTACGCGATCCAGCCGAAGGTGACGATGGCAAAGCCTTCGCGATAGGTCATCTCGCCGTCAGCCGGGAAACGGCGGAAGAGCACCCCGCCGACCGCCAAGGTGATCAGCGCCGCTGCCAGGAAGGCCCAGAACGCCCCGTCGTGCCAGCTGTCAGGGCGGGGATAGACCAGCGAAAACGGCAGCGGCGTCAGCAACATGGCCGCCAGAAAGATCAACAGGCCGCCTTGAATGCGCAATGTCAAGTGGAGATTCATATCGCGGACTTTGCGAACCGGGGCCTGGGTCTCTGCTGCGGGAAGACCTTCTTACGAGAAAAACTCGACAACTTCGGATGTCGCCTCGGGCAGGCTGAACACCACCACGTGATCGCCGGCTTCGAAATGGTCGTCGCCGAACGGGACGATGGCGTCGTCGCCGCGCACGATGGCACCCACCACGCAGCCGGCGGGGATGGCCAGGGCCTTGAGGGGCCGCTGCAGGATCGGGCTGTCGGCCGGCAATTGGAACTCGATGACTTCGGAATCGGACTGTTCCAGCATCGCCATGCCGACCACCTCGGCCTGCCAGACGTGTTTCAGGATGGCGCCGGCGGTGGCCAGACGCGGGCTGATGCAGACGTCCACGCCCAGCGTCGGCGCCAAGTTGACATACTCGGGCCGATTGACCAGCGCCATGACGCGCCGCACCCCGTGCCGCTTGGCGAGCAACGAGCAGAGGATATTGGATTGGTCGTCCTGGGTCACGGCGATGAACACGTCGGCCTTTTCCAAGCCTTCGTTCTTCAGCGTCTCAATGTCCGTGCCCTTGGTGTTCAGCACATGGACGTCTTCCAGCCGGGCGGCCAAGTCCTCGCAGTCGGCCGGATCGCGTTCCACGATCTTGACGCGGTACCCCTGGCGGGCCAGCCGGCCGGCGACCTCCGAGCCGATCTTGCCGCCGCCCAGCACAAAGATGCTCTTGGTCTCCCGCTCTTCGAAGCCAAACAGCGTGGTAATCGCCGGCAGGTCGCGTTTGTTGCAGGCAAAATACAGCGTGTCGCCGGGCTCGACCACGTCCTCGCCGCGGGGCGTGATCGTCCGGCCGCGGCGGCTGATCGCGGTCACGACCATGCGGTACAGGCCGCGGATCTCACCCAAGGTCCGCATCGAGACCCCGGCCAGCGGGCTGTTCTGGCCGATCGGATAGCCCAGGAACACGACCCGGCCGCGCGCGAACTCGGCCACCTCGCTTGCCGCCGTGTAGGAAATGGACTGGACGATTTCCTCGGCCACCACGGACTGAGGATTGATGATCAGCCCGATTCCCAACCGCGCGGCATTGCGGTTCCATTCGGCCTTGGAGTATTCCAGCGACTTGATGCGGGCGATGATTCGCGGCACCCCGTGGTCATGGGCCAGCAGGCAGGCGATCAGATTGACCTCGTCCAGGTCCGTGACTGCGATGAACAATTCCATGCCCGAGACCTGGGCCGCCTCGAGCACCTCCGTGCTGGCCCCGTTTCCCTCGACCACCAAGGCGTTCAGCTTGTTGCGCAAGACGGCGGCGTGCTGCGGGTCCCTTTCGACCACGGTCACGGCATGCCGCTCGCGGCTGAGCAGGTCGGCGATGTGAAATCCTACCTCGCCCGCACCCACCACCATCACTTTCATGATTTTATTCCTCGCCCGACATTCATTCCTCGGACCGGTCTGTTCGCTTCCCATGGTGCAGTCTAGACTCTCGAAGTCAACCGGAATTGGGATCGTTCCCGGCCCATGGGAAGGATAACCTCTGTCAAGCCGAGATGCCAGGGTCCGCAGCGGGGCGAGCTTGGGCTCGGATTCTGGGCGGGCCAAACGCCGTCTGGCTGACGCTTCCGGCTTGCCGTTTCGCGGTGCCGACGTAAGAATACGGAGGATTCCGCCCCTCGCAGACTCTCGGAGCAATGATGATGTATCCACGAACAACTTGGTTGGCCATCGTGACGATTCTCAGCTGCGGGGCATCCGGCGTCTTGGCGGCGGCGGAAGCGCCGGTCAAGCCGCTCGAAATCGGCGCCGCAGCGCCGGGTTTCGCCTTGCCGGGCGTCGACGGCAAGACGTATCGCTTGGCCGACTTTGCTGCCGCCAAGGTCCTGGTCGTGATTTTCACCTGCAACCACTGCCCGACGGCCCAGGCTTACGAAAGCCGCATCCTCCAGTTGCAGGCGGACTTCCAAGGCCGCGGTGTGGCTGTGGTGGCCATTTCCCCCAACGACCCGCTGGCCGTTCGCCTGGACGAATTGGGCTACACGGACGTAAGCGATTCGCTCGATGACATGAAGGTCCGAGCCAAGGAGCACGGCTTCACGTTTCCTTACTTGTACGACGGTGAAACGCAGGCGACTTCTCGGGCCTTCGGCGTGCTGGCGACTCCGCACGTGTACATCTTTGATGCTCAGCGGCAGCTGCGTTACCAGGGTCGCATCGACGACGCGGATATCGGTGTCGTCAAGTCGCATGACGCGCGGAATGCCATCGAGGCGTTGCTGGCCGGCCAGCCGGTGCCGGTCGCCACGACCCGTGTCTTCGGCTGTTCGACGAAATGGTCCGACAAGCGGCCCAGCGCGGTGGAATCCCTGGCGAAGTGGGATGCCGAGCCGGTGTCGGTGCAGGCCATCGACGCCGCGGGCGTCCGCAAGCTGGTCCAGAACGACAGCCCCAATCTGCGACTGATCAACGTCTGGGCGACCTGGTGCATCCCGTGCGTCGAGGAACTGCCGGACCTGGTGACGATCAACCGGATGTACCGCAAACGCAAGTTCGAGATGCTCACGATCAGCCTGGACGGTCCGCAGGCGCGTGAGGCGGTGCTGAAACGGCTGCAGGAGAAACACGTCTCGTCGACGAACTATGTGTTCCAGTCGGACGACCGCGACGCGTTCGCCGAGGCGCTCGACAAGCAATGGCCGGGTCCCGTCCCCTACACGATCCTGGTCGCTCCCGGCGGCAAGATCCTGTATCGAAAGCACGATTCGATTGATCCTCTGGAACTGAAGAAGGTCATTGTCGAGCAGCTCGGCCGCACCTACGCGAGTCGGTGATTGACGGACTGCCTGGTTGCCCGCGTCCTGAACCTTATGTCCAGCATGACAGGAGAATCCTTGGTCACGGAACCGGCAACGCCGTTGGACGTCGCGGCCCGCGAACGTCGCTATCGCTTGGTTTGGGTCGGCCTGATCCTGGCCCTGCTGACCGGCCAGATCCTGCTGATGGCGGCGATGGTGTACCTGGCGACCTCGGATGCCTCGTTCGCCATCGAGCCCGACTACTATCAAAAAGGGTTGCACTGGGATGCCACGGCCGCGCAGACTCGGCAAAACCAACGGCTGGGCTGGTCGGCCACGATCGAACTGGGGACGGAGATCCGCGGCACGGGCGAGCGGACGCTGATCTGTATCCTCAGAGACCGGGCGGGCCAACCGCTGGACGGCGCGACGGTCGATGCCGTGGTCTTTTCCCACACGCGAGGCAACGACCGCGCGACGGTGACCCTGCTGCCCGCCGGCAGCGGTCGTTACGAGGCGCCGGTCCGGTTCGCCCGCGCAGGCGTGTGGGAGTTCCGCTTGGCCATTCAGCGTGGACCCGATACATTTACTTACGTCGAGCAGCGGGACGTGTATCCGCCGGACCGTGAGCCTTAGCGGATGGTCCGTCGCGTTCGCGTCCCCTCCGATTCCTGTAGTTCCCGGTGAACCCATGTCGGCTTTGATCGCGGTCCTGTTAGCCAGCCTGTTCGGCAGCCTGCACTGCGCCGGCATGTGCGGACCGCTGGTCGCATTTGCCGTGGGCACGCCCGATCTTCCGTCAGCTTGGCAGCGTGCGGTGCTGCAGATCGCGTATCACGGCGGGCGTTTCGTGACGTATGCCGCGGTGGGCGCGATCTGCGGGGTGTTGGGCGCGGCCCTGGACCTGGGCGGCTCCCTGTTGGGGCTGCAACGGGTGGCGGCGGTGTTGGCCGGCGCGATGATGGTCGCCGTCGGGGTGCTGGCGTTGTTGCGATATCGGGGCTTTCGCCTGCCCCACATCGGCTTGCCGGTCTTCCTGCAGCGGCTGGTGGTGGTCGGCCAGCGGACGGCGGTGGGCTTGCGTCCGCTGCCGCGAGCGTTGACCATCGGTCTGTTGACGGCCCTGCTGCCCTGCGGCTGGCTGTACGCGTTTGCAATCATCGCCGCCGGCGCCGGCAGCGCGGCTTGGGGCGCGGCGGTGATGGTCGCCTTCTGGGCCGGGACGGTCCCCGTGCTGGTCTCGCTGGGCGTGGGAGTCCAGGCCTTGACCGGCGCCTTGGGCCGACGTCTGCCCCTGGCCACGGCGCTGATCCTGGTCGGGCTGGGGCTGTACACCGTCGGCGACCGACTGCTGGTCCCGGCCGGGGCTTTCGAATCGCTGGGCGACCGTCTGCAGGGCCGCGACGTGCAGCAGCAGTTGGAGGAAGTCGAGCAGGCCAAGCCGCCCTGCTGCCAACCGAAGCCCGAGTGACACGGGCGGGCATGGGAAGCCGTGCGGCTGTCACGGCGATTCCAGCAGGGTGGGTTGCCCATTTCCTGCCGGCCACTGGAATACGTCCGTATGCCCGGGCCACGCGATGCGCACCAGGCGTTTGTCCGCGTGCGATTCGAAGCGGACTTCCGGGTCCTGCACGTCCGCGGGCAGCGGCAGCAGGAGGGCGATCAGGCGTGGCTCGACGTCCCGTACGGTCGCCCGCAGGCGGAGAAAGGCCGCGGGGCCGTGGTAGTCCTCCGGATGGAACACGTCCGTCGCCAGAGCCGCTCCGGCGGGAGCGTCGACGTGAACCAGGAGACGCGGCTCGGGCCGCTCGTTCGGCCTTGTCCGCATGGCTCCGGCAACGCATCCCGATTCCGCCTCGATGAACAGTGGATCCACCTGGACCGCCGGCAGCGCGGGGACGGCTTCGAGATCGCGCGTCAGCCACAGGCAATCGATCTGGGCCCCGGGCTCGCGCATGGCCAGGCGGAGGCGGTGCCTGCCGGGCTGGAGATCGTAGCTCAGCGGCAGGCCTTGAACGCCGGTGGTGACCTTGGCCCAAGTCCAGGACTCTCTCCTCGGCATGTGCCAGTCGACGCGCCCGGCGGAGTCCATCTGCACGAAGAACGAATCGGCCTGCCCCGGCATTCCGTCCTGTGCTCGAACCCTCGCCCACAGAACATACGTTCCCGCTTCGGCGATCGAGAATTCCAAGTCGCAGCTTCCCTGGCGAACGTTCGGAGGCACATCGAACGGCGTGTCGACCGAGGCGTTGCCCGAACATCCGATCGGCGACAGTGTGGCGCGGCCCTCGCCGAGCGTCACCGCGGTCTGGTCGGCGTAGATCATCTGCCAGGTGAATTCGTGGGGCTGGGCGTCCTTCCGAATGTCGTCCATGACGACGGCATAGGCGGGGGCTTCCGCCCGCGGGTAGACAAAGAACGCGTGCCGTCTGGCATGCTCGACGACGGCGCCCGGGGAGCCCTTGTTGTTGCGGTGATACGCCTCGGTGCAGTCCGCCAAAGCGTAGCCGTACCGCGCGTTGTTCTCGTATTGGACAATCGTCCCGTTCGTTCCCAGGCCGGCTCCCGACAGGGCTTGCCCCTTACCGTCGACGAGCATACAGCTGTGGCCCACCGTCTGGCCGCGGCCTTGAGGTTCGTGCTCGTTGGCATAGCCGGTGTCGACGGCCCAGCGACGGCCGAGCCCGTACAGGGTAAAGTGGCCCTTGTCGGCCTGATTGTGCGTGACGGGATAATAAGGTCCGGCTTCGATCGAGAACATCACATCGCGATCCGTCCATCCGGTTCGCCAGATGCACAGGCCCCGACCGCGAAAGTGCTGGGCGTGCGGCACGCCGGCGACTGCGGGATCGACCGCAGGCACGTCGCTGTCCCAGAGGATCCGCAAGAACGTGTCGTCGGTCCCGGTGGTCTCCCAAAGCCACTGGTACAGGCCGCTGCGGAGCGCCGCGGCCAAGCCGAGCGACGAGACGTTCAAGCCCGTGTACGACGAGTCGTTTCTGGCATCAAACGCGCGTTCGCCCGGCAGCAGCGACAGGGCGTAGTACTCCTGCAGGCGTTGGAACGTCGGATGGGAGAACAGGTCGCCCTGACCGCCACGAGCCAAGGCGTGGGCGAACAGCACGGTGTTCGACAGGCCGTACCCGGAGTAGCTGACGCCTTCCAGGCAGGCTCCCTGTTCGTCGAATCCCGTGTTCAGCCAACGGCGGATGATCTTGTCGCACTCGGCTAGCCAGCCCGCGACACGATCGGGAAAAGCCTCGCCGAGCGTCAAAGCCAGGCAACCCGCCGCGCCGCCGTTCACGCCGTTGTAATTGTGGATGCCGTACCACCACGACTTGGGATTGTTGAACTCCTGCACAAAGAAATCGAGGTAGTCCGCACAGGCCTTGGCCACGATGCGACGCTCCGCCTCGTTCAGTTGCTCGGCGAGCAGATCGTAGCCCATCGCCAAACCGCGCATCACGTCGCCTCGGCCGCCGGCAAATCCCCGGGAGATCAGCGGGTTGGTGACGGGGTACTGTTCGACCGTCGCCAACAGCAGCTTGGCTCCATGCCGTCCCCATTCCTGGCGGCCCGTCAGTTGATAGGCGATTCCGATGGCTTCCATGCGCGCGGTCAGCGTGCGGCCGACGCGATGCACCAACAAAGCGTCGTGTCGGCCTTGGCTCAGGTACGGACTCTTTTCAGGCGGCGGATACGGGTTCGCCGGGTCGGCATACCGCGGCGACTGGGGGTCGCAATAGGCTTCCGCTTCTTTCAGGATTCCGGCCCAGAGCGCCGCGAACTCGGGCTGCGCCACGCGCTGGCGAAGTGCGGGAAGTTGCCCAGGGTCGAACAGCAGCCGGGGGGCCGCGAAGACCGTGCCGGGTAGTAACGAAAGAAGCACGAACACCATGCGGGCAAGACGCGTCATGGATTCACCTGATGGGCAGCAAAGCGGAAGGGGATCGGGAAGGAGTTGTTTTCGGCGGAGCAACATGGATCGGGCACGGATTTCTCGAACGATGGTCAGGGGGACGCCGCCTGGATTTCCACGATTCCCCAGGTGTCGAACGGCGGCAGCGTCAGGCGAATGCAGTCGTCGTGGACTTCCGGTTCCAGCGGCGCCGCGGGCTGGCCCGGCTGGTGAAAGACGGCCGCGGCCAGCGGGCCCCAGTGCGGCGGAGCGAGCAGGGACAGCGTCACGTTCCGGTACAGCTCGCCGCGCTCGCCATCGCGACCGAAGTTCCAATTCACCAAGTGGATCGCCGCAGAACGCCGTTCGCCATGAACCCGCGGGAACGCGTAGATGCCCTCGGGGCCCTCAACCCGCAGTCGAGCCAAACCGCGGACGCGGCACATGGCCGCCAGATCCGCGTCGGCCCGCACAAACCGCGTCGCACCTGACTCCCGGACTTGCTGGATCACATGCTGATCCTCGTCACAGAAAGACGCCAACGGGCTGAATTCCACGACCAAACGGACGGCCTCCAGATCGGCGGCCCGGACCGGCACACGCCCCCCGCGACTGGCGCCCAGGACCAAGTGAAACGGGAGTTGCTGCGCGGCCAGCTGCTGGCAGAATTGGGCCAGCGACGGCGAACCGGGCTCATCCGCGTTGGCCAGCACGCCGATCTCGGCCGCCGACTCGTAGCCGTCCAGCAGGCCGGCGTGGTCATGGATGAAATCGTACAGATCCCCGTACTGCTCGCGCGTCCCAAAGTAGCGCGGCTGGATGCCCGTGGCGTCGCTGCCCATGTACAGGTCCCACGGCACCAGGTGCGTCTGGCCCAGGGCGTAGGTCGTGGCCAGGGCGGCGCGGGTCCGCGCCGTGCTGCGGGGGATGGGCGACACGACCTGGCTCAGCCCGCAGGCCTCGGCCGCTTTGGCCGCGAACACGTACTCGGCCGCCGTCTGCCGAGCGGCGTCTTGCGACGATTCGCCGACGAAGAAATCGAGCACATCGACTCCGCATAGGTTCTGGTGCGGGTCCAGTCGCGTGAGCAGCGTGTTGGCCGAGACGGGGATGTAGCGGTCGGGCGACCACGCATCCAGCCGCCGGCGGAACTCGCGGAAGAACTCCCGCATGCTGGCGACCTGAAAGTCGATGAACTGCGGCGTCAGAGGCAACTCGCGAAACTTAGCGCGATAAGTCGCCGCGTCCGGCACGCCGTTGCGCCGCAGATGTTCCCGGTAGTCGAAGCTGCTAATGTCGGAAATGCCCAGCTCGGCGAGTTCTGCAGGCGTCAGCCGCTGTTGGAGCCACGCGCGGAAACCGGCTCGGCAAGGCTCGCAGAAACAGACGCCTCCATGCATCACCCAACTGGCGTTCATGGCCCAGTCGTCCACGTGCAACAGGTCGACGCCGCTGTCGACCAGTTGCTTCGCCGCCTGGAAAAACAGCTCCCGAAAGGCCGGGTGGTTGCAGCAGCCTGTGTAGTGCGGCGGTTTGAAGGTGACCATCCACGAGGGCATGTTCTTCTGGCCGTCCAGGTTCTCGTGCCGGCCGGTCGGGTCGCCTTGCGCGGCGGGTCCGGGCGTCGACTGTTCGGTGCCCTGCAACCCGTTGAGCGTCCCTTGATAGCCCATGCCCAGGTCCCGGATCCGCTGGATGACCGCAGGATCGGCGCCGTACACCCACAGGCATTGGGTGGCGTGAAACGACTGCATGACGGCCGGAGCTTCGGTCCGCTTCTGCCAGCGGACGGAAAACGGAGTGTCAGACCGTTTCAGCTGAAAACGATGGGTTTCGGCGGGCGGGCGAGCGCGCGCGTAGAACGGAGTGGGCGGCGTGGTGTTCGCCGTGGCCAGATCCGCCTCGTAGACCGCGCGGAGTGCGGGTTCGTCGAGAGGTTCGGCGAAGATCCGCACCTGATCCAGCCAGCCGTTGAACGGGCGGATCCCGCCGAGCGTGCCGAGGACGAGGTCGCCGGCCCCGGCGGCCGCGCTCGCCTGCCGCGATTGCTCGCCGCAAGGCAGCAGCGGGAGTCCCAACCCGCCGATATACGCGCGGAGCTTTCCACCCTCCGCGACCACCGCCGTGAATTGCCAGCCGTCCGCCGGACCCTCGCGGTGCTTGCCGGTCAGCGCGTAGCTGATCTTCTGGGAAGCAGGCCCGAGCCCCAGCGACACGCCGCCCGCTTGCGGCAGCACGTCCCAGGCATTGTCTTTGGTCAGCAGCCGCGGATTGGGGCCTTGCGCCAACGGGTTCTGCCGATGCCAGATCGTCAGGGTAAACGTCTGAAGCGCATCCAAGTCGGCATGCTGGAACCGGACTCCGCCGCCGGCTTTGTCCTCGTCGCTGAGCGTGCCCCCGTGACGGGACGCCGCCGTCAGATCCAGGCACCGGCCCAGCGGCCCCGCATCCAGCGACGGTTCCTCGCCCGGCGCATAAGTGACGAATTGGCCCGCCCCGCCCAACGTGCCGCGGTTCGTCAACCCGTTCTCAAAGTCGAACCAGACCAACGGTTCGGCGCCGCGGGCCAGCCCGGCGACCAGCAGGACCAGTCCCAGTGTGTTTCTGATGAGCATGAGCTTCCCCCTTCCATTCTTGTTTTCCGACGTTCACTTCCAGTCGATGCGTGCTTGCTTGGTCTCCAGATCGATCCAGACCGAGGCGTGGGCGAACTCGCGACTGGCGGTCCAACCGCTCCAGATGGCCTGGGCCTTGGGTGGGCCGAGTGGACGTTCAAGCTCCGCGTACGAATCCAGTCCGCCCGCGGACTCGGTGTAGCCCCACGCGTAGCAGAAGTGGCAGCCGGGCTGCGCGCCGATCAGGAAACAGGCGAGGGGAAACGTGATCCGCTCGCGCGCCAGCCGCAGCTTTTCCTGGCGGGGGGCATCCTTGACCTCCGGGTCCATCCACGCGAAGCCCGGCCAGCCCTTGAGCGCGACGAATTTCCCTTTCGCGGCGGCCAGCGTCATGGAATCCAGGTCGGCCTTGAGCTGCTCCGGTGCTTTCGACTCGAAGGCGTCGAAGTGCTCGATCATGACTCCGTCGATTCCTGCCCAGTCGAGGAAGTCCAGGTGCTGACCAGCTCGGATGCCGTTGGCGAGGACGATTCGCGCTGGGCCCATTTTGCGTTTGGCCAGTTCCAGCATCTGGCGCAAGCCGTCCACCACGGCTGACTGCTTTTCCGGGCCGAGCAGTCTCGTCAGGGCCGGAGAGCGGGATTGCGGCAGGGCGTCGGCGAACAGTCCGTCCAGGTGGCCGTTCTTCACGGCCTGGGCGACGACTTCCGACCACCATTCGCGGAACTCGGGATGGGAAGGATCGGGGCGCGGCGTGCCGGAGGGGTGCTTCACGATGTCGCCCTGGACGCTCCTCAACGTCCACTCCGGACGATACGTGGCAAGGGCTGCGTAGCCCGGCCAATTAACGAAGGCGTTGAAGTAGAAGAGCACTTTGACACGAGGGTTGCGCTGCTTGAGCTGACGCGCCGTTTCTGCTATCCCGCGCTCCGTGCTGCCATGCGCCTCGACCCCGTGCGATTTCTCGAGCGCCACCAACTCGCTGTGGCTGGCGACGAAATCCAGCTCGGCATCGGTCATGGGGCCGCGTTTGCCGAAATGGATGTTCACGGGCACGCGATCCCAATTGAAACCGGGAAACAGCTCGGCCGCTCGATTCGATTCCGGTTTTGCCTCTTCCGTCGCGTGCAGCGCGGCTGGCGGCGCAAGCAGCAGGGCGGTGAAGGTCCTCAAGGCATCGCGGCGGTTCACGTTGGCGCGGGAGGGTCCATCTTGCAGAACGGAACTGCGATTCATGATTTCCACCATCTCGCTTCCGGCAACTACGTTCGCCGTGTCTCAAGCGGTGCGCTCGGCAGGGCATCCGTCACGCAGACTGCCTTCATGGGGGCCAGGTATCACCGTTGCTCGGCGTTGATCCAGCGGGGTATCCTGGCACAACGGTGCCCCGTTGACAATGACTCCCAGTTCGAAAACTCCCAGGTCGAAAACCGCCGGCCGAAAGGCGAAGACCGTATGGGCACTGGCATCGGCGGCTTGAGCAAACGCGGCCGCCGAGCCGGCGTGCCCGAACTGGAGTCTGGGAAGTTGGGCATTAAGGGATAAGACAAGCCGACAACCGCGGTCGCCGTAAGCTGGCCCTGCACCTGACAGGCGTCCAGGCCACGCGCATCCAGGTCGCCCTGGAGCCGGGTTGAATCGGTCCTGGAATCGGGAATGACGTGAAGTGGTTCTGGCGAGACGCCTCGAGCCCGGGGTGCGGCGTCAGTTGGCAAGCGAACCGGCGCCCGGGGTGCGGCGATGGCTCGCC
>Ga0172371_10005653_pt1 | contig 18474 bp, 20 predicted proteins | sample Lak12m_FD_114543 | JGI IMG/M metagenome (GOLD analysis project Ga0172371, IMG submission 114543) | Freshwater microbial communities from Kabuno Bay, South-Kivu, Congo - kab_022012_12m | ecosystem: Environmental > Aquatic > Freshwater > Lake | place: Democratic Republic of the Congo: South-Kivu...
AATACGCAGAATGCCTGGAACACGAACCAGAACAATGGCAACACGAACAATGACGCCAAGACTAATAACAATTCTGTCCGTTGCGTTTACCCCGGACTTTATTGACAATAGGCTATGTTTTATCAAAACATGCCCCTTTATGTAAAACTTCATAATTTACTTAAATTAAATTATGAAATCGTTCACAGCTTACCCAGGGAGTATAAATATTCCCTGGGTGAAGATATTGTTAAACAAAACTGGAAGATTATAGATCTTTTTACCAAAGCGCAATCTGTGGAAAATAAAGCAACAAAAATTAATATTATCAATAATATTAATTTGCGGTTTGAATCACTAAAACTACGAATCCGTTTTTTATCGGAATTAAAACTGATATCTTTCTCAAAATCCGGTCAACTCTTGGAATTTACAACCGAAATCGGCAAAATGGTTGGGTCATGGCGCAAAAATGTCTAAAACTATTTTTACTCAGGACAAGCTTCTAAAAGCATATTACAACTGTCGACAGACAAAGAGAAATACAATTAACGCCATCAAATTTGAAATGAATTTGGAAGAAAATTTGCAGGTGCTATTGGATAATTTAAAGGCTCGCCAGTACAGGCCCGGGAAATCAATCTGTTTTGTTGTTACAATTCCAAAACCCAGAGAAATATTTGCCGCAACTTTTGGAGACAGAATTATTCATCATTTACTGATTAATGAAGTGCAAAAAATTTGGGAAAAAAACATCTTTATTGACGATTCGTATGCCTGCCGAAAAGGCAAAGGGAATCATTACGGTGTGTCCTGTGTATTTAAAAATGTCCAAAAATATGCATACTACGGCCAATTTGATATTTCAAACTTTTTTTGCAGTATAGATAAAACAGTTACTTTTGAAATTTTTGCAAAAGTTATAGATAGTGCAATAAGACCGCTTTGGTGGAAAAATGATGTGTTGTGGCTAGCAAAAACGATTATTTTTCATAATCCAGCAAGTAATTATTATTTCAAAGGCGATCCAAAATTAAAATTGTTGATTCCTCCGCAAAAATCATTAATCGGAAAGAGTGACTTAAGTGGACTCCCTATTGGAAACCTTACAAGTCAATTTTTGGCAAATGTTTATTTAAACGAGTTAGACCAATTTGTGACACGAACATTAGGTTGCACCGGGTACGGCAGATATGTTGATGATTTTTTAGTTTTTTCCAACTCCAAAGAAGAAATTATCAAATGGCGAACTAGAATTGACAAATTTCTAAAAAATGAATTAAAACTAACGCTCCATCCAAAAAAACAACAAATCCAGCCATCAAGGCATGGTGTACCGTTTGTTGGTTATTTTATCAAGCCATGGGGAATATCAGTAAGGCGCAATGTAACAAAAACACTCAAAAATAAAATATATTTATGGAACAAAGACAATACCGATGTAAATTCCATTATCCCATCAATCAATTCTTATTTTGGGCATCTGGGAAAAGCAAAAACAGCAAGGCTAAGATCACACCTTATCAAAGAACATTTTAGTTTGGAAATTAAGAATAAAATAGTTATTGTTGGCAATTTTCATCATTTGAAAACAATCTCAAAAACTGATACAAATTATCGGGAATGACACAGTCCCCCGCTTTGCGGGGTCAAATGGGCACAAAATGGGAACCAAATGGAAACAAGTAAAGGCCGGGGTTTAACGCACGCAACGGACAGAACTGTTAGTAGTCTTGGCGTCAATGGTCGTGTAGCCACCGTTCTGGCTCGTGCTCCAGGCACCCTGCGTATTAAAGCTGAACGTAGTACCCGACCAGTAAACGTTACCTGCGCTGGTTAAGTTACCCCAAGATCCATCTATATATGAAAGCATTAGCTCTTTTTGATATGGTAGCCTCCAATTGCCATCATCGTAAGCTTCACACCCAGTTTTGGCATCAGCCCCACCTGTATGTTTTATACAATAACAAGCAACTTCCCCATTGGTGTTACAAACCCCATCATCCCCCGTTAAACCGTTTGGATATTTACAATTATTAGCAGTAAACCAATTGGAGCTACTGCTAATTCTTGGCGACCAAGTTAAACCTGTGTTTGGATCCTGTTTTTCGGCAACGCTTCTGCCTGTACCACAATAATTATTACCGGTATTGCAAGTTGTCCAAGTTTTTTTGTAGGTATCCGATGGAATTGTGCCGTTGTTATTGTAATCATCCACCCCACCCTTAGCTTTTGTGTAACAATTTAGTGCAAATGTGGTTACACAATCAGCAGAGCCGGCCCCCGTGCCATTTTTGGTGCTATCTGCCCTGGCATCATTAAAAGGATTTTGTGCCGCAGAATAAACTTGGTTCCAACCTTCTCCCCAATCCCCCCAAGTGCCGGGGTTACTGGAGCCATAGCCCAAAATTCGAGCCGAATCGGATGCAGTTTTAAGACGGGAGTCAGCCCCTGATTCAGGAGAACCTCCTTTTTGCTCAGCAAATGCAGGGATAAGATAATAAAAAACCCCAACGTAAACCAAAAAAAGTGAGAAAAAAATAAATAAAACTTTTTTTAAATTTTTGTAAATTATATTTGTAGTGTTCATTGTGTTTAGTGTTTGTTTGCAAATTCTATTATTTACTTTTGTCAAAGTTAAGTCAAGAGAGTGTACTAGGACTGTCCTTACTTAACAGGACAGTCCTGTAAGCTCTACATTGAAATACTTATTTCATTCTTCCCCTGGGCATTACATGCTTTTACAGTCACAATATTTTTGGAATTAATAGAAATTGAATAATTTGTTTTTGAATTACTGCCATTTGTCGGGTCAACCGGAAACTTCAAAAAATAGTCAGAAAGTGTTGTGGATAAATCCAAACACGCGTCCTGCAAAGCGTTACAACCCCGATGCAAATTTACACATCCGTCAACCGAAGTCCCCAATTGTTGTTCATCATTTGTAATCCCTGCAGGAACTTTTCCTTGATTATCCACAACATATTGATGAACAGCCATTAAAATGTTTCTAGCATCCGATGCTCTTTTGGCATCATTTGTTTCATTAATTCTTCGGGGAGCATCAATTGCCACAATCGAAGTAGTCACTAAAATCGCAAGTATAACTACCACAATCAACAGCTCAAAAAGTGTAAAACCGGAATTATTTTTGTTCATATTTCTTTCCAACTGGTAATCGCAAGGCTTGACCCCCTATTTGCAACAATCTCAATGGTTTTATTGTAAGTTGTGGAATTTGTGGAAATATTTAATGTATAAATACTTCCCACAGAGGAAACTGAAACCGTACAAGTTCCTTCAGGTCTTGTAATATTTCCCCCAGAATACGTAGCACTTGCCCTAAGTTTAAGTAAAGCATCTTCCGCACATCCTTCCACAAAACTTAATGTATCTTCTCCTTTTGAAACAGAAAGAGCTGATTGCGTCTGACCAATAGAGAGCATGGAAACAGTCATAGCAATAGAAAGTACCGCCGCTGAAATCACTAGAATAGAAACTATTGCAATAAATCCTCTCTGGTTTGTTTTTCTCATAATTGTTACCTTTCTTAGTTACTCCTTACTTCCGCATCCCCTGTTATTGTTGTCGTTTCTGTAAACTCCTGTCTTACACTATTGTAATTAGACTCAAGTGTAAAAGTAAATTTAATATTTTTTGTTTTATTATCCCCCGATGTGTAATTTGTAAATGTGAGAGCGGATATTGTTGTATCGGGAGAATTCAAAACCACGGGAGAACCTGCTCCTTGGGTAATTCTAATATTGCCGGAGTTTAGATCAATAACAGTGGGATTAAGTTGTGCCTCTGTTTTTGATAATGAAATTGCGGTAGCTGTTACACTATTAATTCCCGAGGCGTTCCTGATTTCATATTTAATTCTTTCTGCTATAAACCGGGCCTGAGAAAAAACTTCTTCTTGTGTATTACTTTTTTGTCCACCGCCAATAATATTCCAGGCATAGGGAATAATTGCCGACAGCATAATTGTCAGAATTCCCAAATATAAAAGTAACTCTATAAATGTAAATCCCTTTTGTAGTTTTTTTGTCATTTGTCTATTTGTATATTTGAATATTTGTATATTTATTTATTTGTTTTATTGGTCCCAACCAAAATCATACCAATAATTGGTTATGTTACTTCCATTTGTGCCGTGTGTTGTTTGTCCCCATCCATTTCCGGCTCCGTAAAAAGCACCCGCAGTTCCATCCCAACCAATTGAAAATACATCCAAGTTTGTGTCGGCTGCAAAATATAAAATATCATCTGACGATGGTTTTGGAAAAGCCAATACAGTCCTAAAAGTGCTTGCTCCTGCAAAGACATTGGTTGCAGCTAAATCATAAGTAGCCGTTCCCGCAGTAAATTTTTTATATTTTAAAGTGGAGGTGTTGTCTCCATAAACAATAATCGCGGGAGTACCGGAAGTGTTTTCAAATTCAATATCAAAACTTCTTTGAATTCCGGTGTCAGACGCCGCTGAAACAATCGGATTTGTTGGAGTTGCCCAAGTAATTACATTTCCAGAAAAAGTTAATTTTCTACAAACTATTGTGGGGGTTCCCGCTCCGTCTTTATTGCAAACTTCCATTTCATTTACACCAGGTCTATTTATAACCACCATATTACCCAAATTATTTGTTTGTACGGCCATACTAGCGGCGCTTCCCCAAGCTCCTCCACCTGTTCCATTGGCAACAAAAACTTTTCCTGCAAAATTTTTATCATTTGCCAAATTAGAGTAAACTATAATACCGCTTGTTGGCAAATTAGTACTCCATTCAAAATCCATGACTTTTTTGGTATTTAAAACAGCCGCATTTGCATGAGAAGTTGCAGTTGTCCAGTTAGCTGTGGCGTACCCTACTCCGTTATTGTATTCACTCATTGTTCTGTTGGTTGACCCCAAAAATACCGCCATTATTTCATTTGAATTTGGACGTGCCTTAACAACAATCCAACTTGGAGTCCCGGTAACTGCATTTAAATTTGATTGAGTATTCCAAGAAGTTCCATTCCAAACGCGCATTTTTGGAGTTGTGGTATTGTCAGAATAAACAACTGCAAAATCCCCATTAGCCAAATAATCTCCGTCAAAATTACGCACGTTAAGAAGTGTTGTTAAATTCCAAGTAGATAATTGGACTACATTCCCCCAAGTATTTGTCGAGCCATTATAAACTTGCGCATAAATCCACTGACCTGTTCCGTTATAATGTCGTGATACCATTATTTTTTCATTTCTGGTTTTACTGGAATAAATTTTAACAGTTCTTAAATATTTATTGGTCGACCCTGTATCAACATCCGCTGAAGCTGTTGCCACTTGCCAATTTGTCCCGTCAAATTTTTTATATTTAATAGCATCCGTCGTTACCCCTCCATCTCCATAAACCAAAATACCGCTTCCGGTATTAGTAACAATTGGTTTTTTAAAATCAGTTAAATAAGATATTAATTCTATAGAATTACTTCTTCCGGCATTAAAATTCCAGGAAACCATTGAACTAATATTTTTTGTGTCTGGGTCCAAGGTTCCGCCCGACGCCACAATATTTCCGGATCCATCCCTATACACATCGGCAACTGTAATAACTCGGGAATATTTTCCAAAAGTATTATTTGCGCCCGAAAATGCCCAAACACCTCCGGTTTGAGTTATTCCGGTTCCCACTGAATTAGCAAGACCGGAATATGCTTGATTTTTGATCGATCTAACAGCTTCTATTCCTTCTGAAGCAAAATTGTTTGCGATTGTTTGTTCTTCCCCAAGTCTATTGCCGGAATATCCATGCAAAACTACCTGGGCAATTCCGCCGGCAAAAATCACAAATATCGCCGCGGCAAGTAAAACCTCGATTACAGAAAAACCAATATTATTTGTATTTCTCATTTCTCAAATCTCTATCTCAGGACTGCTCCTTGCGCATTTACACCAACATTTTTAAAATTATTTTGACCAGAAATCGACGCGGTAAAAGTGGCACTTGGTGTACCTGTAATTTGTGCAAAAGTGACTGTTGTAAATCCGGTTATGGAGATATTTGAATTAATCGCATTGTTTTCATCCATCGAAGGATTTCCTGTAGCAAAAAGTTTAATATTATCCGAGGAATAATTTACACCCCAACTCGTTCCAGCTCTACCGCTCATTGAGTAAATTTGAGCTTTTCGTAATTCTCCGGCTAATGTATCAGCTACATTTGAAACCGTATTTTGAGTCAAAAAACGGGCATAAAAAATTGCAGACATTGCCCCCAATGTCAAAATAACAGCAATAATTAATAGAAGTTCAATTAACGTAAAACCATCATTATTTTTCATTTTCCAATTGAACCCGTGAATTGATAAATCGGAGATATTATTGCCATTGCAACAAATGCCACAACCACACCGATAACCAGTAAGAGTATTGGTTCCAAGATGCTCACAAAATTCCTAGCGGCATTATCGGTTTCATCTTCAAAAAAATCACCCAAATAAAGCAGTGTTTCATCCAATTTACCTGTTTTTTCACCAATTTCGATCATTTTAGCGGCAATTCTTGGAATTAAATTAAAGCCTCCGCCTTTAATTGTTTCTGTTAAACTTTTTCCTTTTTCAATTGATTTTGAAAATTTTGCAATATATTCTTTATAAACCAGATTATCTGTTGAGCCTTGAAGCGAAATCAAACTTTCGGTGATACTCATTCCGCTTTTTAACATTATCCCCAAATTTCGGCAAAAAAACGTCATTTGGACATTTTTGACAAATGCTCCAACCGCCGGCAAACTTAATATTATTTTTTGCCAAATAAGCCGGAAGGATTTTATGATTAACAGTAATTGAAATACTATTAAAAATAAAATTAGTCCTCCAAAAATTATAATTCCATAAGACTGCATAGTTCCTGCAATCCAAAGTAAAATTTTAGTAGAAACTGGAAGATTAGTATCAAGAGACTTAAATAAATCAATTATTTTGGGCAATACAAAAATACTTATTCCACCACCAACCACAATTGCTGTCAAAAAAATAATGACAGGGTAAATTGATGAGGCAATAACTTTTTGTCTAAATTCATAATCTTTTTTTAATGTTTCAGCTAAATAAGTAAGATTACTTTCTAATGTCCCTGATTTTTCTCCAATTCTAATTAGGTTTAGATAAAATGGGTCAAACGCTTTTGGATATTTTGATAATGATTTTTCTAAAGTCTGTCCGTTATCTATGTCTTTGGAAATTCCAATTAACATTTTTCTAAACGTCCCATTTGTGCTTTGTTCAGAGATTGAAGAAATGGCTTCCGAAATTGGAATTCCGCTTTTTATCATAACCGCCAAATGTCTTGTAAAAAGTAGTTTGTCTATAAACCTGATTGGCGAAATTATATCCATACTTAATTAGCAGACGTCGCTCTTAGCACTTCCTCAATTGTTGTTAGTCCTTGTTGAATTTTAAGAAGTCCATCCTCTAACATTGTTGTCATTCCCCCTTCAATTGCCGCTTTATTAATTACCCCCGAGTCGGCTTTGGCGGTAACTAATTTTTTAAGTGCTTCCGTCATTACCAACATTTCAAAAACTCCAACCCTGCCCACATAACCTGTTCCTGCACAAACAGAACAACCTTTGCCATGAAAAACTGTTAATTCTTTATTTTCACCAAAATATTTTTTGATTAAAAGAGGATCAAAACTTTTACTCATTTCAGAAATGTTTATATTCATAGAAACTCGGCATTTTGAACAAATTTTACGCACCAGTCTTTGACCAATAATTAAATTGACCGTTGAGGCCACCAAAAATGGTTCTATTTTCATATCAATAAGTCTAGGCAAGGATGTGGCCGCACTATTAGTGTGAAGGGTAGATAATACCAAATGTCCCGTTAGGGCGGAATTAATGGCAATTCCTGCAGTTTCCTCATCTCTAATTTCCCCAACATAAATAACATCGGGGTCTTGTCTTAGAATTGACCTTAAGCCTTCCGCAAAAGTAAGATTGGTTTTTGAATTAACCTGAATTTGATTTACTCCTTCGATTTCATATTCAACAGGATCTTCTATTGTGTCAATGTTTTTTTCTCGGGTATTTAAAATTTTCAAAATTGAATAAATTGAAGTTGTCTTTCCACAACCTGTTGGACCGGTTGACAAAATCATTCCGTATGGTTTTTTGTAGGCAGTTTTAATTTTTTCCAAGTCCGACGCATTCATTCCAAGATCAGCCAAACCAAATTGCCTTGAGCGGGAAGATAAAAGTCTTAAAACAATACTTTCCCCATCAACCGCAGGAACGATTGAAACCCTGATATCCAAATCTTCTTCGGGAAGAGTAATTTTCATTTTTCCATCCTGAGCGCTCATGTGTTCATCTGTTCTTAATTTTGCCTCCACTTTAACTCTTGTTAAAATTCTTTCAAAAAGTGTCGAGGTGATAATAATTTTGTCATGCAATACCCCATCAATTCTAAATCTGACAAGACCACCTTCTTTTGCAGGTTCAATGTGAATATCGGATGATTTGGCATTATAACCGCTTTCAATTAATACATTGACGATTTTAACAACAGGCAAATCCGCCTCTTTGCCTTTACCTTCGGCATCTGTGTATTCTTTAATTAAATCCCCAATTACATTCCCTAATGAATTTTTATAAAGTGAAAGTGAATTTGTAATGTCTTTTTCTGTTGAATAATAAAGTGACACACGTCTGCCTGCTTTTTTGCCTATCGAGGCAATGATTGCGGATGGCACCGGGTCTGAAGCCGCAACCTTTACAACATCTTTTGTTTCCTCGTACGCAATAATTTTATATTTGGCGGCGACTCTTTCAGGTATTATTTTTAAAGTGGCCTGAGGAATTGCAATATCATGCAAAAAAACGAGTGGTAATTTCAAAAAATCAGCTACAACTTTGCCTAAATTTTCATCACTTACTAAATCTAATTCGATAATTGAATTCCATAAATGACTTTTTTCCGCCTTGGCTTTTGTAAGTGCTTTGTCTAAATCGCTTATAGAAACATACCCACCGCTTTGGAGTAATTTATAAAGATCTTCGTTGTTGATAATCATTGGGCAGGTGTTTTGCCATTATGGCTTTATATAAGAATTTAATTTTTTGGCAATATCATCCAAAGACACTTCTGTTTTTACAATAAATTCGTTTGCTCCCAAGGCAGTAGCTTTATCTTTATCCTCTTTTTGCCCCAAATTTGAAGCCACAATTACAGGAAGGTTGGCCCATTTGGAATTTTTTCTAATTTCTGTTAATACCTCAAATCCATCCTTACCGGGCATCATAATGTCCAAAAGAACGACACCGGGATTAAAAGAATTAAGAAGTGACAAGGCCTCAATCCCATCTGAAGCAAATGATACTTCATGTCCCATGGTATCAAATTTTGCTTTATATGCTTTTGACAAAAACTGATCGTCTTCTGCTATTAATATTTTTCCCATTTTAGATATGTTTATTTATGATCTCATTAATCTGTTCCATTGTAGTATTTGATTTAATAAGGCAAGCCAATGCGCCGCTTGCCAGAGCTGTTTCTTCTTCGGTTTGTAGATTTGTTAAGATGATTACTTTTATATCTTTTGTTTGCGAATTATTTTTTAATTCTCTTAAAATATCAAATCCGTTCATGTTGCCCGACAAAATTATGTCTAAAATAATTAAATCAGGATGCCAATCAAGTGCTTTTTGTATGCCTTCAGTACCACTTACTGCAAACTCTAATTGGTATTTTCCGTCAAAATAATTCTTGTAAGCTTCATTTATTAAATTTTCATCCTCAATAAAAAGTAATTTTTGCATTATGTTAAAGTCTTGTCACTAATGGCACATCCCGTAATTTCTTTTATGGATTGTATAAGATCGTCCAATCTATATTCAGCTTTCAAAAAATATTTTTTGGCTCCCAAACCCAACATTGAAGTCACTTTCTCACCGCTTGCGGAATTACTAACAACCATTACAGGAATATCTTGCCATTTGGGATTATTTTTAACTTGATTCATAAAATCAATTCCATTCATGTCTTTAAGATAATAATCAAGCCAAATAGCCTCGGGTAATTCCGGTAAATTATTTAAATAATCAATTGCTTGCTTACCCGATGTACAAGATATCACCTCAAGTCCCAACGACTTCATTTTTTTTGTAATTGCCTGAAGCAACAAGTCCTCATCCTCCAATACCATTATTGTGCATTTATGAGTATTCATACTTAGTTAAATATACCAAAATTATTCATTTATTCCAACTTCACCTTTTTTGGCTATCATTCCGGATCGAGGTATAGAAAACCAAAAGGTTGAACCTTTTCCTTCTTCACTCTTAAACCAAATTCTGCCGCCGGAAGAATCCATTATAGCTTTTGCCAGATAAAGCCCCAAGCCAGTTCCATCAGGTTCGTTTTTCACTGCATTTGAGGCTCTATAAAATCTTTCGAAAATTTTTGGTTGGTCAGCAACCGGTATTCCATAACCGGTGTCCGAAACCGAACTTATTATTTCTTTATCGTTTTCGGAAACTATAATTGAAACCTCTCCTCCTTCGGGGGTGTATTTAACTGCATTAGTTATAAGATTAATAAATACTTCCCCGATTAATTTGGGGTCAATATTAATTTGTGAAATATTTTCATGGACACTAACAATTAATTTAATATTTTTTGCAGCAGCTCTTTGTTTAATTTCAGTTAATACATTTTTTACCAAGTCATTCATATTGGTTGGCTTAGGATCAACAATCAAACGTCCCGATTCAATTCTGGAAATATTCAAAAGTCCGTTAACCAATGCAATCATTCTTTCATTGGAATCAGCTACATTTTTAACAAATTCCCCCTGCTCTTTATTTAAGGCTCCGGCATCACCGTTTATTAACATTTCCAAAAACCACTTCATGGCAGACAGCGGAGTCCTAAGTTGGTGAGAAGCCAAGGAAATAAACTCAGTTTTCATTCTATCCACATCTTTTTCGTGGCTAATGTCACGGAATACATTAATAACTCCAAAAACATTTCCATTTATCAAAACCGGGGAAACGTTTAATGATACCGGAACTTTTGATCCCGTTTTGGTTAGGTAATAATAATTATTAGAAACAGTAATATTAAATGGCTTTCTGTCTGATAATGCTTTTGCAATTGGGCGATTAGCTTGGGGAATGGAATTGCCTGTCTGATCCACAACTTTAATAACTTCCAAAAACTTCTTTCCGATAACTTCCTCTTTAGCAAAACCTAGAATTTTTTCAGCAATTGGGTTTGTGAGCAAAATATTTAAATTACTATCAGTTACAATAATCCCCTCCCCAATACTACCCAAAAGAGATTCATATTTAGTTTTTTCGATTGTGGCAGTATTTTCTTGTTCTTGAACATCTTGTAGAATGTTTAGCACCGCTCTTTGTTGGCTCTTTAGATCTTCATTTTTTGTTTTAATTTCAAATGTTTGTTCCACAACCTTTTTGTCCAAATCTTCTTTGGATGCTTTAATTGCAGATGTAGCTTCGTCAAATGCTTTAGCCAAATCCCCAATTTCACTTGTATCAATGTTGCCGATTTTATAATCCAAATTTCCACTTTGGATTATTCTTACTCCTTGTTTTAACTTTTCAATTGGACTTGAAATTTTACCCGAAAGCAAATATATTAACCCAGCAAGTATAACCATTCCGGAAACTAAGACGATTAGTAAGGTTGTAGCAACCGACACCCCCACGGAATTAAGCTCTTTTGCATCAATTTTGGCAATTAAACAAGAATTAATTTCGGGAATATACATGTGCGTGCCAATTACATCCACACCACGGTAATCTTTATTTTTAATAATATCCAAGTCTTTTACATAATTATCCGCATAGCGTTTGCCAAACGGAAGGGACGAAAGTTTATTCATTTCAGTTAAGTCAAAACAAGCCCTGGAATTTGGAGTATCGATTTTTTTGGTTAATACAGAATCTTCCCCAAGATATCTGGGTTGTGTTATTGGATAAAATTCGTTATTTAAAACAAAAATATCACTTGTATCTCCAAGAGGGATACGTGAGGTTAAAATATCGGTTAATTTATTAATATTGTAGCGAATTACAATTACCCCCAAAAAATTACCGGCTTCATTTGTTACAGGAGCAGACAGTGCGTATGTAGGTTCTTTTTCTTCATCTTCATCCCCATAAAGTATGGTTTTATCAATATACACGCCTGTTTTGGCTTTGGTAAAAATATCTTCAGCTGATTTATCAAGTCCAACTTCTTCTTTGTCGGTTGTTAATAAAACCTTGCCAAACGAATCAACTATATAAATTTCAATTAAATTTGGGTTACTGGCAACGGTCCTAATCAACCTGGATTCTGCTTTAGTCAAAAAAGTATTATTTTGTTTTTCGGTTAAAACATCTCTAAAGATTGAGGCTCCGGCAATGTCGATAGTCTCCTGTTTTTGATCAATAATAATAGTAGATATGTTTTCCGCTCGTGTTTGTGCCGCAGTTACCAGAGTTTGTGATTTAGTGTCGTATAGGGACTTATTAAAAGTAAACAAAAAAACGCCCCAATGGACAAAAATAAAACTAAAACTATTGGCAATACAAAAAGTAATATTTTATATCGTATTTTCATTTATTGTTTTTAAATAAATCTAATTCTTTTTTAAGTTCAATCATTTTTAGTTCTCTCCCCACCATGGATTTATTTAACTGTTCAAGTTCCGCTGTTCTTTCTGAAACCTTTTTTTCTACATTTTTATTAGCCGCTCTTAATTGTTCCACCATTTGGTCAAAAGAACGGGCCAAATCGCCGATTTCATCCTTACTGGAAATTACTAATTGTTCATCTTCACTCCCATCGGCAATTTTATGGGCAAAATTCTGCAGTTTTTGGATTGAATTAATCATGGTTGATAAAACTATAATCATAAAAATAATGGAGGTTCCGGCTCCCAAAATAATCGCTACTACAATTATCCAAATACTTTGCGTAATTGTTGATTGAACGCCGGCAATTGATGTGTTTATTTTTTGTGTAGAAACTACCGAAGCCTCATCATACTTATGTCCCTGTTTTAATACAAAGCTCGTAAGCCCATCTTTGTATATCTTTTTTTGTTTGACATATTCTTCTCCTTCCAATATTTGAACAGCCGACACCCTATCTTTTTTATCCACAAAATCCATGGCTTTTTGTTCTAAATCTATTAATATGAGGTTAGAGGTATCAATTGAAGCAAATGTTTGCTTGTCTTGATCATCCCCCAAGGCAATTGATTCTTTTATCGTCGCATCAAGCTTGGGAACATTTAAGTTGTAACGATCTCTCCAAATAATATTGCCTGTAAACGCGTAATTACGGGCAGATTGGGTCAATATTTCATCATAGTAACGAATAAGTAAGGCCAAACTGTCCAAACGCGAAGCTTTTGATAATGTAGCTATTTCACCTGGAATATTTGTTCTAACTAAATTATTTATTTTTGTAAACTGAAAATAAGCAATAACAGCAACTGTTGAGGCCGCAACAACCACAACGGAAATGGCAAGAATTACTCTAGTACGAATTTTCATGGCAGGAAATTTGTGTATTTAGTTTAACTCAATTTAAGGCAATACTACAACTGGTGAATTTGGAAAAAGTTGGCTGGGGGACAGGGATTTGAACCCCGATACTGGGTGCCAAAGACCCATGTCCTACCATTAGACGATCCCCCATTATTTCAAGTGCTGCCTGAGTATTATATCCGATATAGCTAGTAATTTGCTACCAAAAACCTTTTTTCCATAAACACGAATCCTAATTTGACCAACATAATTCATATTTTCTTTTCTACTAATAATTTTATTTCTTTTCCAATAAACTCGAAGTTTTTCAACTGGAATACCAATTTTTGCAGACCAAAATCTTTTTATTCTATCCAAATCAACAGATCTACTCTCGTGAATATATAATTCGAAGGTTATATTTTTATCCCTTCTCAACAGAGTGTATTTCTCAACAAACCTGATAAAAACTATGATTAAACGGTAATCTGAATTGGAGAATTTACAATCGGTGCTTTTTGACCCCTCAGCTTCATAAAGCATAATCCCAGTTACAAAAAATGGGTCATTTAGATTTTTCTTATTTTCCATAATAAAATCCTGTATTTCCTCTTCTATTCTTCTGGCTCTTGTGATTTTTGAGGCCTCTGAGGCAATGGTATGGTTCTCTATCCGTTTTTTTGCCTGAACCTGTAAATGTTCTCTAGAGAGAGTCAAACCCGCCAAAGCAAGCCAGTTATTTATTGTGGATTTTGCTACACCCGTTTCTTTTCTGATTTCGGAATAACTATATTCTTTTTTTCTTAGCTCAATTACTTTCTTAAATATTTCTGCACTTTTTCTTCTTACCGAACCTTTAGTCATCATTATTGAATGATATGCTATTGGTTCGAAATAAACAAGTGACCCCACTGGGATTCGAACCCAGGATATTCAGGCTGAAAACCTGACGTCCTAGACCGCTAGACGATGGGGCCTCGTTTATAAAAACGAGTGAGCCCGCTGGGATTCGAACCCAGAACCAATAGCTTAAAAGGCTACTGCTCTACCGTTGAGCTACAGGCCCGTAACGAAACTGACAGGCATATTATATCGTATTTGTCAGGCTACTCCAATCCTCTCGCAAATACCTTCAATCCAACCAGTAATTTTACGATTAAGATCTGTACTCTTATGGACCAAGATCCGCAATACTCCGTTGTAATCTGGTCCTCTATTTTTTCTGATTGAATGAATTTTATTACTCTTGTAATATACCTTTTGAAAATAATCAGCTGTAAAGCCTGTAACATTCGACCAGTATTCCTTAAGCTCAGGTATACTCTTTTGATGCGATTCATGAATATAAATCTCAAAATACACTCTTTCTTTTTGAATTCTAAGTGATTCCATAAGCCACTTAATATAAATTTTAATCATCATTGGATCAGAATTACTGAAGTTGGCCCCTTTACTAATATTTGATCCTTTTTGTTTGCTACCTTCTGCCCAATATAAAGTAATTCCCAAAAGCATCAAATCCTCTTTGCTTATACTTTTAATCTCAGATTTTGCATTAGAAATTATATTTTTACTTTTTTCGATTCTGGTAGATTTGAGAGATTGACTTCCTAGTTTGCGGGCAAGGTCACTCTTATTATTAAGATGTATTTTTTGTGCCTTTGTAAGTGGGACGTGTTTCAACCAAAGCGATAAAGATGAGCTAGAAACTGGGATTAGTTTCTGAATTTCAGAATAAGATAATCCTTTTTTTCTAAGATCGATCGCCTTTCGTTTCTCTGCGAATTTTGGTCTCACAAATAATTATAAATTAATTCAAAGACCGAGTCAATATCCTAGACAATAGACTCTATGTTCTCTATCCTTCCGTAAATATCTCCTCTTTCTTATTTCTCACAAATCTAATCCACTCCTCCACCACTTCCAAAAAAACCTTTAATGGGGCTTCAATTATAAAATCAAATATAAATCCCAAAAAATTAAGTCTGGCAATTTGACCTGACAGCCACTGCCCTACTTTAACGATTGGTAAAAACAGAAAGTCAATCAAGGAAGACAAAAAACCTTCTTTTTGTTCCTGATAGGCATAATCCTTGGAAATACTCCGTACACGATAGGCAAAAAACGAAACTACACAAAGGAAAAATAAAAATATGGCTTTACTGACAATACTAAAATGCAATAAATTAAGCACCCAGATTACAAAAACAAAAACTCCTACAAATAGAATTGAATAAATCCCCAAAAATATACGTTCAAAAACGTTTATTGCCTTCTGGCGTTTACCAATCGTTGTGATTTTTAAGTCAACCCCGTTATAAAAATAATCATTAATTTTTTCTATAATTCTTTTAGTATTGGCACTATTTGGAATATCCACCCCCAAATTAAGTAAAAACATCAGCATTGGAGGAAAAACCAAGTTAATAATTAGTGCCAAATTGTTTGTCCTGCCAACCAAAAAATCATAAGGCAATTCGACAGCCATTCCAAAAACCATTTTTGTAAGAAATATATAGACAATACTTCTGGTAGAGGCACGCATCACTTTCCCCTGATTTTCTTGATATAAAGAATTAAGCATTTGTGTAGCAAAATTATTCATACTGTCTTTATCTTTTAAGCTTTCCATAAAAACATCCGGTTCTCTAATCACCATCTCACGAAGCAAATTAAACGGTGCGGCTTGTTTAACAATTTCTCTTTTAATATCCGAGGCTAGTGGATAGCTTAAATCCATATCGATTTCTTTTTTTACTTCTAATAACTTTGAAAGTAATTCTTCTGAATTAACATTTTGATCAAACCAAACCGGCATAATTGCTTTTAATAGATGGTATGTAATAAATATCTCGCTGTTTATTGCAAAACCACGCTCAACTGCAATGTAAACTTGAATATCGCGCATTTTTTCATCCACTTCATCTTCAATAGAAATCCGTGTTTGCAAACATTGAGAGGTAAAATTAATCAAAAGCTGTGGGTATGGATTAAAAACAAGATTTTCTTCTATCTCACAACCGGCCAAGTCAAACAGCCAATCACGAAGTTTGGCATCTTTTGATAATGAAATTATATCTCTGTATTTGTTAACTATTTTTTCTATTTCATCATTTTTATTTACAGATACGGCATCATCTTTTAAATATCTTGCCCAAATAAGTTCACGGATAAGAAGAGGGGCAATTTTGCCGCTCGCCTGACGCAAAAATAAACGTCTTTTAAGAATTCTAACTATCGCCGACTGACGGATTAGATGCTCGCTTCTAAATTCAACAGCATTTCGTGCCGCTTCGTAAACAACTGCCAGATTTGAAGCGGCTTTGGTAGTTTTAATTGTGTCCCCTTTTGTTTCTGTGTGTTTAATAGAAAAACTAATTCCCCTCACCAAATCAGCTACAATCGGGTTAAATTTTTGCATGTTCACAAAGGATAGACGTAAGCGCAATTAAAGTCAAAAGATTTTGGTATAATTTTGAGTATGGACAAATACAAACTTGGGGCCAAAGACCTAAGAAAAACTAAACCCACTCCGGAAACTTTTGCTACCATCAAAAGAAATCCGATTTATTTAATATTAGATAATGTAATAGATACATACAATATTGGGTCAATGTTTAGATTGGCCGACGCGATTGCAGCCGAAAAATTATATATCTGCGGTGACACTGAATATCCCCCAAATAGTAGGATCCACAAAGCCGCTGTCGGGACAGAAGAATGGGTACCATGGAGTAAAGAAAATGAAACCAGTGAAGTAATAAAGAAATTAAAAACACAGGGAGTCCAGATTATTGCAGTTGAACAATCCCCTCTAAGTACTTCGTACTCTGTACTAAGTACTAAATTGCGATTCCCAATCGCAATTCTAGTTGGTAATGAAACAACAGGAATAAGTAAGGAAGTGTTGGAACTGGCGGATGTGGTCGTCGAGCTCCCAATGTTTGGAGTAAATAAATCTTTAAATGTTTGGGGGACTGCCGCAGTTGTAGCTTATCAAGTTTTAGAAAATCTTATTTAAGTGCCGCATCAACCAAAGATTTCATTTCTGTGTAACTATATGCTCCCGGAAAAACAGAAGAATTTACATAAAAACTAGGTGTTCCTTGAATTCCAAGTGAAGCGGCTAATTCTTGGTCTGATTGAAGTCTGGCATCATACTTACCGCTATCCAAACAGGCTTTCATAAAACTTGGGTCAACCGCGCTTTTTAAGAAATTAGCAATTGTCTGAGATTGTGTTTTGTCATTTTTAATAGTTACATTCCAAAGATTGTAAGCCGCATCATTCATAACTAAATCATGTGCTTCCCAATATTTGCCTTTTTCGTATGCGCAGTACAAAGATTTCATTGCCATTTCTCCATTGCCATGTCCGGGATAATAGATAAAAAGATAAGAAGCCTTGCCTGCATCAACTAATTTTTTTATTTCAACAGTTGGAGAAACATATTTGCCTCCGTCAGCTACTAATTGGAATGAAGCGTTTATACTTTTGTAAATTGTGTGGTTTTTACCATCAGCCGCCGCACAAAAAGGACAAGACGGGTCAGCCATTTGAACAAATAAAACTTTTTTACTGGCGTCACCAAATTTAATTAGATCTTTGTTAAAAAGACCTTTTACAGTTTCCAATGAAACAGTCGGTTTTGCCGCCTGTGTTGGAGCTGGAGCTGTGTTTTGAGTTCCCTTTTCTAAGTTTTTAACCTTTTGCCAAAGTGTACCGGAAAAAAATGACAATCCGATTGCAAGTACAACCAATACGGGAACAAAAATTTGTTGAGGATTTTTTGGTGACTTTCCTTCTTTAATCATTCGTCAATTTTGCATCAATATAAATTGTTTGTCAACTAAACAGATTCCAGATATTTTATTGCCTCCATTGCGGCAATACAACCCATGCCGCTTGCCACTATTGCCTGTTTAAAATCTTTATCAACAACGTCCCCCGCCACAAAAAC
>Ga0172371_10005654_pt1 | contig 18474 bp, 13 predicted proteins | sample Lak12m_FD_114543 | JGI IMG/M metagenome (GOLD analysis project Ga0172371, IMG submission 114543) | Freshwater microbial communities from Kabuno Bay, South-Kivu, Congo - kab_022012_12m | ecosystem: Environmental > Aquatic > Freshwater > Lake | place: Democratic Republic of the Congo: South-Kivu...
AACGGATATATCAAACCAATTCTCCCTGTATTTGATTCTCATGGAAATTCTCGCGAATCCCCCAGGGACGCTCGGATTGAGAAAGAGCATGCCTTCACGAAATTCCAATCCGGTATAGCAGCGCTGTAACATGTCCACCGTCCCCGCCATGGCCCCGAGATGAATGCCTTCACGGGTGGTGCCGCCCTGAACATCGGAGATGTCACTCTCCAGAGCTTTTGCAAAAAGCCCCCTGGAGCGAGTGCGGTCTGACCGGGCCAGAACCCAGGAATGGACGATGTTGCTAAGGGTTGAGCCGTGAGAGCTGCGCTCCAGGTAATAGGCTATATTTCTTGGTATCGTCTCGGGGTTGAAGTCATATCCCATCTGGTCGAAGAGTTCCTTTATTCCCTCAGCCGAGAAAAGATAGAAGAGCATGAGCACGTCGGCTTGTTTCGAGGCCTTGTAGCGGTTGACGCTGTCCCCTTCCGCTTCGAGAACTCGGTCGAGACGCTGAATATTGCCGTATTTTTTGCGATACCCTTCCCAGTCAAATTCCAGCAGCTGATCGTATCCCTCGAACTGGCTGATGATTCCGTCTTCATTGAATACAACGCTCATCTTCTTTGTGATTTCCCGCCAGAGATCAACTTCAGACTGTTCCAGACCGATGGTGTTTTCCAGATCGTGACGTCTCCGAGGTGGAATGACCTTGAGCGTCTTGATCGCTGTCAGGAGCACATAGACGGTCATCACATTCGTGTAGGCGTTATTGTCCAGGCCTGGTTTGTCGGACTCCGGATACCGGTCGTGGTATTCGTCGGGTCCCATTACTCCGAGGATTTCGTAGCGATCACGTTCCCGATTATAGGTGGTAATACCAGCCAGAAACCTGGCGATTTCCAAGAGCATCTCTGCGCCGTAGTCGGACAAGAACTCCATGTCGCCGGTCACTTCAAAATATTGCCATATATTATAAGCAATCGCTGCGTTTACGTGTCGCTGGAGATGCGTGTTGTCGGGTAGCCATCGATCTGATTTGGGGTTCAGATGGAGCTGTTGGGTTTCCTCTCTGCCGTTGCTCCCACTTTGCCACGGGAAAAGAGCGCCTTTCAGCCCTTGGTCCTGCGCGGCTACGCGGGCCATGTTCAAGCGTCGGTACCGATAGAGGAGCAGTGACTTGACAAGCCTGGGGATTCTGAGGTTGAGATACGGGAAGATAAACAGTTCATCCCAAAAAATGTGTCCCCTGTATGCCTCCCCATGCCAGCCTCTTGCAGGAACCCCGATATCGAGGTCGATGGAATTCCTTGAAATCGTCTGGAGTAGATGAAAAACGTGCAACCTCAGGATTATCTGAGCCCGGTCGTTGTCGGAGATTTCGATGTCGCATCTGTCCCAAAGCTGATCCCATCGCATGACGTGAGTCCGAAGCAGCTCATCAAAATTTCCGGCCAAGCTCACGGCTTCAACGGCCTCCAGAACGGGCTCGGAAACGGCAGAGTCTCTCGAGGTATAGATCGAAACGATCTTCTCTATCTTCAGGGGTTCATTCTGCACCCCTCGGGCAGAAAACTCCTGGGCGATATATCCGGATTGTTCGACAGCCGTCCTTTCGACGTCAATCTGTTTGCCACTGGAAAAAACCAGGGTCCTTGCAGCCTCGGCCACGCGAAGTGAGGATTGGTTTGTTTCGACGAGCAAATAAATCGTTTCCGGATTTGCTGTTCCGCTCTTTATCGGCTCAAGATGCGTGCTGTTCAGCTGTCTGTAACGCTCGACTCCCGAGTTGATAACGGTCCCGTCGAGCGCGGAAACAACTTGGATAGGTCCAGACCAATTCTGCGGTGTAATCGTAGTCTCAATGGCGGCAAGGTGCATATTGCCCATGTGTACGAAACGCCTTTGAAACAAGGTTGTCTCCCGATTTTGCTTGTCTCTGAATCGCACCTTTCTGGAAAGAACGCCCTCATTTACGTTGAGTTCCTGTTGGTAGGAGAGAATGTCAACGGCCATGAGATTGAACCAGTGATCCCCCTCCAGTCTGAAGCTTAAGAAGAGCCAGTTCGGCATGTTCACCAAATCTTCATTCTCGATCACCCGTCCAGCAATCTCTGTTTTCAGACGGTTGTAGCCACCTGCCAAATAAGTCCCTGGATAGTGAATCTCGTCAGCTTGGGATTCAGGGGCAGCCCCGCGAGTAGCAAAATACCCGTTTCCCAGGGTGCAGAGCGCCTCCCGCAGGCCTTCTTCAGACGGCTCGAATCCTTCATATACCAATATCCAATTATTCATACCGCCCTCCCGCAAAAAGGAATCAGGCGAAGGAGAAATTCACGGACTTCATCGGGATTCTTGAGGCTGTAAGCAGCAGCGGTCTCATAGGGTTCATCCCAGACCACGATTCCGATGCCTCGCCCAATCAATGCCCGGAATGCGTCTTCATCAGTTACATCGTCTCCAACGTAGAATGGTAGTACATCATTTCCATCGAGTCCCAATGAGCTGAGTAAAGCAAGTAGAGCCTTTCCCTTGTGCCAGTCGATATTGGGCTGGAGCTCGAAGATCTTTTTCCCATACGTTTTCCTGAGTTCCGCATACTTGCTCGCGACTTCATCCACGACCTTTTCGACCGCTTCCACTTGCCAGCGGTCCACAAGACGGTAATGGATGGCAATGGCAAACTTTTTCCTTTCCACGAGCATACCCTTAATCGATGCGAGTTTCCGAGAAAGCTCCCTCTCTGCCTCCTCCAGGACAGGTAGGAATTCCTTCCCGATCTGGTTTTCAATCTGAAGGCCGCTCGGCCCTGAAATGTCAAAGCCGTGGCTTCCAGCATAAACGATGCTGTCAATCCGCACCTTCTCCTTTACATCGTTAAGGTCGCGGCCGCTTATGATTCCGACCGGGCAATGCTTCGAAAGCTCGATCACCGCCTCTCGCATATCAGCTTGCATAATTGCTTGGTCGGGGGTGTCGACAATAGGCGAAAGCGTGCCGTCATAGTCCAGAAAGACCGCTATGCTTTTTCCCCGGGCTCGGAGGAAGATCGGCTCAAAGTCATCTATTGCAGAAGGACGAGACATTTCTGCATCAAGCTCACCGTTGAAACGTATTTCCGAGAGGTCTTCAACAGCCACGTCGGCTCCGTTCGCGAGCAAAGACCCCTTTTCGCCGGTTCGGGCGATTCCAACCACCAGCCCGAACTTCCCGGCCCGGCCTGCCTGGACACCAGAAATGGCGTCTTCGATCACTACCGTACGCTCCGGTTTCACCGCAAGTTGTCGGGCCGCCTCCAGGAAAATATCCGGCGCCGGTTTCCCCGGAATATTCATGATTTCTGAATCAACACCGTCCACCCGCGCGTCAAAAAGATTCGAAAGATTGACTGAATCCAGAATCATGGCGCAACTCTTGCTCGATGAAATCACGGCGGTCTTCAGGCCATGTTTCTTTGCGCTATGAATCAAATCAACGGTAGATGCGTATACTTCCGCACCGCTCTCCTGGATCTGTCTCAGAAAGTCCTCATTCTTGCGTTTACCCAAGCCTTGGATCGTTTCTGCGCCAGGCGGGTCTTCCGGTCGGCCCTCTGATAACTGAATCCCTCTGGATCCGAGGAAACTCCTGATTCCGTCCAGACGGGGTTTCCCATCTACATAGAGCCGGTAATCGGGGTCTATTTCAAAAGGCTCAAATGGCTTTCCCTGGCGTGCAGTATGCCGCAAGAGAAAGTCATCGAACATCCTCTTCCATGCAGCGGCATGCACTGAAGCCGTGTCGGTTACCACACCGTCAAGGTCGAAGATGACCGCTTCAAAATCAGCAGAAGGGATCGAATAGATTGTTTCTCTGCGAGCCATTTTTCACTCCTGTGAGATGAATCGGTCAATGACGGTGGCTGATCATGTCCAGAAGCCATTATCGACGTCTCGTTACGGACCGCTAGGGGATGATAACTCCGTGCGGCGACGCCCTCCCGTCGAGCGAAGCCAGTTCTTCTTTACTCAGCAACTCCTCGCGGGGCAGCTTGAGGATGTCTGCAGCTTCTTTCAGGATGTGCGCCCACGTACAGCGGTTGACGAACAGCATCCCGTCCACGGTGAGGGTTCCACCGCAGCCGACAAACCCGAGTGCAACGGTGTTTCCGTATCCTGTATGAAGCGGCTGGAGAATGCCGATGAGCGGCTCCGGTCGCGTATGAGTCACGAAGATACGGCCTGTGACGCCAGCCGGATAGAGCAGATCCTGTAAATCGCGGCTGGCCATATGGGTTCGCTCTCCCTTTGTGCGCGGTATACGAAACCTCCCAGGCTCCAGCATGTAAACCACCGAATGTGGCACTTTCCTGTCCGCCATTCGCGAGGACGCCAGGAGAACCTGTTCAAGTTGGTAAGCGCCCAGCGCAGTGAGTACCAATCTCTGGTTCGGCACGTCATACCCAGCCCAGCTCAGTCGCATGGCGCCTTCCTCCAGGAGGAGAATTGCCTCATCCATGGTGAAGAGGTCAGGGATCACATCCTGTTTCGGCACTACAAGGGTCCAGATCTGTCCGTGAGTTTGGTATAACCTACTCATAACAGCTAGAGCACAGTTGTAATCCGGGACGAAGAGCACTCGAGACACATCTGAAAGCTCGCCTAACATGGCTTCAGCCATGGCTGGGTCCTGGTGTGACAATTCGTTCTTGGCGTTCTCCCAAGCATGAGAGGTTAGCACAAGAGGCACGGAGAGCCATTCCTGCAGCCGCCCCGTCTCATTGCAGTGGTTGGTGAAAATGATCTCTTGACGTACCACGCCGTGCATCTTCATGCCGAATGCCTCGTACGTATGAATCAAGTTTATGCCTCCCTTGTTGGCAAGGGCTGCAGAGGCTACTGCTTCTTCGTTCAGAGCTGTTATGACCGCGCCGTGAATGTCCTCGGGAACCACCGTCTCCGGGTCAGTAACGCGGAATTTAAGCGTGTCTAGGGTCTTCTGTAACCTGTTGGACCGCATCTCGTCAGGGTTGCCGACCCGAGGACGCAAATGAGGATTGAGACCCACGGTATCTGCAAACATGTCGTCGACAGCTCGCATGGGAGAAGTCCTTGTCCACCTGGCAAATTCCATTCGATTTTCTGGGACAGGCCTCGGTCTCGGCGCAGGCAGGTCTCTTATGCTCACCCGCCGATCGACAAGATCATGATCTCTTTCGTGGTGCCGACCGGAGCGCCGGTGGTTCTGCAACCTTTTTGCAGCCTCTTCAAGCTCTTCCTGAGGCACCCACAAGCACCGGGCGTTTTCGTTGAAGTGATGAGCAGCTTGCGGGTCACTATGCGGGTTGGACATCAAAGGGAGATTGTGAGCCAGGTTGGTTCCCTCTCCGTAAAATCCGGCTCCTTTCGGAGCAACAGCAATGCCGTATGGAAGCCTTATAGGATAATTAGCTCCTCTTGACCGTATCGCTTCCACAGACGCTTGCAGGCGCTGTTCCATTTCGAGGATGGCCCAGGCAAATGCTGCCGGATCTCTCCCGTCAAAGACCAGGGGATCGAACCCGTTGAGCTGTAAGTGCCGGACAAACCACTCAGCGCCGCCCTGTTGGGACATAGTCGTGCGTTGATCAATCCTGCGACCGTTCTTTATCATAATGGGAGTGACCAATCCGGAGTCTTCAGCCCGCCACCAGCGGGGAGCCCAATCGCTGCCGCGCTGCTCTTCGAATGCTCCGTCGCTCAGGAATACCACCAGCCGTTCGCCAGGCAAGGGCATGTGCACGTACTGGAGTTCCACGAACCCAAGATATCCTCCTTCGGCCAAGCCTCCGGCAGTGTGGGCATTCACATGGCTGCCTAGAGGTGAGTCCTGAGTTCCGTCATCCGTGAGACGATAGGAATAGAAATCTCTCACGAACCGAGTAAGCCCCTCGTCCGAGAGAGAGTATCGTTTGGAATGTTCCTCAGTCGTGTTTCCCAAGAGCACGTTCGTTGAATCAATCGCAGCGACTGAGTGCCCTTGGCCCATGATCCAGGATCGCGTCAGGCCTGTCAAAGCGTTAGCTGCCATGTAACCGACGTAGGCAGGGACCATATTGAGAGACCCACCGGTGTGGCCTTCGGGATTCTCTTTGAAGTCGTCGGATGTCAAGTTGCGACCGTCAAGGTACACGTTGCGGGCGTAGGTCGAGTGAACGACGAGCCACATGGCCGCACCTGCAATCCGGTCAGCAGCCTGCAACAACTCGAATAATTCCTTGTGGTCTCGCTGGACGCCGGACGCAAGCAACCAATCGGCCATCGCAAAGATCCGCCATTGGGTCTCCACCGAGTGGACGATCCGGCCGAAACCGTTTGCCCATCGGTCAGCCTCGGGGTTGTTGCCGCGATAGAGCTCAACCACCTTTTCCATTCGAATGGTCTCGACCATCTTTCTCTCAGCCATCGTTTCCTCCGGAATGGAACTATTCAGATACCTATTGCTTTCCGGTTGTCCTGCACTCAGCTTGCTTCAGCCCTGTATCCCACTGTCCTTGCTATTAATTATTCTGGCACCGACCAGTTGGGATTGTTCCCCAAGGTACCGATTCCGCTATTTTTGGCTCTGTCCCGAGGTGTTCACCTTTTGCTGACTGGGTTCCCCTGTGGCAAGGGCTTTGACAGGGCTTCTCTCAATTCCCGCCGGACTCGCCTCCTTCAAATACCGGTAAAAATCACTGTCGGTCGTGAGCATCAGGACCGAATTCTTGTTCGTTCCCTCCTTGTAGAGTTCGAGAGTGCGAAGGAAAGCATAGAACTCGGGATCGAGGTTGAAGGCTGCGCCGTACACAGTGGTCGCTTCTGCGTCGGCTTTACCCTGGATCTCTTGCACCTGCCGGTATGCAGTGGAACGAATTTGACGTAGCTCTTTCTCCATATCTCCGAGTATTTCGGCACTTCGCCCCTCTCCCTCGGATCGAAACTGGGCGGCGATGCGTTTTCGCTCCGATATCATTCGAGCATACACTTTCTCACGAACGCTCTCAACATAATCGAGGCGCTTTATCCGCACATCAACAAGCTCAATCCCGTATTGGGGAATGATCTTACCAGCCTCCGCGAGGATGGTGCGAGTAATCTCTTCGCGGCCACGTGTGATCTCTTTTTTGAGTTCAGCTTCCTGCTCCTGCGTGACCTCCTGCATTGCTTCTTCTTCCGGGGCTTCCCATGTGGAGCTTCGGACAAGTTCGATCAGCTCACTACTCGATACCTGATCACGGACGACGGAGTCGATAATGTCGTTGAGACGAGATTGGGCCCCCGCTTCGGTTGCCACGCTCTCCAGGAATTTTCGCGCATCCACAATTCGCCAGCGTGCGGTTGTATCCACCCAGATGAATTCACGACCTTTAGTGGGGATCTGATTCGGGTCACCGTCCCACACCAACAGGCGTTTTTCGAAACGGCGGACTTCTTGCACAAACGGCAGCTTGAAATGCAGCCCCGCCTCTGTGACGGTATCCCCGACGGGGCGACCGAACTGAACGATGACCGCTTGTTGCCCCTCTTCCAGGGTATAGATCGCTCCACCAATAAGAAATGCGACCGCCACGACAATCACGATGATGATTTGCTTTCCTAGAATTCTCATTGTTGTCTCCCTTCAGCAGCCACTTTGGCGCCAGATTCCATTTGCAGCCAGGGGACCAGTGCCTTTTGAGCGCTGTCCACGATGTAAATACCTTTGACTTCTGGCAGGAAGCCGCTCATTGCTTCCAGGTAGAGTCTTTTTCGCGTCACCTCAGGAGCGCCGTGGTATTGGGCCAGGATTGCTTGAAAACGGTTCGTCTCTCCATTGGCCCGGTTCACCCGCTCCAGCGCATAGCCTTCAGCGTTGCGTATGGACTGAAGCGCCACGCCTCGGGCTTTGGGGATCTCTCGGTTTGCTTGCTCCTGGGCCTGATTGATGGTTCGTTCCCTGTCCTGACGAGCTTCGTTGACCTCGTTGAAAGCCGGCTTCACGGTGTCAGGAGGCGTCACATCTTGCAGTTCAACAGTAACAAGGCGAACGCCGGTCTCATACGTGTCCAGAATTTTCTGGATTTCCTCCTTTGCCTCCTTTGAAAGCGCCACCCTTCCCACCGTAAGTACGTCACTGCCGATTCGGTTCCCGACTACCCGGCGCATCACCGCCTCGGTAATGTCTCGAATGGTTTTTCGTGTGTCTCGAACCTGGAACAGAAAGCGTATCGGATCTTCAATACGGTATTGAATGATCCACTGAACATCGATGACATTGAGGTCCCCGCTTAGCATGAGAGACTCGCCCTTATGTGCCTGGTTAGCCGTGTACTGCGTCCGCTGGCCCGCAGGAGCGGCCGTCGTACGGAAACCGAACTCCTCTTTGAGTACACGGGCGGTGGGCACCAGGACCACTGCTTCAATCCCGTAAGGCCACTTGAAGTGCAGGCCAGGCGTTGCCGTGCGCACCACTTTTCCGAAGCGTTGCACTATGCCTGTCTCTTCAGGCTGGACAGTGAACCAGCATGACCAGAGCAGTGCCAGTGTGACCAGTACCAAGAGAACCCACAAAGAGCCGGGTTTGAAATCTCGCCACTTTCTACCGACCTGTTGAAGGACTTCCTCGAGGTTCGGTTGCTCTCTACGCGGCTGAAAGTAATCGTCTGGCATGAGAAATCTCCTTTGAGAAGGTGATTTTGAGTTGGCCTTCCGGATAGCGGACAGTGGACTCATCAAAGATCGCAAAGAAATGGTAGTTTTTGAGCTCTCATGAACAGCCTGTACGAGCTTCTGCGAGTCATTTGATCTCCTCGCTTCCGGAATTCCTTGAGTCTAGGAGGGGGAGACGTCATTCTCTGAGTCCCCGTCCTGTTGCGTTATTCCGGATTAGCTTCAGGCCGTTCTTGCTCCGGACGCGATTCCCTGAGCGTTACATCTCTTGTAAACTCCGGACACCGGGTCGTGGTTGCTCCGTCCATGGAGAACTTCTTGTTGCAGGTTTCTCTCCAGGCACATACGACACAAAGGGTCTTGTTGTCGTCCATTTCGAGTCTCCTTTCCAATTCGGCTTTATTCTTTGAACCGACTCTGGCCGTTGTCGTTTGTTGCTCAATCGTTCATAATTCCACGCTTTGTGCTCCTCAGCCTGGCTTCCGGCTCTGACAACCATCACGGGACAATTGGCTGTCTTCAGAACGTTTTCCGCAACGCTGCCGAGCAGGACGTGAGCCAACCCGGTTCGGCCACGAGTTCCCATGACAATCAGATCAATTGACTGCTCATCTGCTAAATGCACGATTTCTCTTGCAGGAATGCCCATACGCGAATGAGTCGTCACGTTTTCCAGATTCTGCGAAAATTCATCAGCCCAGGCACCGAGCTCTGCGAGTACCGATTGTTCAACACTCTGGATAATCTTCCGCACTTCGTCTTTGAAGTAGTCTTGGTAGGTTGGGAATCCTTCCCAGGACTGGATCACGTGCAACAGGTGTAAGTCAGCCCCGAAAGCCTTTGCATACTCCTGCGCAAACCGGCCTGCGGGCCGAGAGTTTTCAGAGAAATCTGTGCAATAAAGGATTCTTTCTGGAATCATCTCACTCTCACTTTTCTGAGCTTTCATCGGTACCTGAGAATCTGAAAACCCGAGCTACAACAGGCGTCGAGATGGTTTACCGCTCAGGTATTAAGCTTTGACAAGTACCAGAGTCAGCACGGCGCAGATGGCCGCCCATATGAAGAGAAAAACATACAGGCCGCCAAAGGCTGGTTCGTCCTTTGTCTGAGCACATTTCTTCTCTTGCACGAAAAAATGAATCATAGGAGCCATCCGGTCCTTCCTTGGAGTCTGTGTTTGGCAGCATGAAAACAGTGTCGCAACGTTAAACTACGCGCCTCTTTGCCGACGGAGCTCTTTTCCACTCTGAACGACCGCCTCGTACTGACGATTGCGTTTGAGTTTCTGGGCAAGCTCAATCTTGTCTATCAATTCGGCAAGGTCGCAGGGTTTGGTAAGGTAATCGAAAGCGCCTTCCTTCATGCCTTCAACAGCCGTGTCGATTGCCCCGAACCCAGTCAAAATGATAACCTCAACCAGTGGGTGAACCTCTTTGATGCGCCGAAGGGTCTCGAGACCGTCCATTCCAGGCATTTTCAGGTCAAGAACGACAACATCGACAAGAAGTTCTTGTTCGAGCTTTCGCAATGCCTCCTCACCACTGAACGCCGTCAACACATCGAACTTTCGTGCAGAAAGTCGTTTCTCCATTGCCTTGACGAATGCTTCTTCGTCGTCAACGAGTAACACTATCGGGTTCAGCATGGCTATATCTCCTTTTGTTGTGGAGGCGGCGAGCGAAGTCTCGTCACTCTCAGGGCTTGCCGCAACATCCAGCAGAGCCAAATCCCCGTTCGGGATGCGGCGCGGGGACAAAATCGTCATTCCCATAGCAGCGGAGAGGAGTGATCCCAGCATGATTCCGATCTTGGCCTTGTCGTGGACGTCTGCTGATGCGAAAGAGAGGTCGGCAATGAACAGCGACATCGTAAAGCCGATACCGCAGAGAACCGCCCCTCCGTAAATGTGTCTGAACGTAGTGCCAACGGGCAGAACCGCAAGTCCGCTTTTGACGCACATCCACGTAGCCGCTATAATGCCTAATTGCTTTCCAATGAAGAGACCCAAAAGAATCCCGAGAGCCTCAGGACCAGCCAAAACGTCTCCGAGGGAACCTGCTTCGAATCGTACACCTGAATTGGCCAATGCAAACAAGGGCATAACGCCAAAGAATACCCAAGGGTGCAAAGAGTGCTCTATTCTTTGCAAAGGCGGCTCAACTCGGCGACACATTGTACGAAGTGACTGAATCACCGCCTGGTTGTCCTCATGCAAATGGATTGTGTAGTCACGCTCCCCTTGAGCCCTGAACCGGCGCACAAGACGGGCCGCAACGTCAGAGAACGCAAGAGTGTTGACGCGAGATCGTGCTGGAATTGTCAGAGCCACCAGAATTCCGGCTATTGTGGCGTGAATTCCGCTCAAGTAGATGAATGCCCAGAGAAATGAACCGACCACGAGATAGGGAAGGGGCCGCCGAAATCCGAGGATATTGATAGAGACGAGAACGGCCAACATGACTCCGGCCGCGAGTAGCCATTGTGTGCTCAACTCTGCTGTATAGAAAACCGCAATGACTATCACCGCGCCAAGGTCGTCGAAAATGGCGAGGCTGACCAGAAAAACCGCGAGAAATGACGGCACTCGAGACCCCAGTATCATTAGGGCTCCCAATACGAATGCGATGTCGGTCGCCATGGGGATGCCCCAGCCGTGGGACGACGGGGTTCCGCAGTTCAAGGCGTAATAAATCCCGGCAGGGACTATCATGCCCCCTAGGGCCCCCACAGCCGGCAGGATTGCCTGTCTGAATGAGGAAAGTTCTCCGACCAGAACCTCTCTCTTGATTTCGAGCCCCACCACGAAGAAGAAAAACGTCATGAGACCTTCGTTGATCCAGAAATGAAGGGGTCGGTCCAGAGTCCATCCATTCCACCCAATTGAAAAGGCTGAGTGGAAAAGCTGCGCATATAGTTCATGAAGATGTGAGTTTGCCCAAATGATAGCCAAGAGAGCCGCGAAAAGCATGACCACGCCACCTGACGCTTGGACGGCGGCAAACTTTTGGAACGGCTTCATAATCAGCTGTCCTAAGGCCTCTCCTCTCTGGAACAATTGCGTCTGAATAACAAATTCCCTCATATCCGGTAATCCTCAACCTGCGCGTGGTCTCGCGACTCAAGGCAACCCACACTTGGCTTCACATGTTGCCCTTCGTACTGGGCCATGTTTTCCGTTGCGCTCCGCTCTCGAGCCGCAACGAGGAGACCTTTGCCCGCAAGAACGCTTAAAACTTCGGCCTGTTGAACGTAATCCTGGAACGAAAGCGTGTAAGGATGGTCGGGCCCCAGAATATCTGTGAAGCACGAGAGTGCCTTCTTGCGCCATTTCAAGAACGCTGCCTCGTCGAAATCGCTTTCGATAACTTCCCATGCCGCCCTGATCAGATCGTCAAATTGTCGTTCATGGATCATGTCATTCTCCTGTGCAACCGGGCGTGACGATAGTGTCCTCTTTCAGCTAAGAATTCGTCGCTCCATTCTATGGGAGCCCACTCCCGACTCTCCAACGGCTAGGCGTTACTCTAAGCCATGTATCAAGGCGCTTAGAGCTTTTTCCTTGTGCCGACGCTGTACAGGTAGCAGGATCTATGCCAGAAACCTCGCTGGAGGAACAACATATGAATGGGCCATAATTTCAACGAATTGGACAGCAGTGCGTCAGGATGGGAGAATCGCCGGATGGTTTAAGGCGGATGAAAAGTGCGATCATCTGACACGTCATCGTAATCGATTTCGATCAGAGGCAATATTTGTTGATCATGAGTGTCAGATAATCGCGATTATGTTTCTATACGAGTAAGATGATCGCGCTTCAATCCGAAACGTCGTGCGAAGCGATGCATCGAGTCACGAGATATGCCCAGAAGACGCGCAGCCTCCTTCTGATTTCCGCCCGTGCGACGGAGGGCTTCAATGCAGAAAGCCTCCGTAACTCCATCGTTGACCTGACGGAGGCTTTTCTCAGGTGGAAACTTCACCTTCAGGGTCCATTCCTCGTCGGGTTCGTTCGAAGGAGAAAGCGACAGCCTAAAACGCCCGTGACCACTGAGCATGAGCGAACGCTCAAGGACGTTGCGCAGTTCCCTGACGTTTCCAGGCCAAGGATACCTTCTTAGTGCAGAGATGTGAGAGCCGTCGAGGTCAGGCATTACTGGCATCTGCATTTCTACGGCCAATTTGGAGATGATCTCTTGGGCAATGATTCCAATATCCTCGGGTCGCTCTCTCAGCGGAGGAACACTTATCGGAAAGACACTGAGCCTGTAGTAAAGAGCTTGAAGAAAGCGGCCATCTGCTACTTCTATTTCAAGCTCTCGGTGGGTAGCCGCTATGAGGCGGGCATCAACGTGAATGCTCTTTTCCCCTCCCACCCGTAAGAAGGATCGAGTGTCCAGAAAAGTCAGGAGCTTTGATTGCAAACCAAGGGGAAGTTCCCCAATCTCGTTGAGCAGGATAGTGCCTCCCTCGGCAAGCTCCAATAGGCCTCTCTTCCTTCCTCGTGCTCCGGTAAAAGCGCCGTGTTCATGTCCGAAGAGTTCCGATTCTGCCAGCTCGGGGGCAATCGCTGCACAGTTTATAGCGAAGAAGGGGCCTTCCGATCTTTTCGATTGATCGTGTATCCAACGAGCAAGCCAATCCTTGCCACTTCCACTTTCACCCTGGAGTAGGATGATGCTGTCGCTTGTTGCTGCGAACGATGCTTTGTTCAGCGTCGCCTTCATGGCCTCGGAAGGGAACTCAGCCACGGCAACAGGAGCGGAGTAGGATATCCTCCGCCTTTCCGTTATGTTACGGGAAATCTCGTAAATGCCAATAACATCTCCCTCGTCGTTTCGCAGCGGGACCCTGATGTCATAAAAGGTCAGATAAACCCCTTCGATTGGTCTTGTATGCTCCTCCTCGATTGATTCCCCTTTCAAGACTCGGAGATCCGACTCCCGAATGTGTGCACCCGCTTCCTCACCAAAGAATTCTTCCGCCGTTCGCCCGACGATCTCGGACACCTTGCGTCCGAGAAGTGTTGCCATTGAGGGATTGACATACCAGTACCTTCGAGAGGAGTACTTAATGGCGATACAGTCTGGAGAGCTCTCTACAAGAGTTCGAAATCGTTGTTCGCTAAAACGGAGGGCCTCCTCGGCCTGCTTGCGCTTCGTCTCGTCGCTATATACTGTTACAATCTCTCCCGACGGCAGCTTGTACACGAAATGATCTCTCCACCCCTCCAGCCTGTCATCTCTATATCGGGTCACCGGATGATCGATGGGCTTGCCGGTTTTCATCACTGTACGGAACACATTCAACAACCCGAATTCTCCTATGGTAGGAAAGATCCGGGTTATTCTTTTGCCACGTACTCTTTGCCTTTTAATTCTCTCGATCCTTTCGGCAGCTTTGTTCAGATCGATGAGTATAAAGTCCTCTCCATTGTCTACTGGCCTGTAGATTCCTACGCCGTTGAGCATATGCTCGAATAGAGCTTTATACCGCTTCTCCGTTTGGCGAAGATCATGTTCACGCTTCCTCGCGCTCTCCAATTCAGTTTCAAGATCCGCGATTCTGGCCGCCAATTCTCCATAATCTGCTGACTTCTGTTCGGCAGTTTTCTTGGGCTTTCTCATTCGCTATGCTCCAGGACCAGAGTTTGTCAACGAGAGGTGATCACCCATCTGTAAATACATCAATCTGTGCGCCAGAGTTCGGCCCCCGGTTAGCCCTGACAAGATCGACCAGACAAGTCTATGACTCCGATGCGTTCCTTGCCACTCTACGGTGGACTTTACTGGAAGAGGGGGATGCTGGCAATAGGCCTAGGAGTCAAGATGACGGAACTCATCATGCTGAAGCCACTGAATTTAGCCAAAAAGGCTCATAAAACCTGTGGAACCACTTCAAACCACGGAATCCAAAGGGCCACGCTAGATGTGCAGGGCTGCCCTTCTCATACGCTTGAATGAGGATTCGCCTGTGAGACAAGCTCGAACTTGAGGGGAACAGAAAGTCTCACCGAATTTTCCATGATTTCTTGAATCGATTCTTTAACCCGCGCGACAGTCGCGCGACCTTCTGGGCAGGTGAACCAAATGCCGTCATGGAGGAGGACGACCATTTTCACGGGCAGGCCAGCGCTCTGAAAGACACGGGCAACTCCCACCGCGATCTTGAACACATTGGCCTCCAGTGTGGGGGCCAATGTCGTCATCGTTCTTTCCATGATCTCACGGCTTCCCACTCTTCTTCCACCCATGCTTCCACCCGCACGGCATCATGGATCATCATCACGATCTGTGCTCTCATATTCCGGCTTTTGAAGATACGATCAAGCCATAACGGGTCGCTAAAGACTGGATTAAAGGGCTGTTCTCTGATAAAAGCGGTGTTGGTTTGAATAACACACACGGCCCTTTGAAGGTAACCAGCCTGATCAGGGCAGAAGGAAAATGGCCTCTAACGGTGGAATGAGAAAGAAAAGGTCAAAGAGAGTGACCAAACAGAAAGTGTTACCAGCTCCAGAGTGTAGCGCCTGTGGAAGGGCAAGAGCCACCATGACGCTTCCCCTGCCCATAGAAGGGCCGGAAGTCACAACCATCAATCTCTGTGAAACCTGCTATATGAAGGCGCAGGCCAGGATGTTGGACTTTCCAGACCAGCCTTGCTCGTTCGGGCATGACAGGCAGGCTATTGCGGCCGTGGAAATGATTATAGATAGTGGGGAGAAAATCCCGGTGTTTTACTGTGAGAGTTGTATTCTGAGCGGGGAATGGCACTTTGAGTTTGGTATGGATGATCTAGACACTGGGGCACATGCTGATTCTTTTGTCGAAAGAATCAATGAAATATTGCTCAAGTATGCTGAAATGACGTGGGGGAAAGAAGAGGCCCCCAGCCATATACCACCTATGCCCAAATGCGATGTATGCAAGTCCCGTCCCGCCTTCTCACCGATTGACGACGAAGCGCACGGACTTCCTGTAAAATTGTTCCTCTGTTGGGAGTGTGCTGCGGAAGGTCGGAAGGCCATTCTGTACAGAAAGCACTCATGCAGCTTTTGTACAGAAGAGGCTAACATGGTCCTGACTTCGCCAAAGACTGGTTTACCTATTGATATATACCTGGGTAAGGTCTGTTCCAGTTCCATGGTGTCAAACCTAGCTTATCATCTTGCGGCCAAGATGCTGAGGATAGAGGGTTGACTATCCTTCTGTGTAGACCAAAGGAGGGGTCATGCCTACCGCATGGTATAATTCACAGATACTCGGGGTAATCGTTGGGGCAGTCCTCGGTTTCTTATTTTCCTATGTGCCTAGGAAACTGGAAGAGTACCGTAGCCAGTGTGCATTTCGTAGGGTACTGAAGAGTGAACTTGAGCAGGCAACCTTACGGCTAATGCACCATAGAAATATTTGTAGGAAGTGCTGGGACCAAATAGCAAACCGTAGGCTGCACCCTGATAATACAATGAATTATATAAAGAACGAATGGCTTTATACCACGGACTATCCTACCAATATTTTCAAGGCCAATGTAGACAAGTTAGTAATATTCTCGGATAATATGATTAAAGACTTATTCATTTTTTATGCCAAGATTGAGGACTGCAAAAAAAGAGTGACGGAGTTAGAGCAAGAGTGCCCGCCAAAACCGTGGGTTTCCGTGAAGATGATGCCGGTAGGAGGTACTCCTAGTGGTCCTAGACCGCTTCACAAAGCCGAAATGCTCCTATCGTCAGCCACACAAAAAGGAGAAGAGCTTATAGAGGAACTGAAAAAGGAAATTGGTGCAGAATGGCAAATGCCCGACGCCCTTAATGACCTATATGGGAATATTGCCAGCATGTTTAAACGTAAACAGTGATTGAACTTACCTGGCATACGTTAAGAGGGAGGCCGCACCTGAGACGCAAGGTCATCATCCCTACTTGGCGGTGCAAATCCTCTGTTCAAAATAAATCGACAGTGCCTGCTCTCTCGATCAGGGTGGTCAAGGACGGGATACGAGATCTTGTCCAGGCTTGCAAACGCGTCGTCTATGGTAATCATATCTCCGATATTTCGTGCATAGAGCCCGGAGCGATGCCGCAATTTTGCGGTTATGATCAGAGATCTTTGGTGAGTATCCTCAGTCCTCAAAGTCCACTTGCAGTGGTACATGCAGTCTCGCGGCCGTTGCCATGATTCTCCCCATCAGGTGTCCGACCTTAGTTGCTTCTTCATGAGGGGCCTCCACCCACATGGCGTCATGAATCATCATGACTATTCGAGCTTTCATCTTCCGTTTTCTAAATATCCGATCAAGCCGCAACATTGCGGTTTTGATCAGATCCGCTTCGATTTGCTGCGGCCAGGTCACCCTGAATTGGCGCTCCACTTCTGATGAAGGCCTCCGCACAAAGTTGCGCTCGCGACCTAGAAGGCTCCGCACAACCCTTTCTTGCCGAGGAAGTCCCTTCATCTTATCCCATTCCTGGGCAAAGAAGTCTCTCACTTTCGGGAATCTGCCATAAAAGTCGTCGATATAAGACTGGGCGGTGGCTACGTCGATGAAGTCTGCACGATTCTGGCTTTCCTTGAGGCTGTTTATCTTGTTGCATAGGGCAACGGCTCCCATGCCAAAGCATATTGCGAAATTGATTTCCTTGGCCACGTCCCGGTCGTTCAAGCCAAGCCAACGGGAGGTCTCCGTGTGTACGTCTCCATTCGGGTCTGTGAATATCCTCATCAGCTCAGGATCTTTCGACAGATGAGCGAGTATCCTCATTTGTGCTTGGGAGTAATCGGCCTTGATAAGCACGTGACCGGGGGCAGGGACAAACAAGTGTCTCAAATTTCTACTGACGTTTTGCACGGCAGGATTGCGGGCGTATATTCGAGAAGTGGCAGACCTGGTTTGACCCCATACAGGGTGAACTCTATTCCGGTGCGCCATTTGGCGCAGCGGTACGAGATCTTGCCCTTTGTCCCTAAAACTCAAAACCTTTTGCACGAGAGGATAGAGCAGAGCGATCTCTTCCAAGGCTCTGTTTGTGACTCTGCCCCATTGATAGACCCTCTGATCCTGAAATCGAACTCCCTGCCTCATTAAGAAACGAAACACGTCTCGATCAGATCCGAGATCAATCTCCTCGCCGCCCGTGATCTCTTGGGCAAGGGCAGCCATTTCTTTTTCCAACCGCTTGACCTCACGAGCGCAGGTCTCACCGTCAACTCCAATCCCCCCACGCCTCATGTTGTCGAGTACCACCATCAAGGGAAGCTCTAGATCCCGATAAAGCTTGTACAGCTCTTTACTCATGCGGCTGGGCAGTTCGGCGGCCAGGCGGTAAATGAGACGGGCATCGTAGGCGAGGATGTCTGTAAATGCCTCTATAGAGCCATATTCATAAATATCCGTATGTCTGTACGGGTAATCTTCCCCGAGGTACCGGGCGGTCAAATGTGCGAGCGTCAAACCCGCTTGTACTCGGTGTTCTCCGAACTCGACCTCCCGCCCTGAATCAGGGTCGAGAAGATAGGCCATCAATTTAGTATCATCAACTGTATAGATATCTACACGGTTCAAGTCCGAAGACGTTTGTAAACCCCGATCATCAAGGAACTCCCAAATCCTTTTGAGCCCGTGAAATATGCGCTTCGAGTTTACGTCGAGATAGAGAGCCGGACATACGGATATGAACTTATCCATTGGAAAAATCGCACAATACCCCTCATCAGGACTCAGGGCATAACCGACCAAGACTTCCGTATCCGTAACGAAAGGAGCCGTGAGAGCTACGGTACTACCTGATCTTAAATTCGAGAGTAGATTCTCCGAGGCGGTACTTTGCTCTATCTTGTTCATGGAT
>Ga0172371_10005655_pt1 | contig 18473 bp, 21 predicted proteins | sample Lak12m_FD_114543 | JGI IMG/M metagenome (GOLD analysis project Ga0172371, IMG submission 114543) | Freshwater microbial communities from Kabuno Bay, South-Kivu, Congo - kab_022012_12m | ecosystem: Environmental > Aquatic > Freshwater > Lake | place: Democratic Republic of the Congo: South-Kivu...
ATTTGTTTCAGGTTGTTATGATTTAATTCATGCGGGGCATATTGAGTTTTTTAATCAAGCAAAAGCTCTTGGGGATTATTTGATAGTTTCTTTTGCTAGTGATGAAGTTTTATTAAAATACAAAGGCCGTGTTTCAGCTCTTCCTGAAGAACACAAAAAATTTATTATTGAAAATATAAGATCCGTGGATAAGGTTTACAAATCAACTAATCCAGAAGACCCAATTTTTGATTTTAAAGACGCTTTTATTAAAGAAAAAGCAAACATTTTAGTTTCAACAGAAGATGATAAGAATGCTGACGCAAAAATAAAATTTTGTAAAGAACACGATGCAGAGTATATTCAATTACCAAAAACTCTAAGTTTTGAAAAAATATCTACCACAGAAATCCGAAATAGAATAATGAAACAATAATTTATTGTATTCTTTATCTTCCAATATTGTACTAGGTTCTTTTGTAATTGAAGAACTAAAAAAACAAGGTGCTTCAAACATTTTTGTTCCTCGTTCTTCTGATTATGATTTAACCACTCTTGATGCTTGTAAGAAAGTTGCTAAAGAAAGTGAGGTAATAATTCACTTAGCCGCAAAAGTGGGGGGTATAGGCGCAAATATGCAAAACCCTGGCTCTTTTTTTTATGATAATTTAATGATGGGGGTACAATTAATTGAACAAGCTCGTCTTGCGAAAGTGGAGAAATTTGTAGCAGCAGGAACAATTTGTGCTTATCCAAAATTCACTCCCGTTCCTTTTAAAGAAAGTGATTTATGGAATGGTTATCCTGAAGAGACAAATGCTCCATATGGTTTAGTATGTATTGATGAATATGATTCAAGACTTTGTGAAATTTTTAATTTTCAGAATATTGTTGCAATTAAAAAATCTTCAGAGTTTGTAAAAGTATTCAAATAATTTTGGATTTGGTAAAATTAATTGCTAATCCAGTTAAGAAGTATTTTCTTTTCTTTTTGCCATTGTTTGTGTCCTTTTAAAACAAAATTTTTAGTGTTCTTGCTAATTTTTCTAATTAATTTTAGGTCTATTTTGAAACTAATTGGTTTGTTATAATCAAATAATAGCCCAGTTTCTCCATCCTTGATATATTCATCCATAGTTGAGTCATTGTTTGCTATTACTAAGTACCCTCTTTCTAATGCTTCAAGAAAACTGAACCCTATGCCTTCTTTTAATCTCGGGGCAATAAATACATTGTGTTTTGACAAGACTTTTTCGTATTCTTCTTTTGTAAGCCATTTATCAATTAGCTTAATTTTTTTAGTCTCTTTAATACGTGAAGGGTTTCCTATATCAATTGTCTGCTTTATCGTAATTAAATCAAAGTCATCTTCGTTAATTAAATTGTTTTTAATAAAAGGATAGTTTAGATTCTCTCTTCTTTCCCAAACTAACAACTTTGGTTTATCAAGGTTAACTTGTTTTTTTGGTTTTGGAAAGTATTGGTAATATTTACAATTAAAAAAAGGTGAAAGCAAATCATTGCATTTTTTTGAGAAACAAATAACTTTCAAATTAAAAGCTTTATAAAAAATGGACTTTAAAACTGAAAGAATTAATCCTTTCTGACCATCCCACATTGGAACCCATACAATATTTTTACATTCTAATTTAGCTAAGTATCTTGCTGGAGGAAGGATATACCAAAAAATAATTGCATCCAATTTAGTTTTGTTTAATTCTTCTGCAGGAACATTGCCCTTCATTACCCAGCGGGGTTCGGAAAAAGTTTTGACTTCAAACTCTTCCTTTAACATTTTAATAAAAAAATCAGCAGAACCTGTTCTCTTGAGCCAAAACTCACAGCCTATAAAACCGACACTTTTCATACTGAATCAATTGTACTAAAAGCTATATATATTCAGTTATGGTTCAATTATGTTATGATTAATCAATTCAATACTCCTGTTTTGTTTTTAATTTTTAATCGTTTGGATACTGTAAAACAGGTTTTTGAAGAGATTAAAAGAGCAAAACCTAAAAAATTGTATGTGGGTGCTGATGGTCCTAGGACTAAGGAAGAGAAGTTGAAGACTGATGCTGTTAGGGAGTTTATTTTGGATAATGTTGATTGGGATTGTGAGGTTAAGATTTTATTTAGGAAGAAGAATTTGGGTTGTGGTAGGGCTGTTAGTTCGGCTATTTCTTGGTTTTTTAAAAATGAAGAGCAAGGTATAATTCTTGAAGATGATTGTCTTCCTGATCCGAGTTTTTTTAGTTTTTGTGAAGAACTTTTAGAGAAATATAAGAATAATGAGCAGATAATGCATATTTCTGGGGATAATTATCAGTACAATGGTGGAGTTAAGGTAAAAGAAAGTTATTTTTTTTCTAAATATCCTCATATTTGGGGGTGGGCTACTTGGAGAAGAGCTTGGAAAAAACACGACTTCAAAATGAAAAAGTGGCCAAAGGCAAAAGATAATTCAAACTTTAACCATCTATTTGATTCTAAAGAAGAAAAAGAAAGATTTTGTTGGTGGTTTGATCAAATGAAAGCATTTCATTCATCAACATGGGATGTTCAATGGGTGTTCACTCTTTGGAGTAACAATGGTTTAGCTATTTATCCAAACAAGAATTTGGTAAAAAATATTGGTTTTTCAAAGACTTCGACAAATACACAAGTAAGCCGAGGATTTATATTGCAAACTCCTCTTGACTCTATGTCAAAAAGATTAACTCATCCAAAAGAAATCAAAAGAAATATTGCTGCTGATAAGGTGACATTCAATAGATGGTTTAGAAGAGGAATTGTCTTAAAATTATTTGATATTCTTTCTCCGAACCTTAAAAAACATGCTCGAAAAATATATTCGCTCTTTTTGGAACTAAGATATAAAACTAAATAATTTTAACATAATTATTTGTGGTTGATTTGTATTTTTAGTATCGTGATTTTATAATACTTTCAGTATTAATTTTATTATGGATTTGGTAAAAAAAATAGTAAATAAATTGCTTATGTCTTTTGACATTTTAAATAATAAAATTTCTTATTCTCAGTTTGGTGAAGATTTAATTTTGGATTATATTTTTATTGATGAAAATAAGGGCTTTTTTGTTGATGTTGGGGCGTATGATCCAAAATTATTAAGCAATACTGCAAAATTGTATGCAAGAGGGTGGAATGGTATAAATATTGAACCAAATCCTAAAGCAATGAAAAAATTTAATTCACAAAGAAAAAGAGATGTTAATCTGGGTGTAGGGGTGGCCGCTAAAGAAAGAACCTTAATTTATAAACAAAATACTGGATTGTTTAGGGGTGCTGATGCAAATAATTTATTTGAATCAAATTCTAATAAGCATGAGCTTAACCATAATGTTGTTGGTAAGATTAAGGTTTTACCATTATCAAAAATATTTAAGCAACATAATGTTAAGCGTGATTTTGATTTATTAGATGTTGATGTTGAGGGAATGGATTTTGAGGTATTAAAATCAAATAATTGGTCAAATTGGACTCCTAAATGTATTATTGTTGAAGAAGGTTTGAGTGATGGAACAAAGATTGAAAAATTCTTATTAAAAAAGGGTTATTCAAAAAGATTTAAGGCATATATTTCAGCTTTTTATTTAAGAAATGATTTTTGGATTAAAATAAAGAATAGATTTTGATTTTGTACTAGAACTTTTATATAGTTAAATTATAGCTTTTTTTTATGGGATTGAATTCAAAAATTCGTTTGCAATTTAAAAATAGACCAATTTTGCAAAAAATAATTAAAAATATAAGTTGGCTCACTTTTGAGAGAGCCTTTCAGTTGGTCCTCTCTGTATTTGTTGGTATTTGGATTGCACGTTACTTAGGTCCGAGTGATTTTGGTTTAATGAATTTTGCAATAGCATTTGGGTCTATTTTTGGACCATTTATTGGGATGGGTGTTTCAAGCATTCTTCTAAGAGAATTGATAAAGCATCCTGAAAATAAAGATGTGCTTTCAGGAACTGCTTTTTGGATTACCTTTGTAACTGGATTAATTGTTACTCTAGTTATGGATATTTTAATTCTTTTTGTGCGCCCAAATGACTTTGAGGCCTTTTTGGTAGTGTTTGTGTTTTCATTAGGTAATGTTCTTCCTGCATTTGATGTAATATCTATTTGGTTTGATTCAAAAACCGAATCAAATAAGACTGTAATTTCTAGAAATGTGGGGCTAATTTTTTCATATATTTTTAGAATTTATTTTATTTTAGCTGGATTTCCATTAATATTTTTTGTTATAGCCTCTTTACTGGACTCAATTCTTAGAGTTATTTTTTACTTGTATTATTATCAGAGGGATAAACAGTCTATTTTTTCTTGGAAGTTTGATTTAAGTTTAGCAAAACAATTGCTTTCTATAAGTTGGCCTTTAATTCTTTCAGGAGTAATGATTGTAATTTATATGAAAATAGATCAAGTAATGATAGGATTAATGCTCAGTGATTATGAGGTTGGAATATACTCAGTTGCAGTCAAACTTACAGAAGTAGTCTACTTTTTGCCAGTGGTGATAATGATTTCACTTCTTCCTTCACTTATTAAATCAAAATCAATCTCTAAAGAAGTTTATGAAAAAAGACTTCAGAAACTTTTTGATTTTATGACTTGGTTTCCTTTTGTTTTGATAATACCTATATTCTTTCTGGCGACGCCCATAGTAACTCTACTTTATGGGCAAGAATATGCTATTGCAGGACCAACTTTAGCAATATCAATATGGGCTCTTTTTGCAATTTTTATTAAAGTTGCAGTTGAAAACTATTTGTTAAATGAGAATCTTACAAAAGTGGTTTTTATATCATCTTTATTAGGGGCTTCATCTAACATAATTTTGAATCTTTTTTTAATCCCGATTTATGGGATAAATGGGGCCGCGATTGCAACAGTATTGTCATATATAGTGGCGGCTTATTTAGGATTAATCTTTTTTAAAAATGTAAGATTTGTGTTGAGGATGCTTTTTAAGTCATTTAATATATTTCATATCTTAAGCAAAAGGATTTGATTCAATTTTTTAGAAAAAAGTTATTTTTTTAATAGAAAAAATTCATGATATGGATTCATTAGCGGGTGACTTTCTTTTTCACTAGAAAAAATTTTATTTAAATGCATTCGGATTTTATTTTTTGAATATCCTCTTTTTCCTAATTCCCAGTAATGTTCTCCGTCAAAAAAATGGGTTTGTTGCAGTTACTTTAGATAATTTAAGTATAGTTGAACAAGCAAAAATATTTAATTCTGCAAAAGTAATTGTTGCGCCTCATGGAGCTGCATTAACTAATTTGGTTTTTTGTAGAAAAAATACAAAAATAATTGAAATATTTCACCCTAATTATATTAACGTTTGTTTTTGGGCTTTGAGTAATTGCGTTGGATTGGATTATTATTATTTTATTGGTGAAAAAAAAGGTTTTATTAATTTGGATTTGAGTTTTAATATTTCTGTTGATAAGCTTAGGAAAATACTTGGGCTTGGGAGAGTTATATAATAATTAAAAGAAGTTCTTTATTTTTTTTATTTTATTTTTAATCATTGCGGCTAACATTTCTACTTCTAAACTATTTAAGGGGATTATAATTTTTGATTCTAAAGTTAATAAATATTTTTTAGTTAACCTGTAATCATTCATTGCTTGGCTTTCCTTCTTTCCTTTTTTAAAAATGGATCTTATACACTCATCAGACTTTATTTGGGTTAATCCTGAACTGTTTGCGCAATTTTTTAAAGTTTGTTTTGTGAAATGATATGTGTGCGCATTTTGTAAATATTGTAAAAAATCTTTATTGTATGCTGAAGCAATATTTTTTAGACCCGGTACTTCAATATACAAAAGTGTTTCTTTATGCATTAATTTTTGTATTTTTTTTAATTCTTTAATTGGGTCCAAAACATGTTCTAAAACGTGGGAATATATTATTATATCAGGGGCATAGTTTTTTTCTAAAATGTCATCGAGTTTTCCGTAGTTTAAATTTAGTCCTTTTTTTATTCCAAATTGTAAATATCTTTTATCTAAATCAAAACCTTTTATTGTTAGGCCTTTTTCTTTGAATGCTTTTAATATTCCTCCTGCTCCGCAACCAATTTCTAAAACGTTTTTATTTTTGAACTCTTTTAAACCCAAATATTCAAATATTTTTTTTCCTCGTTGATATTGGTCCTCAAATAAGTTATTTATTGAATTTGTTGGGTTGTATAAATCGCGGTATTCTTTTTGATAAAAATTTGAGTAAGAGTCTTCAGTCATGTGTGGGTTAGTTTGTACTAATCCGCATTTTTTGCAAATTACTACTGGCATAAATAATCCATATCTGTCTTTTTCAGATAATTTCTCGAAATTAAAAGATTTACATATAGGGCATTTGGTTAAAATAAATTTATAATTTCCTTTCTTAATCTTATTTTCTATTGTTTTTTTTGTTTTCTTTTGTAATTTATTCAATTTTATGGTTTCATTTTTATCGTTCGAAAATCTGTTTGAAATCATACAAGTCAATTATAATCGTATCAAAAGGATTTATAAATAAACTAATTGTTGTTTACTTGATGAATGTGTTTAATTATAAATATTTTAACCCAATAGTTGTTGCTGAAATAGGATGTAATCACAAGGGTGACTTTGAGATTGCGAAAGAGTTAGTAAAATTAGCTAAAGACTGTGGGGCAGATTATGCAAAGTTTCAAAAAAGAACTCCTAAAGAGCTTTTGTCTAAAGAACAATACAACGCACCTCACCCAAATCCTTCAAACTCTTATGGTAAAACTTATGGTGAGCACAGAGAATTTCTGGAATTTACAAAAGAACAGCACCTTGAATTAAAGAAATATTGTGAATCAATAGGGATTGGGTATTCTACTTCTGTTTGGGATGTTACTTCTGCAAAGGAGATAATCTCTTTGAATCCTGATTTTATAAAAATTCCTTCAGCATCGAACACTAATTTTGAAATGTTAAAATTGTTAAGGGATACTTATACTGGGGAGATTCATGTTTCAGTAGGAATGACTACTAAACAAGAAGAAGAGAATTTAGTTAAATTTTTTGAAGAAACAAACTCTGCGAAGAGTAGGCTTGTATTATACTCTTGTACTTCAGGCTATCCTGTTGCTTTTGAGGATGTTTGTCTTCTTGAGATAAAAAATCTTTATGATTTGTATGGAGATAGAGTAAAGTTAATTGGTTTTTCAGGGCATCATTTAGGTATTGCTATTGACAATGCCGCATATGCGTTAGGTGCAAGAGTTATTGAAAGACATTTTACTAAGGATAGAACTTGGAAAGGAACTGATCATGCTGCTTCTCTTGAACCTCAAGGTTTGCAGAAATTAGTAAGAGATTTGAATGCAACTTATAAATCAATGAATTATAAAACAAAAGAACTTTTAGATGTTGAAGTTGAACAAAGAGAAAAATTAAAATACAAAGGTAAATTACAATGAATGTTGCATTTGTTCCAGTTAGGTGTGGTAGTAAATCGATTCCTTTCAAAAATATAAAGCCTCTTTGTGGTCAACCTCTTGTGTATTGGGTTCTTAATTCTCTTCAAAATGCAAAGAGTATTGATAAAATATTTGTGGCTACTGATTGTGATGCGATTAAAGATGTGGTTAATTGTTTTAATTTTTCAAAAGTATTTGTCTATGATCGAGATCCAAAAAATGCTGTAGATACTGCTAGTACTGAAAGCGTAATGCTTGAATTTTTGAACAAAAATTCTTTTAATTCTGATGATAACTTCGTTTTAGTTCAGGCAACGAATCCATTTGTAAAGTCAGATGATATTGATAATGCATTTGGTTTGTTATCCAGTTCAAAGTCTGATTCTTTACTAACCTGTGTACGGTTGAAAAGATTTTTCTGGTCAAAAGATGGAAATTCTATAAATTATGATTATATGCATCGTCCTAGAAGACAGGATTTTGAAGGAGTGTTCCTTGAAAATGGTGCTTTTTATATAAATAAAGTAGAAAATATACAAAAATTTGAAAATCGTCTCTCAGGAAAAATTGCAGTTTATGAAATGCCTGAATATTCTAGTGTTGAGATTGATGAAGGAGATGATTGGGTTATTGTGGAAATGTTTATGAAAAAGTATATTCTTTCTAATTCAATTTTGGCTAATAAAAAGATAAAATTATTAGCGATGGATGTGGATGGGGTTCTTACTGATGCTGGGATGTATTATTTTGAAAATGGTGTTGAAGGCAAAAAATTTAACACATTAGACGGAAAAGGGATAGAATTAATAAGAAATGCAGGTATTAAAACTGCAATAATTACTTCTGAGAATACAAAAATTGTTGAAAATAGATCAAAAAAGTTAAAAATTGATTATTTATTTCAAGGAGTTTCTGACAAACTTTCTGTTATAAGAGAAGTTTGTAAAAAGGAAAATATTGACTTGAATGAAGTGGCTTTTATTGGGGATGATTTGGGTGATTTAGAAACTTTGAAAAATGTTGGGCTTGCCGCATGTCCTTTAAATGCAATTGATTCTGTCAAAAATGTCAAAGGGATTTTGCAATTAAAAAGAATTGGTGGAACTGGGGTAGTTCGAGAGTTTGTTGATAAGATATTGACTAAATAATATTGGTGCGAAGTTATGTCTAAATTTGTTAACGAAATTAAATATTTCTTACCTCCATTTTTATTTGATTTTGGACTTTACAGTTACGGTATGGTTAAGAATTTTTTAAATCCGCATTTTAGAGACTTAACAAAAAAGAACGTTTCTTTAAAGAATAATGGCTCTGGGAAGAGGGCTTTTTTGATTGCTACTGGGCCGAGCATTAAAGAGCAAGATCTTAGTTTACTCAAAGGTGAAGATTGTTTTACTGTAAGTAATGCTTTTTTGCATGAAAACATTAAAGATATGAATCCTAGATTTCATTTCTTTGCTCCATATCATAAGCCATTGATTTTGTCAAATTTTGTGAGTTGGCTAAAAAAAGCAGACAAATCTCTTCCTAAAGATACAAAGATTTTTCTTGCAGTAGAAAGCGAAGCGATGGTAAAAAAATACAATATTTTTAAAAATAGGGAAATATTTTATCTGAATTTTGGGCATTCTTTTTCAAGAAAAAATGTTGACATAACAAAAGTTGTTATGGCGCCACAATCAATTCCTTTAATGGTTCTACCTGTACTTATCTATATGGGATACTCTGAAATTTATTTAATTGGATGTGATCACACTGTTTTGAGAGATTATAATAAGAGGATAATTCATTTTTATGGTAGTAAAAAAGATGTTAGAAAAAATTCTTCTGACTCTCATGCATGGGCCGGAATAATTGATGCGCATCAAACAAGTATGAGTGTTTTTAATCAATACACATTTTATAAAAATTTGATTAATACGATGCTTATTAAAATTAGAATAATAAATCTTTCTCCGGATTCGTGGATCGATTCATTTGAATTTAAGGAATATGGTACTTTATTAAAGAAAAAGTAGAATATTAATGATTAATTTTTGTTTAGTTTATATTTATGAATCAAGTTAAAAAAATTGCAAAGAAGGTGCTTCCTCCAGTACTCTTGGACTTTTATAAGTCTTTTTCTTGGAAAGATTGCGTTTGGAGTGGGAATTATGCTTCTTGGAAAGATGCACAAAAAGATTCTAGCGGTTATGATTCTGATTTAATAATAAATAAAGTAAAAGATGCCACTATGCAGGTTATTGCAGGAAAAGCCTGTTTTGAAAGGGATTCGGTTTTGTTTTACAAAGAGGAATACAATTTTGGTTTGTTGAGTTCTTTATTTTTTATTACCTCTAAACAAAGGGGAAAACTGAATTTGATTGATTTTGGCGGCTCACTTGGTAGTACTTACTATCAGCATAAAAAAATTTTAGATGAATTATTAGTTTCTTGGAGTATAGTTGAACAAAAAAAATTTGTTGATGTTGGAAAGAAGATTTCTTTAGATAAAAAGGTTAAATTTTTTTATGATATTGCTGAATGCAAAAGAAAAACCGATGCCAAAGTATTGTTACTTTCAAGTGTGCTTCAATACCTTGATGACCCTTATACATTTATTAGTACTATTTCAAAACTTAATTTTGATTATATAATTATTGACAGAACTCCTTTGGTTAAATCGTCTGATAGATTGACAATTCAAAGAGTGCCTAATTGGATTTATCCTGCAAAGTATCCTTGTTGGTTTTTTAATGAGACTCATTTTTTGAAATCTTTTAAGGAAAATTATTCTTTGATTTTTGAATTCAACTCTATTGATTCTTCAAATATTTCGTCTGAATTTAAAGGATTTTTATTTAAGAGGAAAGAGTTATGATTCAAAAAATAAACTTTTGCACTCTTTTTGATTCAAATTACATTGATAGGGGTATTGTAATGTACCGTTCTTTGGTGAGAGAATGCCCCAGTGCTTTTGTTTATATTATTGCATTTGATGATAAGTGTTATTCAATTCTAAAAGAAATGAAACTTAAGAAAGCAAAAATAATTTCCTTAGAAGAATTTGAAGATAAAGAACTTCTCAAAGCCAAATCAAACAGATCAAAGGTAGAGTATATGTGGACTTGTTCTTCTTCAAGTGTATATTATGTTCTAAAGAGATTCAAATTAGATTCATGCACATATATTGATGCTGATTTGTATTTCTACTCAAATCCAAAAGTACTGATTGATGAAATGAAATCCAGTTCAGTTCTCATTTCTGAGCACAGGTATACTCCGAAATACGATCAGTCAAAAATAAGTGGGAAGTATTGTGTGCAGTTTATGACTTTTAAGAACAATAAGGAAGGGATGAAAGTCCTAACTTGGTGGAAGAATGCATGCTTGGATTGGTGCTATGCACAACCAGAAGAAGGAAAATTTGGGGATCAGAAGTATCTTGATGACTGGGCAACTCGGTTTAAGGGAGTTTATGTAATGCAGAACTTGGGTGGAGGAGTTGCTCCTTGGAACATGCAGCAGTATAAAATTGTAAAAGGAAATTTGCTCAAGAAAGATAAAGACGAATTCCATTTAGTTTTTTTTCACTTCCATGGGCTGAAAATATTTGGCAATAAAGTGGATTTAGCCCCTTATTTTCTTTCAAAAGAATTTAAGGAAAATTATTACCTGCCTTACTTAAATGAACTTTTTGCAATACGAAAAGAGTTATTAAGGTATAACCTTGATTTGATGCGAAATAGCATTGTACCAAAAATGACCTTAAAAGCATTTTTAAGAAATATTTTAAGGATACTTAGTAATGAATACAATGTAATCAAGTTGGGGGATTAGGTTTGGCAAAAATTTTAGAATTTGGTACGTTTTCTGATGATAGGGGAACTTTGGCAGTAATTGAGAAAGAACTTCCATTTGAAGTTAATAGGGTTTTTTATATTTACAATGCCAAAGGGGAAAGAGGTTTTCATAGACATAAGAAGAATAGGCAGATTTTAATTTCAGTTGCAGGGAAATGCACTGTTTTTGTAAATAACGGCAAGGAGAAGAAAGATTTTGTTTTAGACAGTCCAAAAAAGGGTTTAATTTTAGAGCCAAAAGATTGGCATGTTATGAAAGGTTTTTCAAAGGATTGTGTGCTTTTGGTTTTGGCTTCAGAGCCGTTTGACAAGAATGACTACATTACTGAGGAATACAAATGATTGAATACGAAAATTTGGGAAAATCAAATGCTGGATTCTTCAAGGATTATGAATCAGCTTTTAGCAAGTTCATAAAGAGCGGCTGGTATGTGTTAGGAGAAAACGTCTTGGAATTTGAAAATGAATTTGCAAAGTACTGCGGTTCAAAGTACTGTGTTGGAGTTGCTTCTGGGCTTGATGCACTCACTCTTTCTTTAGTTTCGCTTGATTTGAAAAAGGGGAGTGAAGTAATTGTTCCTTCCAATACTTATATTGCTACAATCATCTCAATAATTCAGGCAGGCTTAAAGCCTGTTCTTGTTGAGCCTGATATAAGAACTTATAACTTAGATCCATTAAAATTAGATTCTGCAGTTAACAAAAATACTTCTGCAATAATGCCTGTTCATTTGTATGGTAAATCTTGTGATATGATTAAGATAAATGAAATTGCAAAAGAGAATAATCTTTTTGTAATTGAGGACTGTGCACAGGCTCATGGTGCAATGCAAAAAAATAAAAAAGTCGGGACTTTTGGAGATTTGGGTGCATTTAGCTTTTATCCTACAAAAAATTTAGGTGCGCTTGGTGAAGCTGGGGCAGTTACAACTGACAATGAAGAGCTTGCTGAAAAATTAAGAAAATTAAGAAACTACGGTTCGAAAGTAAAATATCACAATGATTTAATAGGATTTAATTCTCGACTTGACGAAGTACAGGCTGCGCTTCTTAGAATTAAATTAAAAAAACTTGATAAGATAAATGAGCACAAAAGGGATTTAGCAAAAGTGTATTTGAATAAAATAAATGATAATTTCACTAAGCCTGTTGTTGATAAAGACTTTTTTGATGTATATCATATATTCAATGTGCGGCACAAAAAGAGAGATTTGTTAAGACAGTATCTTTTGGATAATGAAATTAAAACCGAGATTCATTACCCTGTTTCTCCTAACAATCAAAAAGCGATGAATGGAATAATTGATAATTACAAGTGCCCGATTTCAGAGGAAATTCACAGCACTACTTTGAGTCTTCCAATATCATTATTTCATACTAAGGATGATGTTAAGCGAGTATCAGAAGTTTTAAACAAGTTTGAGGTGATGTGAATGAAGGGAATAATATTAGCAGGCGGAGCAGGAACAAGACTTTATCCTTTGACGCAGATTTGCTGCAAACAGCTTCTTCCAATTTATGACAAGCCTATGATTTACTATCCTCTTTCAGTTCTTCTGCTTGCAGGGGTTAAAGATATTTTAATTATATCAACTCCAAAAGACATTGATTCTTTCAAAAATCTTTTTGGCGATGGAAAGAAACTTGGAATTAATCTTGAATATGCGGTTCAAAAAGAACCTAAGGGAATTCCTCAGGCTTTTATGATAGGAGAAAAGTTTATCGGCAATGACAAGGTCTGCCTGATTTTAGGGGACAATTTATTTTTTGGTGAAGGATTTACTGACATGCTTAAACGAGCTGTTGAAAACAAAGGCACAACAATTTTTGGGTATTATGTAAACGACCCTGAGAGATTTGGAGTTGTTGAATTTGATGAAAACAAAAAAGTTTTGAGTCTTGAAGAAAAGCCAAAGGAACCAAAGTCAAATTATGCAGTTACCGGGCTTTATTTTTATGACAATTCAGTAGTGGAAATTGCAAAGAATCTAAAGCCATCTCCAAGAGGAGAGACAGAGATAACTGATTTGAATAAAGTTTACCTGTCAAAAGGAAAATTGAATGTGGAACTTTTAGGAAGAGGATTTGCATGGCTTGATACAGGTACTCCGAAATCACTTGCTGAAGCCGGAGAATATGTAAGAATAATGGAAACGCGTCAAGGATTGAAACTAGCTTGTCTTGAAGAAATTGCTTTCAGGAAAGGATTCATAACAAAGAGCGAACTTGAAAAAATAGCAATCGGAATTAAGAACAGCGAATATGGAAAGTATTTGCTTGATATTGTTAAAGGGGATTAATATGAAGGTTCTTGTAACTGGCGGATGCGGATTCATAGGATCAAATTTCATTTTGAAAATGATGAAAGTTCATCCTGATTGGGAAATAATTAATCTTGACAAATTAACTTATGCGGGGAACAAAGAAAATCTGAGTGTAGTTGAGAAAAACAAAAACTATAAATTTGTTCACGGTGACATATGCGACAAAGAACTTGTCTTTGATTTAATGAAAGATGTTGACTATGTAGTTCATTTTGCTGCAGAGAGCCACGTTGACAGAAGCATATTGTTCGCAGATGAATTTGTAAAAACAAATGTTTTAGGGACACAGGTTCTTTTGGAAGCCTCTGTGAAAAATAATGTAAAAAGATTTCACCATATTTCAACTGATGAAGTTTTTGGCCAGCTTGGAAAGGAAGGAAAATTTTCTGAGAGTACTCCTTATGATCCTCGTTCTCCTTATTCTGCCTCAAAAGCAGGATCAGACCATCTAGTTAGAGCATATAATCATACTTATGGGTTGAATACAACTATTTCAAATTGTTCAAACAATTATGGGCCCTATCAGTTTCCTGAAAAACTTCTTCCCTTATTTATAACAAATTTAATGGAAGGAAAAAAAGTTCCTGTATATGGTGCAGGTCAGAACATAAGGGACTGGATTTATGTTGAGGATCATGTTGATGCGATTGATTTGATTCTTTCAAAAGGAAAATCAGGGGAAACATATTGTATTGGTGGGGATTCAGAGATTAAAAATATTGATCTTACACACATGGTTTTGAAAAGTTTTAATTATGGTGAAGAAATGATTGAATATGTTCCTGACAGAAAGGGTCATGATTTTAGATATGCAATAGATTTTTCAAAAATAAAATCAGAACTTAGCTGGTTTCCAAAGCACAATCTGTCTGAAGGGTTAGAGAAAACAATTAAGTGGTACAAAGAAAATCCTTCTTGGTGGAAGCCACTTAAGAATAGGGTTATTTCAAACATTACAAAAAAATAATTTGGCTTGATTTTGATGGTTGATTACAAAATTTCAATAGTAACAGTTTCTTTTAATGCTTCAAAAACCATTGAAGATACGATTAAATCAGTCCTTTCTCAGTCTTATAAGAATATTGAGTATGTTATTTTTGACGGCAAATCCACTGACAGCACTTTGAAAATAGTCAATAAATACAAGAAAAAGATATCAAAAGTATATTCTGAAAAAGACAATGGTTTGTATGATGCGATGAATAAGGGTGTTAATTTAGCTAAAGGGGATTATGTTATTTTTTTGAATGCTGATGATAAGTTTAAAGATAATAAAGTTGTAGAAAGTATTGTTAAAGAAATAGAAGATAATACTGATTTTGTTTATGGTGATGTTGAATTTTTTTATCCTAAAGAAAATAGGAGTGTAAGAATTTCAAGAACAGCTTCTGTTTCTGATATAAAAAATGGAAATATGCCTCCTCATCAAGGAACTTTTGTTAAAAGAGAGTCATTGGAGAAATTTCCTTTTGATTTGAAGTATCGTTCTTCTGCCGATTTTGATTTTTTTTGCAGATTGATTAAAAGTGGGGCAAAAGGAAAAAAGATTAATAAAGTAATTTCAATTGTGCAAAGTGGGGGGGTTAGTTCTGGAGATATTTCTTACAAAGAAACAGAAAATATAGTAAGAAATTATTTTGGGGTAGTACCTTATTCTTTGCTTGTTGCAAAGCATGTTCTTTTTAAAAACACAAAATTTGTTCTAAATAAATTAGGGTTAAAGTATCACAAAGGATAATTAAATTAATTTTGAAATTTCGTTAACCAATTCTGATTTTTTATTGATCTTAATTTGTTTTAGTGATTTTATTAGAGTATTAATCTCTTTTTCGTCTTGAGTCCATCTAATCCCATATTTTTTTTCAAATGCTTTGCATATTTCTATTTGATGATCATCCACTGCTTCACCATATTTTTTTAATCTTGGGAATAAGATGAATTTTTTGCTTGAAGCAATTAGGTCAATTATGCTTCCTGCTCCCGCATGTGCGATAATAATATCTGCCCATTTTATTTTTTCTTGCATTTGTTCGTAGGTTAAGAGTTCTTCAAATTTAATATTTTTTGGAGAGTATTCGCTTTTACCTATTTGTGCAAATATTTCATATTTTTTATTTTCTCCCATTTTGTCAAGCTCTTTTACTAATCTGTCAAGTGAATAAGTACTTCCTACTGTTGCAAAAATCTTGATGCTCATTTAAATAACAGCTCCAACGTATTTTGCTTTTGGGAAAAATTTGAGTCCTTCTTCCCATTGAACATAAAAGTGGTCTACTTTTCCATAAACAAGTTTTCCGCATAAAGAGGGGGAGTTTATTCGTGCAATACTCTCGATGTAAATAGTTTTTTTTCTAAAAATCCAACCAAGTATTAAAGCAGGGTATCCTATTTCTGCTCCTGTGCTTAATATTATTGAAGGATTTTCTCTTAAAAATATTAAAAATGTTTGAAAGAATGCAATTAATGTTCGAATATAACTTCTTCTTGGGGGTAAAATAAAATACATTTTTTCTTTTTTAGCTAAGTCAAGTGCGTTAATTCTTTTATCACTTATGAAAAAGTAATCTTTTCCTTTCCAAGTTTCTTTGAGTTGAAGAACTTCAGTTAAATGTCCGCCTGCAGAAGCTGCTATGCATATTTTTTGTTTCATAATTATTTCCTTGCTTTTGTTTTAAATATATTTTCTAATTGTTTAACAATTCTTTCTTCTCCGCACCATTTGTTTGGTTTGTTTCTCTTAAACCAAGGTTCAGAGAGCATTTTCAAATATATTTTCTTATCAGTATCAATTTCTATTATTTTGTCAATTACTTTATTTAAGTCATTATAATCATAGTAATTAACAAAACTTTTTGTGTTAAAATCTCGAGAAATTTCTGGATTTCCCCAGTATATTGGTATTGAGTTTGCCAGCATGGGGTGATATATTTTTTCAGTGGTGTATCCTACTTTTTCTGAGTTTTCAAAAGCAATAGTGAATTTGTAATTTTTTAAGTAATCAATTTTGTCTTGGGTCCAGTTTTTTGAATGTCTTGATATTAGAGCAGAAATTGGGTATTTTCCATATTTTTTTTCAATAAATTGCAGAGGTTTTGCCATTTGTTCAAGTCTCTTTGGAATTATTGGTGGGCAATTGTTCATTGATTTTCCGGGAGAATCAATTTTTTTGTATTTGTTAAGTTTGTTAAAAAATTCTACTCTTTCTTTAGCGTCTTTTGAGTAAATGTACGCGCAGAACTTTTCTTTTTGAGAAAGAATCTTTGAAGGGTTATAACTTTTCTCTTTAATTAGATTCTTTCCAGCCCCATAATATGCATAAAGGGGGAGTCGCATGTATTTTTTGTTATTTATTTCATTTTCATATTCAAAACCAAAGGCATAATCGCACTTTTTCATATCAATATTAATGTTTTCTCCTGTCCAAAATATTTTAGTTGCTTTAGTATTTAGTAAAGGAATTTCTTTTTTATTTCTAGTGAATGTGGAAAAGAAAACAAAATCAGCATCTTCTCTTATTTCATAATCAAAGTTCTTTTCAAGCAAGTTGAGAAAAAAGTTATCTTCTTTTCTTGCTTCTCTAGGAAAATACTTGAAATTTATTTTTAATTTATCCATTTATTTAACCTTTTATTTGTCTTTTTAAATAATTTTCTTTTGTTGTTACTTTTTTTCCACTTTTTTGTTCGAGTTCTTTTCTTGCTTTTCCTGCAATGTTTCCGCCTGTTATTGCGGCTTCTTTGTTTTCATTAAAGCCTTGTGTATCTTTGCTTTTTGTAATATGTGTGGTGGATGCTTCTCCTAACATGGTGAATATTAGTTCTAGATCATTCATGTGATCGCGTAGGTTTTGTTTATCTAAACCTTTGTGTTTTTTGTATTCACTTGGAGTTAGTCCAAAAATTGCTTTTGATATTTCTGCAGTAAGTATTGCATATTCTTTTTCTGTTCCTACATTTCTTTTTTTCCATTCATCTGTTAGTTCTTCTCTAATAGCAATTCCTCTAACTCTTTTTTCTATCCATTCTTGAGGATATCCTTTTGCTTGGTATAATTCTCTCATTCTTTTTTGAGCAAGTTCAGGGTCTTCTATTTCTTTTACTCTATCATAACCCACTTTTGCTAACCATAATTTGAAAGGTTCAGCTTTTGGTGATGGGATTGATTGAATAATTCGAAAAGCTCCTTCTGTGTTAACACAATCAGTTTCTCTTTGTTTTCCATCTTCGGCTTCTAATTTGAACTGGTTACAAAATGTAACCGGTTGGTTATTGTTTTCTTCTGAGAGTCTAAATTTTAATACTTTCCAGTAATTTCGTGGGTCTTCGCTTTGAGTTAAAGCTCTAACAATATCCACGACAGAAAACCACCATTCTTCATTGAACCAGGTTTTTCTTATTTTTTTATTCTCAAAAACTGCAAGCGTATTATTTTCCATTTACATTCACCAAAGTATCTGTCTTTCTTTACTTTTTAAGTTTTTTTCAACCACTTTGCAGGTGGTGTTATGCTAGAATGAATAATCCAAGTGCGATTAGGCAAATAATTGTTTGAATACTGAGAATTATGAGAACTGCTTGGTTTTCAGTTAATTTATCTTTTCCAAATTTTAGAACAATGTGTGTAAAAGAGCCTCCTTTGGGGTTATGTGCTAGTGTTCCATTTTTTTGAGCTATTCCGAAGCACTCTGATTTCATTTTGTGTTTTGCTTTTATTAAAAATTCAATAAAAAATAATCCAATTACCATTACTCCGATTGTCTCCATGTTTCCTACTATACTCATTACTGCAAGGTTTGCTCCAACCATTAAAGTGAGAGAATCTCCTCCAAATATTTTTGCTGGAAACCAATTAAATCTTAAA
>Ga0172371_10005656_pt1 | contig 18472 bp, 12 predicted proteins | sample Lak12m_FD_114543 | JGI IMG/M metagenome (GOLD analysis project Ga0172371, IMG submission 114543) | Freshwater microbial communities from Kabuno Bay, South-Kivu, Congo - kab_022012_12m | ecosystem: Environmental > Aquatic > Freshwater > Lake | place: Democratic Republic of the Congo: South-Kivu...
AGTTGCTTGCCCGCCACCTTACCCGGAGCGTGAGCGACGGGCCCCGTGTAGCCTCCCCGGCCGTGACTGCTCCGAGCATGAGGGACTGAGTAATCGTCGAGACTTGGCAGTCGCTGTACTAGCCACCGCCAACCAGATAGCGATGCCACGCTCCGCCTGGGGGACTCCACCATGGACGATCACACCCGAACGCCGGCTTTCCCTTGCTCGCATCTACGGACGGTGCTAGAAACAGCATTACCCCGTGCGTAAGCGCGGGGCCTGCGGGTAGCTTCTTAAGGATTAACGGGGAGGTGACAGACATGTCGGACTACGATGAAATGAAAACCGGGGGCGTGGCCCCAACCTTGAAGCACGTGTACGGCCTCGTGGCAGCTATCGTCGTGCTGCTGCTCGCAGGCGGGTTCATGTTCTACTGGGTAGGCGCCAGGCTCTCCGAGGCTGACGCTCGCCTCTCCGACGCTGTCGGCAAGGAGACCACGATCAGGACCGACGAGGCAAGATCTCTGGACGCCCGGGTCGTCGCTCTGGAAACCGCCATGACCGAAGCAGCCAAGAAAATTGCCGGCCTCTCGACCACCCTGGATGCAACGCGAAAAGAGCTGCTCGCCGCAAAGACCGATGCTGACCGCCGCTTCACCGAGCTGTCCGCCAAGCTCGACGACCAGGCACGGCAGGCCCAGGCAGCGCTGGACGCGGTGGCGAAGAAGCTGGAGGAAACCCGCACCGAGCTCACGCAGAAGACAGACGAGATGAACGCCACGCTCACTCGGGTGAAGGAGGACTCCCAGTTCATCATCGCTGAGCTGGGCAAGAAGGCCGAAAAGGCCTACATGCGCTTCATGGAACGTAAGCTTGACGAGAAGATCACCGCGGTGGACACCAAGGTGGACGGCGTGAAGGGCGACCTCGAACAGCAGATCTCGTTTACCAAGCAGCGGATCGAACAGGTCGTGGCAGACATGGGCCAGAGCATCAAGAAGACGGTCGAAGAGCAGGTGAAGATCGACTTCGTTCCCTCGGCCAGCGACAAGGAAGAGGAGTAGCCCGTGCGCACCTCCACGTTCCTCGTCGCCGCATTCCTGCTCGCCTCGTGCGCCCTGCTCGCCGGTTGCCCAAGCAAGCACGACCCCGAGGTGGATCGCCTGAAGGCAGAGCTGGGTGTCGGCACCATCCCGCTCTGGGTCGAGGTCGAGTGCAGGAATGGGAAACCCGTCTACAAGGAATACAGCGTCCTGAAGCTGCCTGACGAACGCGTCGACTGGGCGCTGGTGAACCTGGACAAGAGCTGCAGGATCTACGGTGCACTGGTCAAGAAGTCGGTAAAGAAGGCGGACATGTGCGACATCCGGTTCCGCACCAGGCAGGAGCTTGTGGACGCGGGGCAGCGGTGCGCATGCGTGCCCGGGCGTTGGCCGCTGGAGGAGGGAAGACCCACAAGCAAGCGCTGCTGCGAGAAGTTCCCGGACAAGCCCTACTGCAGGGACCTCGATACGCCCATGGCGCCGGTCCCCGAGGAAGTCCCGCCCCCTGAGCCGGAGCCCGAGGAAGAATAGGCGCTCCATCTCCGCGGACCGCACACCGGAGCATTCATGACCGAACGAGTCATCGAGTCGATAGTCGAGCGCCGTGGCCAGGGCACGGTCCCGCTGCACAACCTGATGGCCCGCAAGGTACACCGCATGCTGTTGGTGTCCAGCCTGTACGACTCCTACACTTTCGAGGAGGACGGCCAGCTAAGCGAGATCGTCTTTGCAGACTACCTGGAGCTGAATCTCTCCGCTGCACCCCGGGTAGAGCGGGTCTCCACCGCGGAAGCAGCGCTGGAGATGTTGAAGACCGAGCGGTTCGATCTCGTCGTGGCAATGCTGCGCATGGGCAAGATGGACCTCGCAGACTTCGGCGCCAGGGTGGCCCAGGCCGCACCGGGCGTCCCCGTCGTGGTACTTGCGGCCACGGCGAAGGAGGTGGCGCTCATTGAGGCCCTCGGTCCGCTTCCCAACGTCGATCGGGTCTTCCTGTGGAACGGAGATCAGCGGCTCTTCTTCGCTATCATCAAGTACTGGGAAGACCGCATGAACGTCCGCCGCGACACCTATGCAGCGGGCGTGCAATGCATCATCCTGGTCGAAGACTCGGTCAAGTTCTATTCTTCATTCCTCCCGCTGCTTTACACCGAGGTCGTGAGGCAGACGCAGCACCTCATGTCCGACGTGGTCAACATGACCCAGAAGCTGGTGCGCATGCGGGCAAGGCCGAAGATCCTCCTTGCGACCACGTTCGAGGAAGCGGTCGCCCTGTACGAGGAATACAGGGACTTCGTGCTGTGCGTCATGACGGACGTCGCATTTCCGCGGCACGGAACCAGCGACCCCAGGGCAGGGGTCGAGCTTGCAAAGATGGTGCGCTCCGAGAGCCCCGACAGGCCGGTGCTGGTCCAGTCGTCGGACAGCGGCTGGGGCGCGGAGGTAGACTCGATCGGAGCACGTTTCGTTCACAAGGACTCCCCTACCCTGCTGGACGAGGTCCGGCGCTTCATGCAGGACCACCTGGGGTTCGGCGACTTCGTCTTCCGCATGGAGAATGGAGAGACCGTCGCACGGGCCACGGACCTGCTCTCGCTCGCGGAGGGGATCCGCAAGGTCCCCGCGGAGAGCCTGCTCTACCATGCGAGGCGCAACCATTTCTCCACGTGGCTGATGGCACGCACCGAGTTCGACCTCGCACGCGATCTCAAGCCGCAGCAGGTCGAGGATTTCGCCAACGCCGAAGCGCTCCGCGGTTACCTCCACCTGACAATGGTAAAGCACAGGCAGCGGGCAAGAGCTGCCGTGGTCGCCGAGTTCAAGGAGAAGTCGGACGAGCAGCCCGGCTCCTTCGTCCGCATCGGCCGCGGCGCTCTGGGCGGCAAGGGCCGCGGACTCGCGTTCATGAACGCACTGCTCAACAACTACAAGATCGTTGAGCACATCCCGAACGTCAGGATCTTCGTCCCGCGCACGGCCGTCCTCGCCACCGGCGTGTTCGACGCATTCATGGACGGCCCGGGCCTGAGGGCCTTGGCGCTGAGTGCGGGGGTGACGGACGAGGAGTTGGACCGTGCCTTTCTGAACGCGCTGCTGCCCACCGAGGCGGTGCGCGACCTCCGGGCCTTCCTCGCCACTGCGGACTACCCGCTCGCTGTGCGATCGTCCAGCCTGCTCGAGGACGCAAGCTTCCAGCCATTCGCCGGCATCTACAGGACGTTCCTCATCCCGAACAACCATCCTGACCTGGAGACCCGGCTGCACGAGCTGCTGTGCGCGGTGCGCCTGGTCTACGCGTCCGCATACCACGCGGACGCTCGGGCGTATGTCGAGGCTACCCCCAACCGCCTGGAAGAAGAGAAGATGGCGGTCGTGATCCAGCAGGTCGTCGGACGCCGCCACGGTTCCTACATGTACCCCGACATGGCCGGCACCGCACGATCGAGGAACTTCTATCCGCTTGGCGGGATGACCGCTGAGGACGGCATTGCGTCCGTGGCATTCGGGCTCGGAAACCTCGTTGTGGAAGGCCACCAGTGTCTCCGCTTCTCTCCGGAACACCCCCACAAGCTCTACCAGCTCGCTGGTATCAAGGAAGCTCTGAAAAACACGCAGAGGGAGTTCTGTGCGCTGGACTTGGGCCGAGCCCCGGCGTTGGATCAGCTCCCCCATGATCGCAGGTCGCACCTCTCGTATCTGCCGCTGGCGGAAGCGGAGAAGCACGGCACGCTGCCCCTTGTCGCATCCGTCTACTCGCCCGACGACCAGGCGCTCCACGACGGCATGTCCGGTCCCGGCGCACCCGTAATCACGTTCGCAGGTGTGCTGAAGCACGGAGCGTTCCCGCTTGCGGAAGGGCTCTCTTTCCTTCTCAAAGTCGGAGAGGCCGGTTTCTCCACTCCGGTAGAGATGGAATTCGCTGCCTGCTTCTCCGAGTCTCCGGACGTCCCCCAGGAATTCGCCTTCCTGCAAGTCAGGCCCCTGGTAGGCGGACCCGAGATCCATCACCTGGCCTTGGACCAGGTCGATCCGTCTCAGGCAATTTGCTTCTCGTGCATGGCGCTTGGACATGGCGTCACCGACGACATTACCGACATCGTCTACGTGCGTCCCAAAGCCTTCGACCGCGGCCAGACGGTCAACATCGCGGCCCAGATCGGGATGATTAACGCAACGCTCCGGGCACAGAAACGAAGGTACGCACTGATCGGCATGGGGCGTTGGGGAAGCTCGGACCGATGGCTTGGAATCCCCGTCACCTGGGCGCAGGTCTCAGGCGTAGCCTGTTTCGTCGAAACCGACATGCAGGACATCCGACTCGAGCCGTCCCAGGGAACCCACTTCTTCCAGAACATCACTTCGCTGGGCATCGGCTATCTGTCGGTCAACTTCGGCAAGTGCGGCGGCTGGGTCGACTACGACTGGCTCGACGCGCAGCCCTCCGCAGCCGAAACCGAGTTCGTCCGACACGTTTCTCTCCAGGCCCCCGTACAGATAGCCATCGACGGCCAGACCGGCCAGGCAGTGATCATGCGCCCGGGACTTGCCATCAAATCGCGTTCCTGAACTGGAATCCGTCCTGGCGGAAGACGGCGGCGCAGGCGTCCGCCACCGCGGGATCGTGCAGACGCCCGCGATTACCTGCGATCTCGGCGAGCGCTGCCTCGGTCCCCAATGCGGGCCGGTACGGCCGGTGCGACGACATTGCCTCCACCACGTCAGCGACGGCCAGGATCCTGGCCCCCAACGAGATTGCGTCCCCCTTCAACCCGTCCGGATACCCGGAGCCGTCCAATCGCTCGTGGTGTTGCCGCACTGTCTCCGCTATCGGCCAGGGAAAGTCGATCGACTTCAGGATCTCGAAACCGACCGCAGAGTGCGTCTTGATGATCTCCCGCTCAATCGGCTCCAAAGGGCGGCACAGCGTCAGCAGCTCCGAGGGCACCGAGAGCTTCCCGATGTCGTGAAGCACCGCAGCGACGCGGATGCCCTCCACCTCGTCCGCGCTCAGGGCCATCCTCGCTGCAACTGCACGGGCGAGGTCTGCGACCCGCTTCTGGTGGCCGGCCGCATACGGGTCCCGCCGCTCACCCGCGATCGAGATCGCATCTATGACGCCGCCAAGCGTCTTTCGCAGTCGTGCCAGTGTTGCCTGGTTCCGGTCCTGCTCCAGTCTGATCGTCTCCAGCATACGGTTAAACGCGGTCGCAAGGTCGCCGATCTCGTCGCCTTCCCTCGTCTCGACCTTGCGGCTGAAGTCGCCCTCGGCCACCGCTCTGCTTGCCCGACCGAGCTCGGCGAGCGGCGTGATGATCGCCCGCGCAAGGAGAGCTGCTGCTATCGCCCCGAGGAGCAGGACCAGCCCCGTAAGCAACGACAGCCGCTGCTTCATTCCGCGGACCGACTCCTCTATCACCTCGGAGGACATGCCGATGCGCACCTGCCCCGGGCTTCCGTCCAGCAGGAGCGCTGCTGCATCCACGACGTCCCGTCCGTCCGCGTCGACGTGCCGAATGCTGACTTCCTCTGCTGGCAATGCCAAGCTCTCCTCTGCCGTCGCGGAGTTCACCTTCGCCAGTGCGGTCGGCACTCTGTGCTTGAGGGAATCGGCAAGCGGATGCCCCACGCCGTCCAGCACGAACGCGTAGGCGACACCCTCTCGGGATGCAAAGTCGTTGACGACCATCTGGAGGCTGACCCAGTCCTCCATGAGCACCGACTCGAGGCTCGCCGAGGCAAAGCCGTGGGCGAGTATCTTCACTCGCTGCTCCACCTCTCCGGCCAACTGCCGCGACACAACCGTATGCACCGAGAAGATCGCCAACCCGCCCAGGAGCAGAACCAACGCAACTGCGCCCAGAACGAACTGCGTCTTGAGCCGGAAGCGCCTCATAGCTTTCCCGCCACCCGGGTTACGCCTTCGCTCCCGTCGTGCCACAGCATCAGCCCGCGGACCGATTCGTACGCGCTATCTTCCAGCTCGACGAACCGGTCGATCATCATGCCGGCCAGGATCCCGCGGCCGATGGGATCCTCGTACGCTCCAAGCAGCGCAGCGCGAAGCTCCTCTCGGATCTCCGGCTCAAGGCCGGGCCGCACAGCCACAGGCGGAACGGCGTAGCTCTCGGATCTGGCCACGACCCTGGTACGGCCCGCTACCTCCGGCTCCTTTGCGGACATGTACTCCCACATCAGGCTGTCGACCGCAGCGCCGTCCACGACCCCGTCTGCAACCGCTCTGATCGATGAATCGTGCGCATGGGTGTAGATGATCGCGCCGAAGAAGGACTCGGACGTCTCGCCCATCTGTCCAAGCATGTAGGCCGGAGCCAATCTGCCCGTGTTCGACATCGGGTCGGTGAACGCGAACTTCTTGCCGCGCAGTCCTTCCAAGTCTGCAATGGGGCTATCGGCGTTCACGATGATATCCGAGTGGTACATGGCCTCCCCGCGTACCTGAGGCGCGACCAACAGATCCAGGTCGTACTGATCGTGCCCGGCCACGTAGAGTGCGCTGCACACGAACGCGACGTCCACCTCTCCGTTCTTCAGCAGGTCGCTCACCTCGGTGTAGCTCTTCCGATCGACGAGCACGATGTTCCGGCCCAGTTTCTCCTCCAAGTACCGGTGAAGCTGCCAGTAATAGGTGTAGCCCGATGCGGGAGTCATCCTCGCGCCGACGGCCATGCGCAGCCCCCTCTTTCCGCCGGACGCATCCTCAGCCCTCTGAGCGTACGCATCAGCGTGCTCCAGGCTGACGCTCACCACCGGCCTCGCATCGGAGCACGCCCAGCACACCGCTGCAATCGTGACCAGCACCCACTTCGTTCTTGCGGCCATACTCATCCCCGGTATCTCCCCTGGGAAGGTCCAAGATCCCTCCAAGATTGTCGAACCGAAGCCGACAATTGCAAGAATATCGTCCGGGTGGGGGAGGCGTGGGCCAGGACGGTCGGTGAATGCCCGTCAGCCGGGGACGTCACCGGCACTGGCGACTACCTTTCGCTTACTTGAACGCTTCCGAAATCTCTTGACTGTGGAATCAGACCCGGAGTATCGGAAGATCGTAGTTGGCAGATTTGGGGCATCAACTCAACCAGGAGGAGTCGTTGGAATCCACGTTCCTGTTTACGGACGAGCGGACGTTCTGGCATTCCACTGGAGTACAGTCGCTGTTCATTCCCATCGGCGACTGGGTACAGCCCCCGACCGGGAGCTTCGCTGCCGACACTCCGGATTCTAAGCGCCGCATCCTGAACCTCATCCAGGCATCGGGGCTGACCAGCAGGATCGATGTGACGTCGGCGGACCCGGTTACGCGGCAGGACCTGCTGAGGATACACCCCAAGAAGTACATCGACGCGTTCAAGAAGATGAGCGACGCGGGCGGGGGCGAGCTTGGCATGCCGGCCTTCCATCGCACCCTGATAGACGAGATGGCCGCGGCTCTTCGGCCTTGAAATCCGGCACGCACTTGGAGGTTGGCTATGCACACGGTCCTGTTGGTCGAAGACAATGAGATGAACCGCGACATGCTCTCGCGGCGGCTGGAACGGAAAGGCTTCAAGGTGATCATGGCCGTCGACGGGGCGCAGGGAGTCGAGATGGCTCGACGTGAGGCCCCGTCGATCATCCTTATGGACATGAGCCTGCCGGTGCTGGACGGGTGGGAAGCGACGCGGCGGCTCAAGGCCGCTCCGGATACCAAGAAAATCCCTGTCGTCGCGCTTACCGCGCATGCAATGTCGGGCGACCGGGAGAAGGCTCTCGATGCCGGCTGCGACGACTACGACACAAAGCCGGTCGACCTGATTCGACTGATGGAGAAGATGCAGAAGCTGCTTCCCCGGGTGTAGGCGATGTCGCTTGGCGACCGGCGAGATAACGGCACGGATTCCGACCGGAAGGGCGACTGCGGCGGCATGCGGGAGACAACTGATCGAGACGGAATAGGCGATGGTTCGGCGCGCTCCAAGAGGGCCATCCTGGCGCACATCCGCCACGAGTTGAGGACTCCGATCAACGCTGTCATCGGATACTCGGAGATGTTGCTGGAGGACGAGTCCGCAGCGGGCAACGCCGCCCGGGTGCGGGATCTGAGGAGCATCCGCGAGGCAGCAGGGGAGATCCTGGGCCAGGTGGCCGAGGTGCTGGATGCCGACAGGATCCAGAGGCGATCGAATATCGATCTTGCGGAGTACACTCAAACCATCCGTCATGCGTTGCGGGTCCCGATCAACTCGATTATCGGGTACAGCGAGCTGTTGATGGAGGACGCTGCGGTCGAGCACGCGGACGGGCTGCTGGCGGATCTCGGACGAATCCGCTCAGCGGGGCAGAGGCTGCTCCAGTGCCTGGGGGAAATCGTGAGCGCAACCGGGCTGACGCTCGGGGATGCGGCGCTCGATCGGGAAGTGCATGGAAGCGCGGAAATCACGGAAACCCTCGACAGCATATCGCCACTGAGCCCCTCGGAGCGCACGTGCCAGGACGGCCAGGGGGGACGGATCCTGGTGGTCGACGACAATCGGGTCAATCGGGACCTGCTCAAGAGGATGCTGGAAAGAGACGGGCACTCGGTCGAGCTGGCGGAGAATGGCAAGGTGGCGCTGGAACGCTTGCGGACCGAGTGCTTCGACGTGCTGCTGTCGGACATCGTAATGCCCGAGATGAACGGCTACCGGCTGCTGTCCGAGGTCAAGAAGGACGAGAGTCTCCGACACCTTCCGGTTGTGATGCTGTCCTCGCTGGACGAAACCGACACCATAGTGCGTTGCATCGAACGCGGTGCGGAGGATTACATCCCGAAGCCGTTCAACCCGGTGGTGCTCAAGGCCCGCATCGGAGCGTGCCTGGAGACCAAGAGACTGCGGGACCGTGAGCGGGAGTATCTCCGACAACTCCACGAGGAGCGAGAGAAGTCGGAGCGGCTCCTGCTGAACATCCTGCCGGGCACTATCGCCAATCGCTTGAAGGAGAACGAAGGAGTCATAGCAGACACGTTCCCCGAGGTGACCGTCCTGTTCGCAGACTTGGTGGGGTTCACCAGGATGACGATGGACATGCCGCCCGAGGCGCTCGTCGCGATGCTGAACGAGGTCTTCTCGTCTTTCGATCGGCTTGCATCAAGGCACGGGCTGGAGAAGATCAAGACCATCGGCGACTCATACATGGCGGTCGCCGGCGTACCGACCCCGCGGCCCGACCATGCGACCGCGGTGTGCGATTGTGCGCTGGACATGGTCGGGGAGATCGCCGCCTTGCGGGAGCGAGGACCGATTGATGCCCGCATCCGCATCGGGGTGAACAGCGGCCCGGTGGTCGCAGGCGTGATAGGCACCCGCAAGTTCATCTACGACTTGTGGGGCGACACGGTGAACACGGCCAGCCGGATGGAGTCGCACGGCATGCCGGACCGAATCCAGATCTCTGCTGCAACCCGGCGCCTCTTGCCGGACAACTACCAGGTTGAGCGCAGGGAGCCCATCGACGTCAAGGGCAAGGGTGTGATGGAGACATGGTTCTTACTGGGGAGAAGGCCAGCTTGAGAAGGAGCGCTAGCAGATGACTACCGGACTGAAGTCACGCATCGGGCTGAAGATGGCTACGATTCTCATCATCATCGTCACTGCCGGGATCGCTGCCGTGGTCGTGGTCTCCGTCGGCCAGATTCGCGGCTTCGGAGAGTTCTCCGCGACGCACAACCAGGCGAGCATCCAGGGCCAGGCGGAGCGCTTCCTCGCAAGATTCACAGAGGTCCAGGCGGGCCGGTACGAGGCAATCTTCGCACAGGACGCGGCATACTCCGCGTTGATCGCACGCACAGCCGCGGCGTACGTCGACCAGCCGGACACCTATGGCCATCAGAACCGCTATCCCGACGAGCGTTTGAGCCTGGTGGCGGAGAAGGGCATCTTTGCGAACTCGAAGGACGCGCTGCTGTCGGTGGCGTACTGGGACGCGCCCCACGTCTCGGACGAGGTGCAGCGGCAGGTCAACGTCCTGTCCCACCTCGACCCCATGCTGGAGCAGGCGGGCAAGAACGGCCCTTCGGCCGTGGCCGCGTGGCTGATGGCCGCGAATTCGGTGGTGCGCTACTACCCCAACCTGCCTCTGGTCGAAGCGCTGCCCCCGGTGAAGGAGTTCGATGCACGGACCGCGCCGTTCTACACGGTCGCGACGCCGGAGAACGACCCGGAGAAGAAGACGGTCTGGACGGAGACGTACGACGACCCCGCGGCGCAAGGGCTGATGACCACGGCGGCGACCCCGTTTTACAACCGCGCTGGGGAGTTCGTCGGTGTAGTCGGCGTGGACGTGACGCTCGACAACATCGTCAAGGAGATCCTTTCGCTGAGCGACTTCAGGCTCGATGGTTCCGGGGACGAAGAGGGCGCTGCCGCGTCCGGATTCGCATTCCTCGTATCGGCCTCGGGACAGGTGATCGCGGTCGGCGCTGAGTTCATGCCCGCGCTGGGATTCAAGCTGGATGCGGCACCGCAGGGGAAGTTCCACTACAGCCAATTGAGCAAATACACGCTTTCGACCTCGTCCAATCCCGACGTCGTGAAGCTGGGAGAGGAGATCCTGGCTGGCAAGGGCGGTGTTCGAGAGCTTACCCTTGAGCAGGAGTCGTACCTGATAGGCCACTATCGAATGGCTTTGACCGGCTGGACGTTCGGATTCCTGGTTCCCAAGAAGGAGCTGTTGGCATCGGTCGAAGGCACCCGGGCACAGATCGTGTCCACGGTCAAGGACATGACCTTGCAGTCCGGTCTGCTGGGGCTGTGCGTCCTGCTGGTGGTGCTGGTTGCCACCATGCTGTTCTTCGGGAGGTACCTCCTGCTTCCGGTCAGCAGGCTGGCGGCCGCTGCCGCGACTGCCGAGTCCGGGGATCTGTCGGTGCGGGTGCAGGTAGCCAACCACGACGAGCTCGGCAAGCTGGCGACTTCCTTCAACACGATGATCGCGCGCCTCAAGGCGCAGACCGACGAGCTCAAGGACACCAACGAGCGCATCGAGGCCACGGTCAGGCAGCGCACCGCTGAGCTGGAGCACGCGAACGAGGAGCTGGAGAGGGCAAGGCGCGACGCGGACGAGGCCAACAAGGCGAAGAGCAAATTCCTGGCCAACATGAGCCACGAGCTCAGGACCCCGATGAACGCAATCATCGGCTACAGCGAGATGGTCCAGGAGGAAGCTCACGACCTCCAGCAAGACAGCTTCATTCCCGACCTTCAGAAGATCAACAACGCGGGCAAGCACCTCCTCGCACTCATCAACGACATCCTGGACATCTCCAAGATCGAGGCAGGCAAGCTGGGGCTGTTCCTGGAGGATTTCGACCTCGGGGACATGATCGGCGACGTGGTGGCGACCAGCGATGCTCTGGTAGCCAAGAAGAAGAACAGGCTGGAGCTCAAGTGCCCGAAGGGGCTTGGCGTAATGCACGCGGACCTCACCCGGGTGCGCCAGTGCCTCTTCAACCTCATCAGCAATGCTGCCAAGTTCACCGAGCAGGGGCTGATCTCCCTTGACGTTTCAGTCGAGAAGGTGGGCGGTGCGGACTGGATCAACATCTGCGTCAGCGACACCGGCATCGGCATGACCGAAGAGCAGCAGGGCAAGCTCTTCCAAGCGTTCTCCCAGGCGGATTCCTCCACGGCAGCGAGATTCGGCGGCACGGGATTGGGACTGGCCATCACCCGTCACTTCTGTCGGATGATGGGCGGCGAGGTCCGTGTGCATAGCGCTCCCTGCAAAGGCTCCAAGTTCACCATCTCCCTGCCCCGCCACGTCGAGGAGAAGAAGCCAGAGCCCAAGGTCGGGGGCGCTGCCACCGTTCTCTCCGTGACGCCGCACACCGCGGGCGTACCCATGGTCGTCGTCATCGACGACGATCCTGCGGTCCAGGATCTCCTCAAGCGCTTCCTCGAGAAGAATGGCTTCAAGGTGGAATGCGCCTCCAACGGACAGGAGGGGGTCGAACTTGTGAAACGCGTCCAGCCCAACGCCGTGACCCTCGACGTGCTCATGCCGGAGATGGACGGATGGGCCGTGCTGTCGGTCCTGAAGGCCGACAGCGGCACAGCGGATATCCTGGTAATCATGACCACCACCACCGAGAACCGGGAGCTTGGCTACGCACTCGGCGTCGTCGAGTACTTGACCAAGCCCGTGGACCGGGAGCGGCTCCTCTCGTGCCTCAACAAGCTGCGTCTGGACGGCCCCCAGCCTGTCCTCGTGGTCGAGGACGACGCGAACATGAGGCAGCTCATGCGCCGCATCCTCGAAAAGGACGGATGGGCAGTGGCAGAAGCTGAGAACGGTCTCATCGGCCTCGAACAGGTCGCACGGAGAATGCCTCAGGTGATCCTCTTGGACCTCATGATGCCCGTGATGGACGGGTTCGAATTCGTGCACGAGCTGCGCAAGAAAGAGGAGTGGCGCGGCATCCCGGTGGTCGTGGTCACGTCGAGGGACAACACCGAAGAAGACCGCGCAAAGCTCTCCGGAGACGTCCAGAGGATCCTCCAGAAAGGCTCGTACACCAGTGAGCAGCTCATGCAGGAGATCCGGGCAATCGTGTCCAGATACTCGGGAAAGAGCAGGGAGCAGGAATCGGCCAAGGCTTGAGGGCCGCGACGGGAGGGAGCTTTGCAGCGATCAGATCGGCATCAACAAGATGCGCTGAAGATGGGAAGATCAGCAGATCGAACCGTGGGCATGGAGGATGAGACTATGAGCAGATCGAATGGGGTAGGCCGGCTGTTGGAAAGGACGGGGATGCTGGTTGCAGCGGCGTTGGTACTTGCCGCAGTCGGTTTGACTGCGCCTCCGTTCGCGATTGCACAGGAGGACATGCACAAGGAAGCGGAGGTGCTGGCGGAAACTCCGGCTGAGCCCCTGGGAGTGGCGGTCGAGGCAGGGTTCTCCTCGATCTACAACTTCCGGGGCTCGAACCTCTTCAAAGAGGGCAAGCAGATGGACCAGAACGGCCTGGCATACGGCGTGCTCGCCTACGCCAACGGCCCCTGGTCGCTCGCCTACTGGACCGGGTGGCAGACCAACGGCTCAAACCTGTCGGAGAACATCGACGTTGGGTACGGTGCGGAGCAGGATCTCCTGGCAGCTTGGACGACCTCGCTGACCGACACCGTGTTGCTCAAGATCCAGGGCGCACTTTACTTCTGGCCGATGGCGGACTCGGCGATTACCAAGACCGACTTCGCCTATTTCCTCGAACCGTCCGCCTTCGTCACATGGTCGGACGTAATCGATGCGACGATTGGCGTCGCGTGGTTCGTCGGAATGCCGGACTCGCTCAAGGACTATCGATACGTCTACGTGAGCGCCATGTTTGCAAAGACGCTCGAGCTTTCCCCCAAGTTGGCGCTCGCGCCGACGGCGTGCCTCGCCCGCAAGACCTACACGTCCGACCTGGAAACCGAGGACAACATCAACGACGTGATGCTCACCGTGCCGCTGATCTATGCGATCTCGGACGGCCTCGTGCTCAAGCCGAGCGTCAGCGCGGGATGGACCAACCTCTCCGACCTGGATTTCGGTGACGAGTACATGGTCTACGGCGGGCTCGCCTTGGGCTGGGCGAAGTAGGTCGAATGACCTTTGCTCAACGCGGCAGCGCTTGACCGGCGAAGGCCCGGACTATCGGTTCTCCCGCCTGATGATGTCTTCCACCTTGGCCGTGAGCTCTGCCACCATCCGGGCGTACATGTCGCCGACGGTTGTGTCACAGACGTATGGGTCCATCACGGTCGAGCGCAGGCAGTTGAGCTTGTCCGGCTTGCCGCTCAGCCCGAGCCGTTTTGCGAACGCGTCCATGAACGCGTCCCCGTACTCCTCCCGGTCGAACGTGGTGAACGACAGGAACAGGCGGTACTTGCGAATATCCTCCGTAACCTCGCCGCGATCGTCTCCGTCTTCCTGCCAGTGTATGTGGAAAGCGTCGTAGATTTTCTGAACGAGCAGGTTGTAGTTGTCCGGGTTGGGGTCAGGCTTGCCGTCATCCCCCACGGCGACGAACCCATAGTCGACGATGTTCTGATCAGGGCCTATCTCCTTGAACTCGGCCATCGCCGTCGGATCGGCCAGTATCTGGGCCGTGGTCTTTCCGAGGATGGAGATCTTGATGAGTGCCAGCTCCTTCTGGACGTCTCCGCCTGTCCTTTCCGACGGAAGCCTGGCAAGCGGCACACACCGGAAGTACTTGCTGCCTTCTCCTGCGAAGAGCAGCCGGGCATAGAAGTGGCGGGCGTTTGCCAACGCGTAGTCGAGGATCCTGCCGTACCCGTCCACATTCGGGCGGATGCACAGGTGGCTGAAGTAGACTGCGGATGCCGCGGCGCCCGGCCTGGAGCCCTCCAGCCCGAACAGGCCCACCGTCGGCTCTGATGCAGAGCCGATATACGCTCCCGTGAACGTGGTGAGGTTGGTGACGAGACCGTTTCGGTAGAGAATAGAGCCGGCCGGGTACTGCACGTACCCCGACTTGTGCGGGTCGATGGTGACCGAGTCCGCGTGGCGGATGGCCTCGAACTGCTCTATCGCATACGCGCTCAACGGCACCTTGCCTACGTCCTCGATGAACGGCTTCGTCAAGTCGGAAGGCCCCCAGCCGAATGCCTTCCGAACCATGGAGATCATGTAGCCGCCCCATGCTGCATCCACGTGAACGTCGAACTCCAGCCCTTTGGCCCGGAATTGATCGCGCATTTCCAGGATCTTCGTGAGCGGATCCATGGCGCTCTCCTCCGTGCTTCCCGCCACTGAGACGACCATCATGATCGGGATCTGGTTATCAAGATGGTACTGCAGCTTCGCTGCCAGCGCTTCTTCGGCGCCGGGCAGGTAGGGGTCTTTCGTGTCGCCCATCTGCATCCGACCCTCTGAATCGACCATGACCGTCACGTCGCCCGCGGTGCCGAAGCCGTTGGTTGCTGCGGCCTTCGGCCAGGAGTAGTGACGCGTCGACGGGGTGAGGATGACCGGCGCCCCGCCCACATGCTTCATCGCGTATTGCATGCCGCAGATGCCCTGCGTGTTGACGTCGTACTTCACCAACGTCTCCCACACCTTGTCGATCGAGATCTTGTTGCCTGTGCCTGCATCGGCATCGATCAGCTCAAAGATCCGCCAGGGAAGCGACAGGATCTCGTCCCGCCGGATGTTGAACAGATCCCAGTCGGACGCGGTGCGCAGCACCTTGGTCGTCCCGGTAGTCAGCGTGACCTTGACGTCCAGGGCGGGAGCGAGTTGGGGCTCCTTTCCGTTCGTGAGCGCGGTCCTTACTGCGAACGGAAGGAACTTGACCTCCCTGGCGCTCCAGAGGGCCTCGATATTCGCGATGGAGCCGTCGGATGTAATGTGCGCCCACGCGTTGATCGGGCTGTCCTCTGTATTCCAGCCCACCATGTGGCACAGATCTGCCATGACCTCCATCTCCAGCCACGTGGTGGAAGTCGACGCCTGGATCGTAACGTTGTTGGGGTTGTGCAACATGGCAGCGAAGTAGCCGGCCAGCGCGGGCAACGTGTTGTCCCACAGCATGTGGGCCTGGTAGCGCAGCGAGAAGAACGGAGTCGCGGTCCGGGAGAAATAGCGGAGCAGACCGTCCATGTTCAGCCGCATGTTCCCGACGGCCGCGACGTATGCGGGGTCCTTCTTGTCGTCAGGCGTGATGACGGGAGGGTCCTCGGGGAAGAAGGACTTTCTATCCTGCTGCTGCCACAGAAGCGCCCGCGCCACGAGATCCGACAGAACGTCTTCGTTCTCCGCTTTGGGACCGACGAACCATGCGATCGGGAGCCCGACGGGGACTGCCGTCTTGCTCGGCAGAGACGCGGGGCCGCACACGTTGACAAGCTTGAGTCCGGAGTGCTTACGATGTCTCTTCAGCATGGCTTCACCTCACTTTGCCAAGGGATCGTAGCTCGGGAAACCGGCGTTGCCAAGCCACCGGGCGATCATCGCATGGCTGGTCTCCGGCTGTCCCACAGGGACCATGTGACCGGCCCCGGGAATATCGATCTGCGCCAGGTTCTCGACCTGCTTGATGCACCCCAGCGTCACCCTCGTACCCGCAGGGTCCTCGTGGTACCAGACCTTGCGAGGCGACTTGGCCCAGGCGCCGGTCCCGCGCCACGACATGGCGCGCAGGATCTTCTCTGTGCCGACGAATCCGCACGACAGGTCGAACATGCCCGTGTAAAACAGCATCGCATACCGGGAAACCGCTGACGTCCTGCTCGAACTTCCGGGGGCTTCATTCGCCTTTGCGGCCTTGCCATCGTGCCATGCGATCACCTGGGCGGAGGTGTCCGGGTAGTCCACCAGGATCGGGAGGAGATCCGTCGCGGACTGCATGATGTCTGCAGCCAGGGCGTCCGAGACGGGCCCCGAGTCGTCGCTGCACTGCCAGTCCACTTCCGCCGGCACATTGAACGCTCCCTTGACGACCGGGCTGTTCAGGTAGTCGGCCAGCGGCCGAAGCGCAAGATCCTGGAACGACCTGACGTCGTACAGGTTCTCTCCACCGCCGCATCCTGCCAGCATCTCCATGAGCTGGTCGTCCTTCGTCTTCGCCGCGACGAAGTCGCCTGCCTCCACCAGTTGGCTGATTTCCGCAAGCTTCTTGACTGCCTGATCCCGCTGAATTGCGTCGAGCATTCCGATTTGAAACGCATAGTCGATCTGTGCCTGGCACTGGACGATGGGTTCCATCCAGCCGTCGCCGATGGCGACGCCTTTCAATGGAATCGGACGTTCCTTCCGCATGATGTTGCGGTATGTGATCTCGAGTGCGATGTTCGGCAGGTACTTACCCGCGTAGCTTTCACCGCTGAGGTACAGCGGGTTGCCGGCGAATTCCGGGTGCCTGTCGTAGAACGCCTGGAGTGCGTTTACGAACTCATAAGCCATTTCCTTCTCGGTCTTGACGTAGCAGTCCTTGCTTCCCGCCTTGTTGTAGCTGAACCCCGTCCCCACGGGATTGTCCCAGTATAGAACGTGCGCGCGATCATTCCAGGTATATGGGCGGGGTGCGACCTGACCGATTTCGTCGAGTGCAAACGGTCCGTTTTCCCAGAACAGCCCGGCCATCGAAGATGCTCCCGGGCCGCCGTTGAGCCAGATGAGCAGCGGCACAGCGTCGCCCGTCTTCCCGGTACAACGCGCAAACCAGTAGAAGAGCACGTTGCCCTTCTTCTCGTTCGCCACCACGTGGCCGGCCAGCGCACTGGTCGGGAAGCACGACGTGCCCGAGGCGTTGCACGGGACCAGTTTCACTTCGTCAGAGTTCGCTGACGGCGAACGGACCTGCGCCGCGGCCGGCAGCGACATGGGGGTGGGGGCCGACCGCCGCACCGGCGTTTCCGCCTGCCGCCCGGGGTGCGAAACCGGGCCTCGCACGAAAGGAAGCAACCTGCGCTCCAGGTATTTCACGATAACCTCCGTTGGTGTTCAACTCGACTGGTCCACCCGCCTGCTCTTGACGACGTCTACCATCCACTTCTGTCCTTTCCCCCGTCGGATGTCAAGCATCTCGTGCCGTGAGGAGATGCCGCTGGGCATTGTGCTTGACTCCGGTTGCCATTTGATCCCCAAAGCAGGTCGTCGTGACGTACCGGTGAGAGGGAACCCCGTGGCTGAGATTCGGCTGACTTGTGGGGCAACGACGTCCCAGACGGCCTTCGCCTGCTGGTGCTCAAGTGCCTGCCCAAGCTTCCCGAACAACGGCCGCAATCGGCCGTCGATCTGGCGGAAGCGCCGTCGAAGGGGCGACGCCGAGCTCAAGCGAGGGGTCCGAAGCTGCACGGGGGGCGAATGCTCCTGCACCGCAGCCGTCGGCAATGCCAGACGGCGTTCCGCTGCCGGCGGACGCTGCCAAGCCGGACGGGGAATTGGGAAGAGGCCATTGCGAAATGGACCGAGACTTTGCCGCTCGTACGGGACGAATTCAGGGGAGTCGCACACGGGAACATCGGTTGCGGGCGGAGACGTCCCTCGGTGACGGCGTCGCGGAGCCCCGCCACGAATCGGGGACGCTGCCCGAGGTGGCCAGGGAGGCGCCTCCGGAGGTTGCTGATACTGAACCGGACGTGGGCCCGCGGACGACCCTGAGCCGAACGACGACCCGTTGACCGCGGACGGGAACCCTTGGGAGCGAGAGATGAGGATGACGGCGAAGCTCCTTTGGGCCGCCCGTGCACTGAGGCGGAGTGGGGGCTACTTGAACAGCAGGTCCACGAATTGGGGCGGCGAAATGGCCGGCGCGTTCCTCGGCGGGCTACGCGCAAGGACCAGGTCGCCGGTCACGAGAGTGCTTCCCGGGCTCGACGCGAGCAAGTCCCACAAGTGCTGATCCTTTGGGTCCGTCTCAAAATAACCCGATGAATTCGGACGCCGATGCATCCCTTCCGACTTCG
>Ga0172371_10005658_pt1 | contig 18465 bp, 25 predicted proteins | sample Lak12m_FD_114543 | JGI IMG/M metagenome (GOLD analysis project Ga0172371, IMG submission 114543) | Freshwater microbial communities from Kabuno Bay, South-Kivu, Congo - kab_022012_12m | ecosystem: Environmental > Aquatic > Freshwater > Lake | place: Democratic Republic of the Congo: South-Kivu...
AATACCTTCAAAGGAATTTCACACTGATCAAAAGATACTGGATCCATAAAATATGCCTGAGCATCGTCCTTGTACAAATACTGAAGATGTTTCTTTTCCAGAAGAATATCCTCAACCATGTTTCCGGAGATATATCCTTTGGTCACGATAGAACCATTAAAAAGGTTCTTGGCTTTCACCTTGATAGTAGCGTTTCCCCTACCCATCTTAGTAAAGTCATACTTCATTACACGAAAAGGAATTCCTTCTTCGGTAAAGGTTACTCCTACTTTTAGTTTGTTTACGTCAATCATAAGGTAGTATTTTACTCCTATTCCACCCGCAAGGGTGGATTTTTCTTTCCTAAGGTATAATAAGCTCTGTTGCCGAGATGGCGGAATGGTGAACGCAGAGGTTTGAAAAACCCGTGGTCGCAAGGCCGTCCCTCAGTAACAATAATTAAAAGCCGAGATGGCGGAATGGTATACGCTCAGGTCTCAAAAACCTGTGGTCGCAAGGCCGTGAGGGTTCGATCCCCTCTCTCGGCACTAAGAAAAATGCATCCCTTGTGGATGCAATTTTTTTAGTCAAAAATAGGATCGAACAAACGGAGTGCGTTTCGTAACGAACCGCACGAGTTGGGGTCGACGAATTTGCGAAGCAAATATCGGTGACTCGATCCCCTCTCTCGGCACTAAGAAAAATGCATCCCTTGTGGATGCAATTTTTTTAGTCAAAAATAGGATCGAGCAATAAGTATATTTATAGCACAACAAAGTCTCTATTATCTTCCCCTATCCACTCCGTAAAACTTAACCCTATCACCTCTGAATTTAAGATCAATTGTCCCGAGACCACCATTACGGTGTTTAGCAATAGCCAGCTTCACATCCTCCAGATTATTATCATCATTTCGATACAAGAACATAACTACGTCTGCATCCTGTTCGATACTTCCAGACTCACGAAGGTCAGCCAAAACTGGAGTCTTGTCAGTTCTACTTTCCACTCCACGATTAAGCTGAGACAAAGCCAGCACGGGAATCTTTAGCTCACGCGCCAGATTCTTAAGTCCCTGAGAAATAGCACCAACTTCTTGCACACGACTCTCATATGCTTTATCACCCACACAAAGCTGCAAGTAGTCCACCACCAATAGCTTCATACCAATCTGCGAATGCAAACGACGAGCTTTTGTACGAAGTTCCAAGATAGACTGGCCAGGAGTGTCATCGATATATAAAGGAGACTCAGCCAAGATGCCCATTCCTTCTGATAGTCTTGCAAAATCATCATCTTTTAGGTTACCTGTTTTCAGTTTCCATGCATCAATATTCGCCTGAGACACGAGCATACGATCAACCATTTCCAAGTTACTCATTTCTAGGGCAAAATATCCAACCGGCATTTTCTTTTCTACAGCACAGTACTGGGCTATATTGGTTGCAAAAGTAGTTTTACCAATACCAGGACGTGCAGCTAAAATCAAAAGGTTTGAGTCCTGCATTCCAGCCAACATTTTGTCAAGATCACCAAATCCAGTTGGTACTCCTCTTAGTCCGTCTGGTGAGTTTTGTAGTGTATCCAAACGATCAAAACTCTCTGCCAAAGCATCCTTAATGGGGATAAAAGAACGACGCACATTTGCCTGAGACAAAGAATATATTTCCTGTTCTGCCTTATCCAATATTTCATTCAAAGGTTTTCCATCATCAAAACCCATTTCTCCCATCTGAGCACCAGCCGAAATTAATTTTCGCTTGATATATGTCTCTCGAACAATCTGGGCATACTTGCCTACATGCGAGGCAACAGGTACTTCATTTGACAGCTCAGATAGATACGATTTTCCACCTACCCTATCAAGCAACTTCGATTTCTTTAGCCAATCAGCAACAGTCAAAACATCGATAGGATCTCGATTTTCATACAAAGAAACCATAGCGTCAAACACGGTTCCATTATTTTCGTTATAAAACATCTCCGGACGCAAAAGAACAGCAATGTCTACAATTGCATCTTTATCAATAAGTATCGCTCCCAAAATTGACTTTTCCGCTTCATCGGAATGAGGCGGTATCCTTGTGTTAGGCATTCATTATTAGTACTTGAGTATCGTCAGGCAGACTTCCCTCATCTACTTTAATTTTGTGTACTGGTTCACCAGCCACCAAGAATTTATTTTTATCCAAGAACTGTTCAAGTGTGTTTCTATCAGCATATTCACTAGATATTCCAGCAACTTTATAGTGCATAGGAATTACGAAGGACGGTTGTATCTCTTTAATTAATTCCATCATTTCATCAATTTCGAGAGCTGTTTTTCCTCCTACACCAGCCATCAGCACGTCTACAGACCCTAACTTCTCAATCTGACTCTCTGAAAGTTTATGACCCAAGTCCCCCAAGTGAAGGATATTTACACCATCCATGCGAATCTGAACAATTAGATTTTTTCCTCTTTCAGCACCTTCAACCTTATCGTGATACATCTTTGAAACTGTAATCTCCACACCGCCAATTTCGTACTCCCCTTCTTTATCAATCACAAAGGTACTTTGTCGAGTCACAGGACCTGTTACATTCTCAACTGCACTATGGTCATCATGGGAGTGAGAAATGGTAACAATATCGGAAACTTCCTTGGCAAAAGGGAGCCCTACATTTTCACTTTTGAAAGGGTCCATGACTAGAGTCATTCCTTCTTTATTCTTTAATTTAAAGCACGAGTGTCCTAAATATGTAATTTCCATAATCAAATCTTAACACAGGTTTTCCCTCAGAAAACTTGCAAATACCGACCCAAACTGCTATCCTTTCAGTCGAAAGACTATGCGTAAAGAAGTTATTCTAGCCGTAATCATAGGTGTCCTTTTAGGAGGAGTCATTCTCTATGGCATCAATATTGCCAACAACTCCACCAAGAATACCACCGCAGAAGAAACCGAAGAATCAAACACCAAAGCAACTCCTTCTCCCTCAAAAACAAACAATCAAATTTCCATCGCCATTCCTCTGGACAACTCCGTTGTTACAGAAGCTGCAATATCCTTAAAAGGAACCACCAAGGCAAACTCAAACATTGCCATTATCTCCGAAAGCGATGACATCCTTACCACATCAGATGAATCGGGAGCTTTCGAAGCAACTATAAACCTTATTAATGGAGAAAACCTCATCACCATTACAGTTGTCGACGAAAAACAAGCCACCTCTTCCTCCTCAATCACTGTTATAAGAACTGCAACTCTACCTGAATAAAATGAAATTACTCATTATTTTTTCACTATTGATACTAAACTTCGTTTTTGCTCCAGATACTCTTGCTGTCACCGCTACTCCATCTGCTACACCCACCCAAAACATGGAAGATAAGATCAAGCTTCTAGTCCAAGAAAATCTATCCACCACCGAAGCCAAGCTCAAAGAAAAACTAAATGTTCAGGCCTTAGTTGGTTTCGTAGGAAAAATAACGACCATAAGCTCTGGAAACCTAACCATTGATTCCAAAAACAATCTAATTCAGATCACTTCGACAGCTCAAACTTCATACCTAAAAGATGGCTCAGCAATAAAAGCTACCTCTCTCGCTATTGGAGACAAAGTAATCGTAATTGGAACCTCTGTAAAAAACGGCATCATCACAGCCAAAAGAGTTACAGTAATCAAAGATGAACCTGTTTTGGTCAAAACCACTGCAGTTATCGCAAAAATAATCCAAGTCGATACCAAAAAGAAAACTATAACACTTGATATTAATGGAACAAACCAAGTTCTTACTCTTTCCAAAAAATCAACCGTCAAACTAGAAGAGCTCGCTGCCGACCAAATGATTCTTGCCATAATCAAGGAATACGAAGGCAAGCTTTCCATCTCTCGCGCCAAACCCCTCTAATCGTCATTGCGAGTGTACTCACGCGGCAATCCAACACTCTATTCCCATACCTAATACTTAATACTTGATAGGCATTTGTTAGAATGAATAAATGCCACGACTCAACAACCGCACGTCAGCTTATCTTTTTCTTCTTCTCAATACCGCTCTCTGGGGATTTGGTACCCCAATCATCAAGTACGCTTTCACCTTTACTTCTCCCACCCTTTTTCTTTTTTACCGTTTCCTTATTGCCAGCATTATATTTCTTCCGATATTTTTAGTACACAGATCGAGAAAACATCATCACAAGATCAACCATCTACAGACTCTATTCTTAGCCTTACTTAGCGGTCCAATCTGTCTACTTTTATCATTTTATGGTCTTAGTAAAACAAGTGCAGCTGAAGCTTCAATAATTGGCTCGTCTGGACCTCTCCTTACAGTCCTTCTTTGTATGATTTTCCTAAAAGAAACGGTGAAATCCAAAGAATGGAAAGGCCTTGGAATTGCCCTTCTTGGTACTCTAATTATAGTACTAGAACCTCTGATTACAGGTTCCAATCACCTCTCCCTATCACTTCAAGGCAATCTTCTTATCATTCTCGGAAACTCAGTTTGGTCCATTTTTCTATTACTATCCAAGAAAGACCACATCGATCCCATTTATCTTTCTTTCTATTCATTTATCATCAGTATCCCCTTTTTCTTCTTGGCGACACTCCATTCAGGAATGACTTTCGCTCTAGATCCGCAAGCATTGCCAAGTATTCTATATATGGCTATTGGAGGCTCGGTTATTGGTTTTTGGGCATATCAAGAGGGTCACAAACGTATCGAAGCTTCCGAAGCTGTAATCTTTACTTATCTAAATCCAGTATTTGCCATTCCCCTCTCCATTTTGTGGCTAAAAGAAGCTTTTTCACCCGTTGCCATTATTGCCACCATACTTATTATTGTGGGGGTCTTTATCTCCGAAAAACGGTAATTGGTTTGTGTCAAAACCAGCCTCCTGTGATACAATATGAAGGCTATGAAACAGAACTTGCATCCAGAATACAAAGAAACCAAGGTAACCTGCGCTTGCGGGAACTCATTTACCGTGGGTGGAACCTCCGAGTCCCTCCATGTCGACGTGTGTGACAAATGTCACCCATTCTTCACCGGTACCCAAAGATTCATCGACTCTATGGGTCGAGTTGACAAATTTATTGCCAAACGCCAAGCTGCTATTGGCTACGTCAAAAAAGGTAAAGACAAAAAAGAATCAGACAACACTCCAAAGACTCTTAAAGAAATGCTTGAGGCCAAGAAAAAGGCCGAAGTCAAAGCTGTAGAAGTCAAAGAAGAGACCGCCGAATAGATCAAGTTCCTTCCCGTACATAATTTGATATTTTCATACATACTAGATAGTATTGTTGCATCTCCTCCCATACATAATACATAATACTTAATACCTAATACATCTCTATGGATAATCCGTATATTGCCTCAGAAATCGCCCGCATCGAAAACGAAATCAAAGCCAATGAGGCTCTCGTTGACGATATCGACTTAGGTTCCTTAGCCAAGCAAGAAGTAGAAAAACTAAAGCGTCAACTAGAGTCTCTCACCACAAGCGCCCAATCAACCTCTCAAGACGACTCCGAAGACTCAGAAAACTTCAACGACTCCCCTGCCATCATCGAAATTCGCGGAGCCGCTGGCGGAGATGAGTCAAAAATTTTCGCAACTGATCTCATGCGTATGTACACTCGTTTCGCCGAAGAAAAAGGATTCTCTATCGAAACAATAGATGATGGCGTAATCAAATTTTCTCGTCCCAATCGTGCACTTTGGAATCATGGTGCTTACGAAACCTTCCAATACGAAGCGGGTGTCCATCGCGTCCAGAGAGTACCGGTCACTGAAGCCCAAGGGCGAATTCAGACCTCTACAGCCACTGTAGCTGTCCTTCCCGAGGTCAAAGCCACCCAAGTAGAGCTTCTCGATACAGATCTAGACTGGCAATTCACCAGAGCAGGTGGACCAGGCGGTCAAAATGTAAATAAAGTAAATACAGCCGTTCGTCTTACTCACAAGCCAACTGGAATCACCGTCTTTGTTCACGAAGAACGCTACCAAGCCAGAAATAAAGAAATTGCTCTCAATATGATTCGTTCCAAGGTCTGGCAAATGCAAGAGGAGAAGCGCCTAAGTGCCCTTTCTGACAAACGATCCCAAGCAGTCGGTTCTGGTATGCGCGCCGAAAAAGTCAAAACCTACAACTTCCCCCAAAATCGTCTTACCGATCATCGACTGGGAAAATCATGGCACAATCTCAAGGAAATTTTAGAGGGAGACCTCTCAGACGTCTTTGAATTCACCATCTCCGAGTTTGCTGCCCTTGCCTGATATAGTTTGACATAGTACAATCTCTCTAACGCACTTTTCAAACCAAAAGGAGAGATCATGTCTGCAAATCTTCCGCAAGAACAAGGACCCAAAAAAGAAATTCCCCTATCCTTACGTATCTTCTTGTACATTATTGTCATCGTCTTTTTCGGGTTACTACTATTTGTAATCACACCTGGAATTGTCGCCGATGAAATAATCGTCAATGTAATTCTTGCTATCCTGTTTGCCCTTATCGAGATACTCAAAAAGAAGAAGTAAAAACGAGGACAAATGGGAACTATTAAAAAATACGAAATTCGAGATAATCTCATCGTTGGACTACTGAAAGAAATCAATAAATCAACCGAGCTCCCAGACATAAACATGTTTGTCCAGCAAATATTTTTCGACAATGACAACTGTCTCGGGATAGACAAGCTTTGCATCCAGTACTACAGCAGACATGAGCATGGCTTTCAATACATCAGAAGCAAGCTTATAGACTACGAAGTCAGCAATGATCTGGCAAAATTCCTATTTATGGCTTGTCTGGAACTAAATTTCAAGGAAGCGGCCGCCATATTCGACCATCTCGCTCTAATAAAGCCAGATCTTCAAGAAATCCTGCTTCCTCTTCTCATTGATCACCAAGTAAAACTATTTAAGGAAAATATTCGGATACGTTTTCACAATAATCAAACAAACCGTCTTCTAAACAACTATCGTAAGAAACTTATCGAAACTCTTGTTAGTGAAGCAATTTAGTCAATCACCCCGCCAAAAGCGGGGTTTTCTGTACTCAGTCCCTCTTTTTCGCACCTCGAACCAAGTACGAATAGTACTGGAAGTAAGAGGGAAGAAAAGATGGGATAACTCACTATTTTGAAGCAATAACTCCCTTCAACACTTCCAAAGCCTTATCCATCTGGTTATCAGCGGTTGGATTCTTTTCATCGTATTTATACTCCACTTTTACATCAGGCTCCAAGCCATTCCCGTGGATGTTAGCGCCAGATGGCAACAGCCACTCAGCGACAGTAACGTGCAGTCCTGAGCCATCTGGAAGATCCTGCGCCTCTTGTACGGTTCCCTTACCAAAACTCTTCTCACCCACAAGCTTCACTCCAATTCGTTCGCGAAGAGCGCCAGCCAAAATCTCCGATGCCGATGCTGAACCTCTATTAATCAAAACTACCAATGGCATACCGATGAGTTTCCCTGCCCTATCTACATTCATCACTTCAGTATTTGTCTTGTCACGCTGCTTCACAATAACTCCCGAAGAAATAAACTCACTACCAAGATCCACAGCGCGCTGTAGATATCCTCCGGGGTTATTCCTAAGATCCAAAATCACACCAGTAGCTTTTTTATCATTTACTTCAGTGACAATCTTTTTCCACTCAGTTAAGGTCTGTTCTCCAAACTTATTAACAGAGATTACAGCTACTTTACCGTTATCAATCCACTCAATTTCTGTTGATGGAACATTGATAGTGTCACGAACAAGCACCACATCTTTAGATTGTTTGTCTCCTTCTCTAAAGATAGTAAGAGTGACTTCACTCCCCTTTTCTCCCCGAATCAAATTTACAGCTTCATCAACCGAAATTCCGGCAGTGTCCTTATCAATATTATTTTTTTTATCAACGATTTTTAAAATCAAGTCCCCCGCTTTTAGCCCCGCTTTCATTGCCGGAGTATCTTTCAAAGGAGTCATTACAGCCAAAGTATTCTCCACAAAACCAAGCTGAATCCCAACACCACCAAACTCTCCAGAGAGATCTTCTTTGGACCTACTATTATCAACAGGAGGAAAAAAGTTTGTATAAGGGTCTCCCAAAGCTTTTGTCATGCCCTCAGTCGCGCCATACATTAGCTTCGTAGCATCGATATCTTCTGTTTTGAGATAGCTATTCTTCAATCTTTCGAGAACTGCATTCATCGACGAGGTGTCGATCTCAGACAAAGAATTTATTTTCTGTTCTGTCTTCCATTCACCCAATCGGAATCCTCCATAAACCAACGTTCCGGACAACAAGACAATAAGAAGTAATCTCCTAACTATTTTTAGGTTCATGGGCAAAGAACAGTATTAAATTTGCTAATTAGACTCTATCAGTCACAGGAAGAAGGGCCAAGTGTCTAGCTCTTTTGATCGAGCGGGCAAGTCGGAGCTGATGTTTTTCGCAAACACCGGTTGTCCAACGAGACACAATTCTCTTCTTTGGAGACACACCAATTGCCAAAGACTCAAGATCGGAGTAAACCGGCTCAGTTTTCTTTAAGCAAAATGGACATGGTTTGTTTGACTTTCTGATTTTCTTTTTTTGTATCATTTTTGTTATTTTGTATATCTAATTTAGAAAGGGATTTCGTCTACCTCTTCTGATTTATCTTCTTTCTTTGTTTTACTTGTTTTTTCTTCAGCATCTGGATTAAACACTTCCTCAGCAGCAGTTACGTCTGCAATTGGAGAAACAGCATCATCACTACTATAGTGAGTTTCGTATCCGCCTTCTCTGTCGCCCTTAGGAGCGTCCAAAAGAATCATCTCATCAATTACTACTTCAGTAACCTGACGATCGGCTCCATCTTGGCTTTTCCAAGCGCGGGTCTGCAAACGACCTTCTACATATACCTTGCGACCCTTAGACATAAGCTGAGAACAGATCTCTCCCAATTTTCCCCAAGCCACAATTCGATGAAACTCAGCACCTTCTTGTTTCTGTCCACTTGAGTCAGTCCACTCTCTGTTTGTTGCCAAACCAAAAGTGCATACTCCGGTACCTGCTGGAGTATATTTCAACTCAGGGTCACGGGTAAGATTACCAATTAACTGAACTTTGTTTAAACTACGTGTACTCATTGTATTTCCTCCTCTTTTTATTAAATCCTAATCAATAAATATCTTAACAGTTTATCATCCATCTGCAAATCTCTCTCGAGTTCTTTGGCGGCACTAGCAGCGCCTTCGATGGTGAGTTTGAGGTAGTATCCTCTACTCTGTTTTTTAATCTCGTAAGCCATGGTCTTTGTTCCCCATTTATCAACAGCTTCTACCTTCAAAGCACGTTTCTTGCACTTCTCGGTAATAGCTTTCTCGGCTCCGATTTCATTCTCAGAGACAGGATAAATGACAACGAGTTCGTACTTGTTTAGAGTCGAGCCCATGGACGAGGGTTTGGTTTCGGTTGTCTTTGTTTTTTTCACCTTTGTTTTTGTTTATTAACATGCCTATTATATCATCGACATTGAGAATTTCGTACTCGAAATGTGGCAATCTCATACAGGTCATTCCAAATTCCCATACATAATACTTTATACCTAATACTTAATACGATAAAAATGAATGTATAATACGAGAAAAGCAATTTAACTAATGATTGGAGGCAAAATGCCGCAATATAGATGTACTTGTACCGGTACTGCCCACTGGGATTATCGCTGTACCAGCATTACACACACCAAAGGCGCAATCTGCGATTACTGTTTCAAACATTGTCGAGAATATGCCCCAGCCATTCACCAAGGAAACCGCAACAAACTCAAAAGGACCAAACGAAAAGGCTGGCTCCATCGACTACTCCACCGTCACTAGGTGGAGTTTTTTTACCGCAAAAAACCCTCTGGAATTTCCAAAGGGTTTAATAATACTTACGCGGGCAAAAATATTGCCATCACACCAAGTAGAGCAGATATGCCACCAAGAAGGTAGCAGACAACGATTAAGGCAGACGCCGTCATCGGTGGGACCTTCACGTTGTCCTGCACATCAGATGCTGGCTTCTTAAATACCTGTGCGCCGATGAGGAAGATTGCTGCAAATACAAAGTGCAAACCAGGGCTCATTATTCCTCCTTGAAATATCAAAGTATACCTTATAGTATACCACAATCGTGCCCAAAAGTCAATTTTACGAGCCAATCATAAACTCCACCACATCTCCATCTTTCATTTCATATTCTTTCCCCTCAAATCTCACCCAACCCTTATCCGAAGACTCTTTCCAGCCACCAGCTTCGACAAACTTTGCGTAATCACATACTTTTGCCTTAATAAATTTCTTCTCAAAGTCTGTGTGAATTACCGCAGCCGCTTGAGGCGCCTTGGCACCTTTCGTGGTTGTCCACGCTCTACTTTCCATCTCCCCAGTCGTCAAAAATGAGATTAATCCCAAAGTATCGTAGGCTTTTTTGATAAGCATATCCAGACCCGACTCTTTGATCCCAAGCTCCGCCATGTATTCTTTGGAGTCAGCCTCATCCAAGCTTGATAGCTCAGACTCCACCTTAGCACTGATTAGAAGCGTCTCCCCCATTGGCTCGCGCAAACGAACGTCATCCTCGGCCACATTTAGAACCTTAATCTCTTTCTTGGCAGTCAGAAGAAACAAGTCGCGGGCTAACTCCCAATCCTCTTCGGTGTGGAGTACGGCTCTGGCAAGTTTTCCTTCATTAAGGCCTGCAAATAGTCTCTCTATCAGGGCTTTCTTTTTCTCATTACCCTTAGCTTTTGTATCCTTACTCTCCAATGATTTTGTGATTGTCTCCAGATCTTTTAGAATTAGTTCAGTTTCAATCACGGCATAATCTGTTTCTGGATCAACTGAGCCTTCTTTCACAATCTCAGAATCACTAAAATCCCTCATTACTTGCAAGATTACGTCTACCTCTCGGATATGAGTCAAAAACTTGTTTCCCAGGCCTGCTCCAGTTGCCGCTCCAGCCACCAAACCGGCAATATCCACAAACTCTACCGTTGCCGGCACAATTTTTCCGCTATTACTTATCTTAGCCAAGGTAGAGAGCCTCTCATCAGGCACTTCTACCACACCTACATTGGGTTCTATCGTTGCAAATGGGTAATTTGCCACAAGAGCCTGTTGACGCTTCAAAAGCGCGTTAAAAAGCGTGGACTTCCCCACGTTTGGTAAACCAACGATGCCAACCTTTAAACTCATTCCTCTATTATCTCATTCGAGCATAGATTAAGCCACAAAAAAACCAGGATGCGTTAGCAAACCTGGTTATGAATATTCAGTCTAGTGTTCTGCGTAACTTTTCACCGAATAGTATTCCATTTTGTGTTTTCTGATCATTAATTTCGCCAGACATACACATCGAGATCGCCGTACTAAATCTGATCCAACGAACAAAAATGTCTTCGTTCTCTTCTGGGAGTCCACCGATATATTCTTTGATCGTGGTGTCTACATATACCGGGGCATAAAATAAGAAGCCATACTCATCAGTACCACCAGGAGAAGGATAAGCACTAGACATTTCAAACAACTCACCAAGTTCTATCTTCGCTTCTTCCTTTGCTTCTCTTCGAGCACAACCTTCAGGGGTATCTTTACCAAGTCCTCCAGCAACAAGCTCCAACATCATTCCACTTTTCTTGTATGGAACACCTTTGGGCAATCCATCCATCATCATTGTTGCGAGACGAAACTGTTCCACGATGATAATCTCATCAGTAGGAACATTGTGGATTAATACAGTTACAAAAGGATTGCGTCGGGTTATCTGCCATGTATATGGATCAGACATTGTTCCATCAAATTTTTGATGTTGTTCCAATAAGCTTGTAACCTTAAAGTGTCTGCCAATAAAAGTCACATCATTGGATTTCACCTGAACAGAACCATCATGCAAAGGTATCATCGGATTATCTGTCAATTTTTGCAACCACCAACTCTTTTTTAACATCAAAGACTTTTGATGCTCAGTTAATCCTAGGTCATGGTTCCCAAAACAATTGTCTTGCTTGATCAAACCAATACTAATTGGCTTTAACTCTTCTGGTAATAACGACTTCATGCATCCTCCTAGAATATTTTTTTAAGGACCTTCAATTTATGGGGTATTATATCAATCCTATAACAATAAAGCAATTATCCTAGCTTCATCAAGTGCTCCAAAAAGCTCTTCGACACCATGTCTCCATTATGTTTGTATTTACAAAGCCAATTGTAAGTATCTTTCACAAAATACTTCACCTCATCAGCAGGCACACTCGCAAATCTCGGATCTTGATAAATTAGTCTCCCCAGCGTCATTCTGCGACACTTCAAGCAGCTTCCACACCAATGCTCAGAAGAATTTTGCGATATTGTCGGCGTCTCTCTAAACCATTTCTTGCGCAAAAATCCTCGCTGAAACGGAGCACTGAAACAATTTTGAATAAATGGCAATATCTCAATCCCCAGCTCTTTCTCTAGTCGCACGACTTCCCCAACGGTTTCCACGTCACCAGGGTCTACTCCCTCAACTTCTATTTTTAGATTAGCGTCAGCGATTAATTTATTAAACATTTTCCACCCTTCGGAATACTCACTAAAATGCCCTTTCTCAGGATCATCAAACATTCCCCCTTCAATCATTACTTTATTGGCTCCATACTGATATCCTGTCACCGCTGTCGCAATTGCCAGCAGATAATCTCTCGTTCTCATGGTGTCAAACCCCCCATTCAAAGAATTATTAATCAGTCGAATATTCTCAAAAGGTACACCCCATCTCTCACACTGTTCTTTACTGGCTTGGTACTCAGCAAAATTACCTTTGGAATTCAAGTTTCTAAGATGCACACCCATGACTGTTTTCTTTTCTCGAAGAAACCCAGCCATCCTATATGCCGAGTCTAGTCCACCAGAATGAGCATTAGCAATTTCTATCTTTCTTTCGTCATTGCGCATAGTCCGCCTATGGCGGAAGGTGTCCACCGTGGCAATCTCACTATTTTTAATCTCATCCACAATTACCAGTCTAGGTGGCTTATATCCATAATATTTGTATAGTTCATCGATAAACACCTTATCCGTCACCCCAAAATTTGTTTCGATAATTTTTGGAAAATATGGCGCGATTAAGTGAGCCACCATTACGGTTCTTAGAAGTCCCATGCCTTCCTCAGGTACTCCTCCAAAATCCACATGCTCTGCAATCGCTAGTCTCCTTTTTCTATCTCCTGTCACTTTCAAATCCACCAAATCAATTCCCTCTGCATTAATGGCAATAATATCACTTTGTTCTATCTCGCTTCGCATGGACAGAATATACCACAACCACGCAGTTCCACATTGTACTCGAGCTCCCTGTAAGGAAAAACCCCGCCATAAAGGCGGGGTCAAAAAGTGCTCATAAGCACTCATAAGTTTTTAATGCTTCCTTAAAATCATTTTGGAAAACCTCTGCGATATCGTCATCCTGACCTGTGTTTTTTACTGTTATTAAAACAAATGCTTTCCAAGTATCCATGTCTACATATGTAGGCTCGATTAATACTTTGTCGTTTTCCCAGTCGTCATCACTCTGGGAATTCAAAAGCTGCCACAGCTCTTTTGTATTAACACGAATTGTATGTTTGACACCTTTGGAAAACTTAATCACCAATTCATTTTTCCCTACATATACCATCCCTCCTACATCGTTTGCCATTAGTAAAGGCTGCATTGATACCTCCATTGTTAAAGTGTTCTTGGTGAGAATCTTACCACAAATTGAGCTTTTCTCCTCTTTTCATTTTCTTTATTCCCATTTCCCTTTTTGTGGCTTCACTTCTTCCGACCATTTTTTCAAAATATTTTAGAGTCACTGGTCCTCTTCCTTTGGTATATTTTGCTCCTCTTCCTTCATTATGCGCTTTTATCCTACTTTCCACATCATCGGTAATCCCTGTATAAAGAGTCCCGTCCTTACACTCCACCACATACACAAACCAATTATTCATCAAATCTTTTCAACTTTAGCTCCATCCACCCCATCAAGTATCTTATATCCTGCACTATTGATCTGATCTCTTATTACATCAGAAGCCGACCAGTCTTTTACCTTTCTGGCTTCTTCTCTTTTACTAAGTAAGTCTTTGATTTCCTCAGGAATATCTGAATCCTTTTCATCTTCAGTCCCAAGATTAATACCCAACACCGAGTCCATTATATTAATTAGATTCTTCTTGGCTTCATCAGAGATTTCACTCTTCATCATTTCCCAAACAACAGACAAAGCGAGAGCCGTATTAAGGTCATCCTCCATGGCCGCTACAAACTTGTCATAAAATACTTTTCCTTCATCAGACCAGCCATCTGCCGTCACTGGTATATCTCTAAGGTCAACCACCATTTTGTTTAATTTACCAAGAGCCGTCTTAGCCGCTGCCAGACCATCCCAAGTAAAGTTCATCTGCTTACGATAATGAGTCGTCAAGAAATAATAGCGAAGAGCCAAAGGCGAAAATCCTTTTTCGGCTAAGTCTGTAAGTTTGTATAGATTCCCCAAGCTCTTACTCATCTTCTTGCCATCCACCATGAGGAATGTCGTGTGAATCCAGTACTTCACAAATGGTTTCTTACCAGTCCCTGCCTCACTCTGAGCAATCTCATTTGGATGGTGAATCGACAGATGATCCTCACCTCCTGTATGGATATCAAACTGTTCTCCCAAGTACTTCATACTCATAGCCGAGCACTCTATGTGCCAGCCAGGGAAACCGTCTCCCCAAGGACTACTCCAGTGCATTACGTGGTCGCGGTATTTACCTACTCTCTTAAACCACAAAACAAAATCTTGAGGATGTTTTTTGGAAGTCTCTGTCTCCACTTCCTCCCGAGCCCCGACAGTTTTGTCCTCAAAAGACTGGTTAAACATCTTGCCATAGTCTGCGAATTTAGTTACGTCAAAATACACAGCTTCTTCGGTGTCATAGGCATATCCATTGGCCATAATCTTCTCTATCAAAGCAATCTGATCATCTACGTGCTCTGTAGCCTTGCACACAACTGTTGGCGGAAGGATATTTAGTTCCTTCATTACATTATTAAAATACTCAGTGTATTCCTGTGCCACTTCCCAGACTGTTTTACCAGAAGCAGCAGCCCCTTTTTCCATCTTGTCTTCACCCTCATCTCCGTCAGACACCAAGTGTCCTACATCAGTTACGTTCTGTACATGTTTAACTTTCAATTTTTCGATAATCTCCAAAGTTCTACGCAATACATCATCTGTCACGTACTTTCGGCCATGGCCAATATGGGTAAATCCGTAGACTGTTGGTCCACAAGCATACATCCCGATTTCTCCTGCATGAATCGGTTTTATTTCTTCAACTTTCTTAGTGAGACTATTGTAGAGATGTAACATATCCAAATTGTACCTTATTCCTGCAATCTCCCTTTTTCAGTATTTGTCTGTGAGCGATTAATAATTCTACTCACCCAGCTATCTCGTTTTCCCTTTTCCATAGCTTTTTTCTGATTCTTTCCTTGATCTTCCTCCATTTTTTCCTCGGCAATTTTTTGATCTAACTGTTGTTTCCTTTCAATATACTGGGCTAGTTCTGCCTTAACCTCGTTAAATCTCTCCATCTCAGCTCTTTTTTTCGTTTCTTGTTTGTCATTATTTATCGGTGCTTTCGATTTCTCAGGTACAGATGCAGCTGCCGATGCAGGAGCTGATGTAACTTGTTCAATAGATTCGGAAGCAACATCTGCAACAGCTTTTACCGTTCCCTTTACAGCACTTTTTCCAATTTCAAACAAATTATCGGCCACACTCTGACCTATTTGACCAAATACACTGGGCATTACCTTCATTTAATCACATTGTAGTCACAAAAATCTCTCAGGGAATAAATCTTTCTAGTGGTTTCAAAGGCTTTGGCAAATCCAGCCCTCTAACCTTCCAGATATTTGTCTGTCTTTCCACTCCTCTTTTTTTAAGCTCCTCACTTACCCGTAAACCAAAGCCAATATCACTCTGTCGATCTCCAACAAAGTAAACCTGCCCCAAAACGTCATCCAGATGATCCTTTATCCACTCGACCGTTCGAGATACCGCTTCAGGAGTCTCTTTATATCTCTTCCAAAGAAAATCCTTTCCCCCTCCCGCGACCCCATCTTGTCCCAATATCTCCACCACATTATCCGGAAAAATAGGGTAGTTTTTCCCCGAAATCAATTTTATTGTTCTTGCAACCTGATGACCTTCTCTTGGTTGATTCGATACCACCAATACTTGCCAACCTTTGTCTACTAAATTTCTCAATAATTTTACTGATTCTTCTGGAAGTCTACCCGGCACTTTTCCACCCATACCAAGTTCGTACTCCTTAGTTTTTAAAGTAAAGTCGTTGTCCATCACCACCACCCCTGGAACAAGCTTGCATAGCCTCTCCCCAATCTCCCCTATGCTTACAGCACTTTGTTCATTGGTTTCCTTTTCAGAGCTATCAAACACATATTCCATATATCCATAATAACTCAATGAACTTTAACCCAAAAAGCCCCTATTTCTAGGGGCGTATATTTTAGTGACTTCTTGAGCCATCCAAGTATCCAAGGAGATAATCAAAGGTAGTCTGTGGATTAACATCCACAAACCCTACTCCGATGGCAATAACCAGCGATCGATTTTCAGTTTTGGCGATATTGATCACCCGAATAAAATACTCTTCGATTGTCTCGCCAGGAAGCTGGGCTTCTTGTTTCAGTGTGCTATTGGTGGGAGCTTCTTCGGGCTCCTTCCACTCCTCAAAATGGTCTCTTCTCATTAGGCACTTTTTCCCAATGTCATTTTTTACCAAAAGATATCCTTTGCTTTCCTCTTCGGCAAAATATTTCTTTCCAATTGTCATATTGAAAACCTGATCTGGACCTTCCACAAATACAAACAATTTTTCAGCCATCAATCCTCCGTTTCTCAATCTAGGCGAATGCCGAGTTGAGCTTTGCTTTTACTTCTCCCCATGTCAACTGGCTATCTATCACCAGCTCCTGACCAGAAAGAAAAACAATCACCATCCTCGAGCAATCATTATGTTTTTTGATGCTTTTCCGCAGATTAAACTGATTATCCAGAGGATCACAGATGCATTTCTTATCCAAAACTCCTTCTTTTGGTTCAAGCACCAATTCACCGTCTGGAGGCTCATAAAATGAAAATGCCTCGAGAGCATCTCTTATTAGTTCCTTCTTGGATTTGCCGGTTTCAAGAGATTAAGTTTCAAGAAGAGCATCAAATTTCGTTGAATCTGTACTGTAAACTCTTTTTGCCATCAACCCTCCTTTTGTAAAAGTTCAAAATATGGGGTATTTTACCTTACTATAGGTTCGCAGTCAATCTTACATCTCACTTCTACCCTCAAGAGCTCGAAGGAGTGTCTGTCCATCGGCATACTCCACGTCAGCTCCCGTCGGCAATCCTCTACCAATACGTGTGATCTTTATCTTCTCATCAAGCCCCATGTCTTTAATTCTCTGAGTGATATACATAGCCGTCGCTTCCCCTTCCATATTTGGATTAGTAGCGATGATTAGTTCCTTTATTTCTTTTGTTTTTATTCTTCCCATTAGTTGTGGAATTCGCAGATCATCAGGGCCGATATTGGCCAATGGGTTTATCACACCTCCCAGTACGTGATACACCCCTTTATAGCCATCAGCTCGCTCAAAAGCCAGTAGATCAAGAGCATTTTCCACCACACACACCTGAGACCTATCACGATTTTCATCCTGACAAACAGGGCAAAATTCTTCCTCACCCACATTAAAACAAAGCGCACAAAGCTTGGTATCTTTCTTTAGGTTTTCCAGTGCCTCACCAAATTTACTTAACTTTTCCTGAGGCACATTCAAAAGGTAATATGCCAAACGAGCAGCAGACTTTGGCCCAACACCAGGCAAAGACTCAAAGGCATCAATCACTTTCTGAACCGGCCTAATGCTGCGCATATACCCTAGATTCCCATGCCTTTTGGCATGTTAGCTAATACTTTAGACAAGTCTCCCATGGAGTCTTTCATTTCCTCAGCTGAGTACTTCTGAGCCTTGGTGATGGCTTCATTGATGACTTTGGCAGCCTTACTCATATTTTCTCCATCGATATAGAGTTCTTTCAATTTTCCGTCTCCGGTCACGACAGCCTTTACATCTCCTTCTTCAACTTCGGTCTTGTGGGCCTGAATCTTTTTCTGAAGCATAGCAAGTTTTGCAATTGCGGCACCTTGTGAACCAAACTGTTTTATTCCATTAAACATTTTTTAAACTAACTTTTAACAAAACCTATTATAACAAGCTCCAAACAATATAATCTAGAAACTGTTTATCGAACAAAGTCCGTAGTCTATTCCCTTTTCGGCAGGATTACGTAAAGTGCGTAAGGCATGGTGTCTTCTACTGAAGACCTTACGCACTGCGTACCAAGAAATTCCCACGCAGGGGGAATATTCTGTCT
>Ga0172371_10005659_pt1 | contig 18462 bp, 18 predicted proteins | sample Lak12m_FD_114543 | JGI IMG/M metagenome (GOLD analysis project Ga0172371, IMG submission 114543) | Freshwater microbial communities from Kabuno Bay, South-Kivu, Congo - kab_022012_12m | ecosystem: Environmental > Aquatic > Freshwater > Lake | place: Democratic Republic of the Congo: South-Kivu...
ACCTATCCTCCCGATAAGTTTTTTTGCTTTCAAACCGGCTATGTTGTTTCTGATGTTTTTCTCGTTAATCCCTATCTTGAGACTTAGTTCTTTTTGGGTGATATTGGGGTTTCTGCTTATTTCAAAAAATATCTTTTTCTGGTTATCCGAAAGGCCTAATTTTTCTAGGTCTTTTTCTAGGTCTTTTTCTAGGTCTTTTTCTAGGTCTTTTTCTAGGTCTTTTTCGGTTTCTTCCGGCCGTCTTTTTTTGAAAGAAATTATAAAAGCACCTGCCTTTTCGGAAAATTCAGGGATTTTGTTACCATTTTTCTCACATTCTTCGACGATTCTCTGGAATCCGGTTCCCCAACCCTCCATCAGTTTTACCTGGTGGAAAATTTCTACCAGTTTTTTGTTTCTGGGAATGGAACGGTTTTCAGAAAGAATGTTTTTCACGCTGATTTCTTTCGGCAAGAGGCCGGGACTCCAGATTTCCAGCCGGTCGTCGAAAATTCTTATTTGAATGTTGCCGGGATCGCTGTAGTCTCTGTGCACAAGGGCATTGATGATTGCTTCGCGCAGCGCTTCCAATGGATAATCCCAGACTTCTTCTCTTCTAGGCCTTCCCGTGATGATGAATTCGGTGTTGATGTGTCTTTTGACGAAATTCATCACTTGGCCAACCGTGTTTATAATATCGCCATCAAATTCTTTTTCGTCTAAAAATTTAACGACAGCCACTCCTTTGAACCGAGCCGCCTTGACCACCGCGTTTGGCATCAGGGAAAGTTTTTTGGCAAAACACAAATAAGCTGCTCTCATGATTTTACCATTGCGGAACATGCTTAGTTTTTTAATAAATTCCATGGCTGGCAGATTCGGGAATTTATAAAATTCCTTGTTAATTTTTGCGATAAGTTTGTCGTCAATTTCAGCTTTCTCGGTTTCTCCGGCGGGCAGATAGGTGCTGTCAAAATCAGGCAGGGTGTAAAGTCGTATCAGCCTTTTTATTTCGGATTGGGACAGTTTTTGGTTGGTCTTTCCGACTCTTGTGTAGGCTTTTTCAAAGGCGAGCACGGGTTTGTTGTCAGACTCCGGTATTTTTATCTCGACTATTTCACCCAGGCCGAAAGTTTTGACGTTTATGGAGGGATAGAGCACTGGGTCGGTGTGGTTCTTGACTTTATTCGCGAAGTCTTCAATCGTGTTTTTTCCAATCCGGATGCCCGAAGAATCTCCATTGTCATCCAGCCCGACGATAACTTTGCCGCCTTTCTTGTTGGCGAAAGCGCACAATGTTATGATAATCTTTTTCCATTCCGAAAAAGACGACTTAAGCTCCAATTTTTCCGATTCTTTTAAAGCTGTGGGCATAGCACATAATTTAGTGATTCTAATCCCGTTTTTACGTGTAATTTGGGAATGTCAAGCTTACAAATATTGTTTCAGCGAGCGGCAAAATTTCTTGTGCAAGTTTTCAATCCCGTGTCCGGGCACGGGACAGACCTTGATTACGGTGTCCTTGTCCATAATTTAAATCATTTTCTCGATTACTTTTTCTTCCGAAACGTAAAACAAACGCCATGAGATTATGAAAATCAGCAGGGAAAAAGCGGTGGCGTATAAAAACCGTTCCCAATGGTCGATTCTCCCGTAGACAATCATGTCCCTTACTCCTCCAATCAAATAAGTCAATGGGTTTATCTCGGTAACTGTTTTCAAAAAAGGATTGGAAAAGTTGGGCGAATAGATCACGGGGGTAAGGAAAATCAGAAAACCAAACACGGTGTCGAAGATCCTTTGCACTTCGACGGCAACGACACTTATGACGGCGATTATGAGTCCGATGCCCGCTCCCAGGAAAAACAACGGCAGCGCTACGGCGGGGAAGAAGATGATTTTCCAGCTGGGAATAACATGAAAAATAAGCAGCACGACGATGTTCATCAAAAAACCGATCAGAAAAGTGGCGACATGTTGAGCGACCTGTTTTATGAGCAATGCTTCGTGCGGGTATTTCACCTGCATGATGAATCCGCCGCCCGCGCCGAGCGTGCCGGCCGCTGAACTGTAAAAACCCATGAACAGTCCCCAAATTGAAGTGCTCAAGAGCACATAAGCGGGATAAGGTATCCCGGTGTCGCCGGGATTCAACACGCCGGTAGCGTTCATAAAGACCCAAGAAATTATTCCTATTATCGGTGAGATGAAAAGCCAGCCAACCCCCAAAAAGGATTTTTTGTAAACGGCGATGAAGTCGCGCACGAAAAGCTGCCAAATAAGCTCTTTGGAAGCATGGATGTTCCCAAACATCACCAGCAAGCTTTTCAAAAAGCCGATTTTTTGGCGCTGGTTAGGCTCGTAGACTGTAATTGATTGACCGTCGCTTTCTTGGGACATAGAAAATTTAAAAATGATGGTGTAAGCTTAAAATATGCTTAAAATTTCAGATGTTATGTTTCATATCTCATGTATGTTTCAATTTTCATTGAATTTTCAAAATCCAATTTTCAAGTGATTCCTTGATTCGTTTTTCCTGTTTGATAATTGTAGGCTGGAAATTATTTGTAAATTGAAAATTGATAAGTATCGAAAATTACTTCTTAAGCTTAGCGCAACTTAATGAATTTTGTAAGCCGAAATAAATTTATCATAGTTATACTGGCTATTACGGTAGTTAAGGGTATTATTTGGGCTTATGTGGTGCCGCCTTTTCACGCGCCGGATGAGCAGGTGCATTACGCGGAAATCCAATATTACGCCGAGCCGGCCGGTTACGCTCCCTGGAATTATGATTTTCCGCTGGAAAAAACTGTCTTTTTCGACATCGACACTCAAAACATTTCTCCCGAACTCAGAGACTATCTGGAAAGGACGGACTTCGACAGAACCCGTTTCAACTCAGAAGAAGAATATAATTTCAGGGACTTTCTGCCGTTCCGCGACAAGGAAGAAAAAAATGGGCGACTGAGTCGCTTTGAGGAAAGCTATCCGGTTTGGATTACCAACTATCCTCCGCTTTACTACCAAATCGGAGCTCTGATTGAAAACATGTCTTCCAGTTTTGGGATCGCAGAAAGGAGTTTTTTTATCCGGCTTTTTTCCGTTTTTCTGTCGGCGGTTTTCGTTTTCTTCGCCTACCTCACGTTTCGGGAATTGTCGCTTGAAAAAACCAGCGCCGTGTTGCTTTCCGGCGCGGTTTCTTTTCAACCAATGTTGACTTTCATAACCGCTTCAATTAATGTCGATCCTTTCCTTTTTGCTTCTTTCGGGATTTTTCTTTGGGGGGCGGTGAGAATTTTGAAAAGAGATTTCGAGCGGACGGGAATCACCGCGCTAGCTGCCGGAACGATTCTTAGTGTGTCGGCAAAACCTTCCGGCTATTTTTCACTTTTTGTTCTGCCGGTTTTACTGGCGATTCTCGCGGTTAAAAACAGGGATAAGATAAGAAATTGGGATAATAGAATAAACAGGGTGTTTTGGATTGCCGTCACATTAGTCTTAGTGGCTTCAACATTTCTTCTAGTTTTATTTTACCAAAGCGTGAAATCAAAATTTTTCGTTGGAAGCCAGCCATTGAGTATTCTTGACGATTACATTTTGCACCAGCTTGAGTATCCGGTTTTCCTGATTCACTCCTTGTATTATTGGGGCAACTTCGCGTGGCTGAGCCTTGCCATGCATCCTTACTATGTTTATGCCGTGTGGGCGGTTATGGCATTGGCAATCGTGGGAATCTTGAAGTGTGTTTGGCAGGCGGTACGGGCGGTCGCGAGACATACTTCCGCGCGCCGGTTCGAGTCCCCCATTTTCTATCAAACGGCTTTTTTGATTTTTGTCGTAACCGGGTTTTTCTTGATGATCCACGCCGTCAATTTCCAGCAGGTAAATCCCAACAATGTGGCCGATGAAAGCGCCGCCATCGCCATCCAGGGACGCTATTTCTTTCCCGTGATGGCGGCCAAGTTCTACTTGATATTTTGGGGGCTTTCCTCTCTTTTTCCTAAGCTGTCTGAAAAGACGGTAACTTTATTTTTATTTTCTTTTATGGTAGTGCTGAATTTAGCGGGGTTACTTTTATACATCGTCCCGCGTTATTATTTGTAACTTTTATAACTTCAAGATCGGCGTTGGCTTTCACTCGCCTCAGCCTGAACTGTATTAATTAATAGTATAAACTTCAGCAAAATGGATTTAAAAAATGAAAAATTGGATGTGGCTGTTCTGGGTGCCGGCCCGGCAGGGCTCGCGGCCGCTTATCGCCTCGCGAAAAAAGGCAAATCAGTCGTCGTTTTGGAAAGGGACAAACAGGTCGGCGGAATGAGCAAAACTGTTAATTTCAAGGGCTATCTTTTCGATCAGGGTCCTCACCGGTTTTTCACCAAGTCAAAAAGAATAATGAAATTGTGGCAGGAAATTTTGGGAGAGGATTTTCTCAAAGTCTCACGCCTGACCCGCATCTATTACCGTAAAAAATTTTTTTACTACCCGCTGAAACCTTTTAACGCCCTGTTTAAACTGGGGGTGTTAAACTCTTCCGTCGTCATGCTTTCTTACATGAAAAGCAAAATATTTCCCTACAAAGAAGAAAATAATTTTGAACAGTGGGTGTCCAACCGCTTCGGCAAAAAACTTTACCGGACATTTTTCAAGACTTACACGGAAAAACTTTGGGGCATTCCCTGCGGTGAAATTCAAGCGGAATGGGTGGCTCAAAGAATTAAAGGGCTTTCTTTGCGCACGGCCATCAAGAACGCTTTCTTTCCCGACAAAAGCGGCAAGATCAAAACGTTAGTGGAAGAATTTCATTATCCCAAGTACGGCGCGGGGACAATGTATGAAGGAATGGCCAAGATAATAGCGAAAAGCTCCCATGGGGAGCTTCTGCTGGAAAACGAAGTTGAGGAAATAATCCATAAAGACAATCGGGTGACAGGTGTGGTTATCCGCGGCAAAGACGGCAAGAAATTCGAAATCAAAGCGGACGAATTCATTTCCAGCATTCCCATAACCGTTTTAATAAAAAAACTGTCTCCCGAGGCTCCCAAAAAGGTTTTGGAAGCGGCCAAAAATCTCAAGTATCGAAGCACGGTGTTTGTCAATTTAATTTTTAATTGTCCCAACCCTTTTCCCGACAACTGGATTTATGTGCACGAACCGGCCACCAAGATGCTCCGTCTCACCAGCGTCGCCAATTTCAGTCCCCACATGTTGAAAGATAAGAAAAAATCCGCCTTGGCGTTGGAATATGTCTGCAATGAAAACGGCAAGTTTTGGAATCTGCCGGATAAAAAATTGGTCAAGCTGGGCGTTACGGATCTCGATAAAATAGGATTGGTCAAAAAAGAAGATTTTCTGGACGGATTCGTCGTGCGCTCCGCCAAAAGTTATCCCGTTTATAACGCGGATTATCCGCCCAACTTGAAGAGAATCCGCCGCTATCTCGAGAAATTTTCCAATCTCCAAGTGATCGGGCGCTACGGCATGTTCAAGTACAACAACATGGATCATTCGACTTTGACCGGTCTTTACGCGGCGGGCAACATTTTGGGCGAAAAGCGTCGTGATATTTGGCAGGTTAATACCGACGAAGAATATCACGAAAAAAAATAGCGGGACTTATTTAATATAGCATAAACAATGTTTAGACTACTACCTTATCTTCCCAGCCTAGCTGCGATTGTTGTTTTGGGAATATTATTTTGGGGGAAAGAAAAATCGAAAATTTGTCTTTTTGCCAAAAAAAACCTCCTGCCGCTTTCACTGCTTATTTTTTTCGCTAACGGGCTGGTTTACGCTCGTGAAATGCCCTATTGGAATCCGGTGGACGAGGGATCGCATTTCGCTTATATCCAATTCGTCGCGGAAAACAAAAGACTTCCTCTCCTAACCGACCGGCCCGGCGAAGAAGTTTTAGCCATTAAAGAGGGCGTTTATCCAGATAAACCGAAGACCAAAGCTGAGAGCGCTGGATTAGCCGGTTACATCTATGAAGCGTTCCAGCCCCCGCTTTATTACTTGGCAGCCGTTCCCGCCTATTGGGCGGGAGGGAGCAACTTTATTCACAAAATCTACGTTTTAAGAATATTTAATCTTGTCCAATTTATCGTTTTGATGGCGATAGGATATTCCACTTTGCGCGATATCGGCAGCTTTTTCCCCCGATTGAAACATCCTTTCGTTTTTTTGGGTTTAATGTTTGTGGGATTTATTCCTTCCGTACTGGCGCGGTCGATCGCGGCGGGCAATGCCGTGACTTCGATGATTTTTGCTTCTTTGGCTTTCTGGCGGATGGCCAAAATCTTCTCCTCCGGTCGTTCCGTGACCCTGAAAGACGCGGCGGTGTTGGGAGTGTTCACCGCGCTAGCCATTCTTTCAAAATTCAACCTCCTTTTTTTAGTGCCGGTTGTCATATTTTTCTTTTTCGCGGATTATTACCGGAATTTATGCCGCGCGCGCCTCGATTGGCGGGAAAGAGGCAAAAAAGTTTTGCTTCAGAGTTTTCTGTATTTGGTTGTGGCGGGAATTATGATCTCTCCGTGGCTGGCTTTCAATGAATTCAATTATGGCACTATGACAGCCAATACGCAAGCCAGAGAACAGCAAAAAGCGGTCGTGAATCCCTTGGAAGAGAAAGCCGATTTCGGTTATTTCCGAACGAATATTTCGACTTTTATGTCGACTGTTTGGACACCCGAAGAAACTCGCTGGAAGGCTTTGGACGCCGACCAGACTTTTTGCTACACTAAGATAATCCACATTCTGAATAGTTTCTTGATTCTCTCGTTCCTTTTAAGCGCGCTTATCGTTTTTGGCAGGTTATGGTCGGATTCGGAAAAAGAAAAAGAAGGCCTGCTCTACATTGTTTTGCTGGCTTTTGTTTTTACGGCCGCGGTTACGGGGCAGCAATTTTACGCGGCTATCGAGGAAGACTGGCCAATTTTAATAAGAGTCGGAAGATACGTTCATCCGGCCATTGTTCCTATCGCGGCTGTTTTTATTTTTATATTGGAGGAGTTTTACGCCAAGTTGAAAATACCCAAGACCGCTCTGTATCTTTTTTGCCTTGTCCCGGCGGGACTAAATTTCGGATATGTCTTCACGCTTTTAGCGAAATAGGATCTTTCGCTTCAGTTTCATGTAACGGCTTCTCAATCTCCAGAATTTGGAAGCCTTCATGTAGTCGATTTTGAATTTAAGCTCCCTTATCATTAAAGCGTCTCTGTCGTTTTTAAATCTTATTCGGTAAACCATATCGGCAAGCATTCTTCCCGTCAGTTTCATGTTCGCGGCGGACAGTTTCTCTTCGGTGCGCGATCTTTCTATTTTTTTAAGCGCTTCTTCCCACCGGCTCACGTTTTTTCCGATGTCGTAATTATTTTCCACGTAAGAGAAAGCGTTCGCGGCAATTTTTTTTCTCAAGTCGCGATTTTTTGCCAGTAGGATGATTTTTTGCTGCCACTCTCTGTTGCTTTCCGCCAACAAGCCGTTGATTCCGTCCTTTATGTCTTTTTCGTAGGGGCCGGTTCCGTCGCCGAAAGATTGGGCGATCACGGGAATCCTGAGGGCTGCCATTTCCAAAAATTTGCAGTTGCTTTTGCAGCGGTTAAAAAAATTGTCTTTTCTGGGGATAAGACAAAAATCCGCCTTGAGGCCGGCCAGCTTTTGGGGATATTTGGAAATGGGAACGCCGTTTACGCATTCTATCCGGCCGTTGAACATTTTTTTTAATGTCCGCCTCATGCTTCCGTCGCCGCCGAAAAAAATCAGGGTGGTTCGCGGAATGAGGGCGTGTATTTTCTTGAGCGTTTTAATAAAACCTTCGTTTACGTTCTCGCGGGTAAGAACCGAACCGCTTATCAGAATCCTCGTACCGCTTCCGGTGGATTTGTTAGCTTTTTTAGTCGAAATATTCCGGTATTCTTTAAAATCGATATAATTGGGGACGACAAAGACTTTTTTATTGCATTTCTCGAATTCTTTTTTTAAATACTCCGTTGTCGTGATAACGCCGTCACTCAGTTGGTTGTGGCTGTTGTTGACGCCGGCGCAGCTTCGTATCGGATAGGCGGGATTCAATTTGTCTATTTTGGAAAAAAGATCGTCATTATCGGAGATTATTATTTTACCGAAAACTTTCAGCAGTTTGATTAGATCTAAATTGTTTTTTTCGGTCGGCCGGTTGTAAATTGTGATGTCCGAAGAAAACAGCTCCTCGTAGAATTTTTGAGGGTCGATTCTCAGTCCATCGGAAAAGACGTAGTTGGTATTGACGGTGTATTTCCGGCTGTACCGGCGAAACACCTCAGCCCGGTAGTAGTGGCTGCCGTCGCAAGATTCGCTGACAATGAAGACTTTTTTCATTTTTGTTCTTTACGGATAGGTTTTTTGGGGAGGTGTTGGGGTTTTTGCCGTTCCTCTTTTTTTTGCTGTTCCACGTGTCTCGAAACAAGATCAAAAGCCGCTTTCAAAAAGCATAATTGTTTTTCCGGATTGTAGCTGTAGTTTAACGGCGGTTCGAATTTTGCTCCCTTGGAAATGAAAAATATTTTCCGGTAAAACTCCTCAGAAGGGTTCTCCAGTTTTAAGAAGTTCTTGTTGTAATAGTTGTAGAAAGAATTTACCAGTTTTTCGCTCACGCTGAATTTGAAGGAGAAAAATATCACCAGCTGGAGCAGGAGCCAATTGTTTATGTTGTTTGACTTCAAGACGGAATATTTCCAGCCCTTTTTGTTCAGCACGTCCGTTAATTCCGTTTCTTTAGGCAGTCCGTTTTCGATATGTTCTTTCAGCCATTCGTGTTCCGTTCCGGTGATGTCTTTGTAGTACCGGTTGGCGGTCTTTTCGGCTTTTTCCGTTATCCTGTTTCCGAAAGGGGCCGCCAAAATTACCAGTTTTTTTGCCACTCGTAGAGACTCGGATATAAAATCGCTTCTTTTCGCGGTGAGAACATGCTCAAAAACGTCGCTTGACATTACGATGTCAAATGAGTTGTTTGGGAACATTGGCATTTTCGTCCCGTCCCCTTTTATGAAATTCGGTTCTTTTCCCGGCCGGATGTCCAATACGGTCAATCGATCTCCATGATCCAAGAAATGGGACATTCTGCCTTCTCTTCCTCCAACGTCAAGAATTCTAACCTTCCCGACATGGTTTATTTTTTTGAATTCTTTAATGGCGTTTCCCATGATAAAGTTTCGCGTGTAGAGGTCGGACGGGAAATGGAAGACGTCTTGTTGGCGCTTAGGTTTTTTCCTAGGTGGTTTCTTTTTCATCGGCTATGTTTTGGCGGGTATATTGGTCAACTGTTTTGTCCGGATCACCAATTATCTCAATCTTACCGTTACGAAGAAGCATGGCTCGGTCACAGTAACGTTTGACAATGGAAATGTCGTGGGTTACCAAAATCACGGTTTTCTCCTGCTTGCGGTATTTGTCAAATTCTTCGAAACATTTGCTTTGGAAATTGGTGTCGCCGACGGCCAGCACTTCGTCCATAAGCAAGATGTCGCGGTTGGCGTGAATGGCGACGGAAAAAGCCAGGCGCACGCTCATGCCGGAGGAATAGTTTTTCACTTTTTGGTCAATGAAACGGCCAAGCTCCGAAAAGGCCACGATGTCGTCAAACTTTTTATCCACCTGTTTTTTAGTAAGCCCCAAGACAATAGCGTTCAGATAGATGTTGTCTCTTCCGGAAAGTTCGGGGTTAAAGCCGATGCCCAGCTCCAGAAAAGGAGAAACACGTCCGTTAATGGCAACTTTCCCCCCATCGGCCGTATAGATGCCGGCGAGAATTTTGAGAAGAGTGGATTTTCCCGAGCCGTTACGGCCAATGATGCCAAAAAACTCACCTTTCTTTACCTTAAAAGTCACCGAGTCCAGCGCCTTGAAGCGCTCGTATGATTTTTCGGAAAACACGCTTACGAAGACTCCCCGCAAAGTGGAAATCTTTTCGTGGGGGATGGTGAAAGTTTTAGAAAGGTTGTCTACCGAGATCGCGATATCTTTTTCCATTAGATGTTTTCGGCTATCTTAGCTTCGGTTTTTCGATAAACCAAAAGGCTTATTAAAAATAAAATTATTATTGCGGATACGAATAGGCCGTTTTCCCAAAGCGGCGCGTAATGGTTTTCGGTAAGAGCCATTTTGGTAAAATGGATGATGAAAGCGATTGGGTTTGCCAAAATCAGCTGGTGGTATTGGATTGGCAAAAGCGCAAGGGGATAAACAATAGGAGAGGCGTAGAAGAGAACCGTGGTTATAACTTCCCAGATCTGCGACAAGTCGCGGAACTTCACAAAAAGAGGCGCGGCGATAAAAGAAAAAGAAAGAATCAAGATGTAAGTGAGCGCTATATAAAACAAAAAGGTTAAAATCTGGGGAATCCCCGGCCAAAATTGGTACCAGACGAAAAAAAACGCGATGACAATCAGGTTCATGAGAAAGATAAACAATGAATTAATGGTAGCGGCCGCGATAATAGTCCAGCGGGGAACGTAGATTTTGGTTACCAGCGTGGATTTGGCTATGAGCGAATTAAGCCCGGCCATAGTTCCTTCCGAAAAGAAATTGAAAAGCATTATGGAGGTGAGAAGCTGCAGGGAATAGTGTTGGACTCCGCCGTTTCGGGGGTTGAAAATCGAAGAAAAGACAAAGTTCAACACCAGAAACATAAGAAGCGGTTTTAAAATCGCCCAGACATAGCCGAGGGCCGAACCGTGGTAGCGCAGTTTAAAATCGGTTTTGGCGAGAGACAGGACCAGCTCCCAATAATTTTCATGCCTTCGCGAGTTACCCATTACTGAAATTTAATGTTTCAATGGAATAGATTCAACAATGGCCCATAGCCTATAAATCCTAGAACTCGCTTCAGTTGCGAGGCTATATGTAGGATAAACTGATAACAGTAAATCATAAAAAATCGGTATGTCCAAAAAGTTCTACGGATTGGGACGAAGGGAGCTTTGGAGCAAGGGATGGTATTTTCTGAAGAGTTACGGCGTCAAAAAAACTTGGGAGAAATTTCGGTCGGTGACGCGGGAAAAACTTTGGGAGAGCGAACGTTTGGGCGCGGATAACGAATCCCGTTATCGGAAATGGTGGAAATCGCAGATCCTGTCTTCTCAGAAAGAGCTCGCTCTCAGGAAAAAAGCGGAAAGATTTGACTACCGGCCGAAAATAAGCGTTCTCGTTCCGGTTTACAACACCCCCGCCCGGTGGCTGGAAAAATGTTTGCGTTCGGTGGAAAAACAGCTGTATTCTAACTGGGAGTTATGTGTTTCGGACGACGCTTCGTCTAACGAGGAAACTTTGAGGGTCCTGAAGCGCTGGGAGGAGAAAAGCAAAGAAGACGAACGAATAAAAATATTCCGGCAGAAAAAGAATCTGCATATTTCTCTGACCACCAATCGATGCTTGAAGATGGCTGCCGGAGAATTCGTGACTCTGCTTGACCATGACGACGAACTTCATCCGGCGGCTTTATATCTGGTTGCCGGCGAGCTCAACAAAAACGGGAGTTTGGATTTTATCTATTCCGACGAGGACAAGTTGGATGAAAATGGAAACCATTGCGATCCCTACTTCAAACCGGATTGGAATCCGGATTTGCTTTTATCTGCTAACTATATTTGCCATCTGGCGGTGATTCGAAAAAAAATAATGGAAAAACTGGGCGGGATGCGCGGAGGTTTTGAGGGCAGCCAGGACTATGATCTTTTTTTGCGGTTGGCGGAGAGAACCGGAAGGATCGCTCATATTCCCCATGTTCTCTACCACTGGCGAAAAATCAAAGGCAGTACTTCTTTCGCTTACCAGGCCAAAGGGTATGCTGACAAAGCGTCTATTTTGGCTCTTCAGGACGCGGGAAAAAGGAGAGGGGAGAATTGGAAGACGGAAAAAGGTTTGGCCGCTTGCTCTTTCCGAGTGAGACGGCCGATAAAAAACAAGCAAAAAGTTTCGATTATTATTCCCTTCAGGGATAAAGCGGAAATGCTCCAAAGATGCGTAAGTTCAGTTTTGGAAAAAACGGATTATCCGAATTACGAGTTGGTGTTGGTGGATAACGGGAGTGAGGAAGCGGAAACAAAGAGGTATATTTCTGATCTTAGCTCAAATCTCCAAAAAGTTGGCTCCAGCGTTGATTCAAAACCAACAATAAAAATCTTGAAATATCCCCGCCCCTTCAATTTTTCCGCCATTAACAATTGGGCGGTAAAAAAAACGGACAGTCCGTGGATTTTGTTCTTAAATAACGATATTTCGGTTATCAATCGAAATTGGCTTTCCGCCATGGCGGAGCACGTGCAACGGCCGGAAGTCGGCGCGGTGGGAGCCAAACTGCTCTATCCCGACGACAGCGTCCAGCACGCCGGCGTCGTGTTGGGCGTGGGCCGGTTTAAAGACAAGCCCTTTGGCGTGGCCGGTCACGCCTTTAAATATTTCCCCAAAGGCAGCCATGGATATTTCGAGCAGATTGACGTTGTTCGCGACTGTTCGGCGGTAACGGCGGCCTGTATGCTTGTCAAGCGGGAAATTTTTGAAAAGTCGGGCGGATTTAATGAAAAGGATTTCTCGGTGACGTGGAACGATGTCGATTATTGCTTGAGGCTGAGAGAGAAGGGATATTTGGTTGTCTACACGCCGTACGCTCGGCTTTACCACTACGAGTCAATAAGCCGCGGTTCTGACGATCGAGGCGAAAAAGTCAAGAGATTTCACCGGGAATGTGAGGCGATGTATCGGAAATGGGGGAAGAAGCTGGCGAACGACCCTTACTACAATCCTAATTTAAGTTTGGAGAATGAGGGATTTAGGATTGGACATCCGCATGATTTGCAATAATCGTAAGTTTCTTTTATAGTAAAAATCTCTAGCCAGTCAGAAATCAGTCAGACTGGTAGAAGGTTTTTGTTTGCCGCCAAAGCATCATTTTGAAACTAATTTAGTTTTTACGTTTAGATAGTTACGAAATTTGCTTAAGCAATACAGCAAAAGATTTTTGTAGCCGTCTTATTATATGTCAGTAAATTATATGCCAGCAAGTAAATCCGCCAAAGTCGAAAAAACTGAACCAGCAAAAAAACTGCGTACAACAAAAGGTGTTGTGGTCAGTGACAAAATGGACAAAACGGTTGTCGTGGCGGTTAACAGTTTGAAAAAACATCCCAAGTATCACAAGAAATATCTTTCTACCAAGAAATATAAGGTTCACGATCCGGAAAACCGTTTCAAGAAAGGTTCGGAAGTCAGTTTTGTAAGCTGCCGGCCGATTTCGAAGGATAAGAAGTGGAGAGCTGTTTACTAGCAATTTTCAATACTTATCAATACTTATCAATTTTCATTCAATTTACAATTTACAATCTTCAATTTTCAAAGAGTTTTTTGATTCGTTTGAAAATTGCAAATTCAATGAAAATTGATCATTGGTAAGTATTGATAAGTATATCCATATATGATTCAACCCGAATCCAAGCTAAAAGTAGCCGATAACACCGGTGCCAAGATTATTGAATGTTTCAAGGTATTAGGCGGATCAAAGAAGAGATACGCCAGAATTGGCGATATTGTTGTGGCTTCGGTGAAGGCGGCCGATCCGCGGGGAGTAGTGAAGAAGAAGGAAGTAGTAAAAGCGCTTATCGTGCGCCAGAAGTTTCCCTATCGGCGTAAAGACGGTTCTTATATTCGTTTTTCCGATAACGCGGCGGTGATTATGGAAGGAAAGGATCCAAAAGGAAGTCGAATTTTCGGTCCCATTCCGCGGGAGATTAGAGAAAAAGGGTATCAGAAGATTATTTCGCTGGCCCAAGAAGTGCTGTAAGTAATTTTCATTCAATTATCAATAGCTCAATGTTTTAATTTTCAAATGAAAATTGGTGAATTGAAAATTGATTGAAAATTGCTAAGTATTGCTAAGTATTGATAATTAAGTAGCTATGCGTATTAAGAAGGGCGATAAAGTTTTAGTTATAACCGGAAAAGACAAGGGGACACAAGGAGAGGTAATTCAAACGGCTCCGAGAGTCGGGAAAATTTTAGTAGAGGGAGCTAATCTTGTCAAAAAGCACATTCCGGCAGAGAAGACCAAGAAAGGCGGCAAAGTCGGCCAAAGGATTGAATTGCCGACATTCATGAATGTTTCTAATGCGAAACTAATTTGTCCACAGTGTGGAAAGGCCACGCGAGTGGGATATTCAGTTGACGAGAAGGGAGAGAAGCGAAGAGCGTGCAAGAAATGCAAGAAAATGATAGAATAGCAATTATCAATACTTATCAATACTTATCAATACTTAGCAATTTTCAATCAATTTACAATTCACCAATTTTCATTTGAAAATTAAAACATTGAGCTATTGATAATTGAATGAAAATTGATAATTGGTAAGTATTGATAATTGATTTAATGAAGATGTATGTCAAGTAAGTTAGGAAAATCAGTATTAGCCAAAGTTCCTCATCTCCTCGATAAATATAATCAAGAGGTTGTGCCGGCAATGAAGCAGCAATTCGGTTTCAAAAACAGTCTTGAAGTGCCGCGGGTAAGCCGTATCATGGTGAACGTGGGCGTGGGGAAGATCGCCGAACAGGAGGCGCTTCTAAAAAACGTTTTTGAGGACATCCGCAAGATCGCCGGCCAGACACCGGTTTTCGCTCTTGCCAAAAAAGCAATTTCAGGCTTTAAATTAAAACAGGGCGATAAGGTGGGAATCAAGGTGACGTTGCGGGGAAGAAAAATGTGGGAGTTTTTGGAGAAAATGACTGTGGCGGCCCTGCCGCGGGTGAAAGATTTTCAGGGCATTCCGGAAACGAATTTTAATGAGACTGGCGATTGCTGCGTGGGAATCAAGGAACATTACGTTTTTCCGGAAATCAATCCCGATGAAACGAACTATGTGTTCGGAATGCAGGTGTGCATTGTGACAACGGCCGGGAGCAGAAAGGAAGGAATGGCACTGCTTAAAGGGTTGGGGTTTCCGGTGAGAGAAGCGTGAGTAATTTTCAATACTTATCAATACTTAGCAATTTTCAATCAATTTTCAATTCACCAATTTTCATTTGAAAATTAAAAAATCGAGCCATTGATAATTGAATGAAAATTGATAATTGATAAGTATTGAAAATTTAATCACATAATACATGGCCCGTAAAGCCCTAATCGTAAAAGCCGAAAGAAAGCCCAAGTTCAAGTCCAGAACCGTCAGAAGATGTTGGCGCTGCGGCCGCACGCACGGATATATGAGAATGTTCGGTTTGTGCCGGATTTGTTTTCGGGAACTGGCGAACAACGGAGAAATGCCGGGAATCAGAAAAGCAAGCTGGTGATTTCATACGTAGATTTAAGATTTAAGATATAAGATTTAAGAATGGCGCGGAGAATGATTTTATTCCTGCTATTTTTCGTAAATCTTAAATCGTAATTCGTAAATCTTGATCGGATGGATCCAATAAGTGATATGTTGACCAGAATCAGGAACGCTTCGATGCGCAGACAAAAGTCCACGCAAATGCCTCATTCCAATTTTAAGGAAGGAGTGGTTGCTCTTTTGGCAAAACACGGGTATGTCCTTAAATTCGAAGTAAACGAAATTGTCAAAGGCCGAAAAACGATTAAGATTTATCTGAAATACGCAAACGGAAAGTCGGCCATTGAAGGATTGAAGAAAATTAGCAAGTCGGGCCAGCGGATTTACAGCGGCGCGCGGGGGATCCAGCGGATTGGCGGAAAAAGAGGCATGATTGTCGTGTCCACCTCGAAAGGCATTCTGCCGCATTGGGAAGCAAGGAAACAGAAAGCGGGAGGGGAAGTGGTGTGCGTAGTATATTAGCATATTTCATATATCATATTCCATATTCCATATTCCATATATATTCCATGTATCATATTTTAGACATGAAACATGGAACATGATACATACATGAGATATGAAATATGAAATGTGATAAATATTGATAGAACTAACTTATGTCTCGTATTGGCAAACTCCCCATTATTATTCCTGAGAACGTGAAGATCAGTCTCTCGCCGGCGGCGAAAGGCCAAACGGAGGTGAAGGTGCAAGGACCAAAAGGAGAACTGGCCGCGTTTTTGCCGCAGGCGGTGGTTTTTAGGATTTCCGAAAAAGAAGCCGCAGTGGCGCTTAATCCCAAGTTTTCCAAAATGAACGCGCTTTGGGGCACCGCGCGCTCCATTGTGGCCAACATGGTGCGGGGCGTCGTCTCCGGCTATGAGAAACAATTAGAATTGCAGGGAACCGGATATAAAGTTAATCTTCAAGGCGACAAGCTGGTTTTGGACGTGGGATATTCCAAGTCGGTGGAATTTGTCGTGCCGAAAGGAATAAATCTTACGGTGGAAAAAAACATCATTACCATTTCCGGAATAGACAAACAATTGGTGGGCGAAACTGCCGCCCGCATCCGCAAAATCCGCAAAGTCGAGCCCTACAAAGGCAAAGGCCTCCGCTATGTCGGCGAGGTCGTCCGCCGCAAAGAGGGCAAGAAAGCGGTGGGAGAAGCCGGCTAACACATAGACATATCTCATATCTCATATCTCATGTATATTTCATATTTCAGGGTTCATGTCTGAAACATGATATACGATATATACATGAAATATGGAACATGGAACGTGAAATATATATGAAATATGAAATATATATGAAATATGAAATGGGAGATATGATAAATAATTATAGTAGGAGAGTGATTAAATTCTGATTAAGACATTATTAAATCAAGTACAGGACAGAAGACTTATTTTGTTAGAATATTTTTGGCACGAACCGCCATTTTACCTCGCGACAGTAGGCTCGGTAAAGTAAAAGATATGGGTGTAGAAAAGATAAATTGTCAGGATAATCGCAAATTCAGAGAGAATATCCAGAAGACTGTTTTTGATTTCCATCGGTTTATGTGGCTGCGGCCTGTTAATATCTGCTAGCTAGCCGGGCAACGGAAGCCGTTATTGAGACCCCGGACCTTTTTCCGCTTCTTGTTTGGAGACGCACTTGCAGCATTGGCCTTTGTCTTGGATGAGCCGGTCAATCCAGCCGTGGGGGTTTTTGGGATCTTTGCCCCAGCTTTTGAGGGTCACGACATCCTTGCTGTTGTCAACATAGACCGGTTTTTTTCCGGTTTCGACGTGGGTTTCGAGCGCCCAGTTTTTGGTGCGGTCGTAGCGCGCCCACTCCCAGCCGGAATCCACCGTGAAAAGGACGATTTTGCAGCCTTTGCCGTCGGGGCAGCCCTTCTGCTCGCATTGGCAGTCGGTTTGGAAGGGGGTGGTGTGAAAAGGATCCTCGTATCCCTCGCAATGCTGGTTGCATGGGTCGCATTTCGGCCCGCAGATTGTGTTGCATTCTGTTTCGCTGTCGCAGCAAGAATTGACGGAAAAACAAAAGCCCGGCGGACAGGGAGAAGACCTGGGATGGGTGCATTGGTTGCAGCAACAGCAATGGCACTCGGCCAGTTTGTCGCAGCTGGGAATGGTTAAGTAGGAACCGTTGTTTCCCATCTTGTCTTCCACCTTGTCGAGGTCTTTGCCGTCGCTTCCTCTTTGGCTCCACCAAAGAACGTAGGTGTTTTCCCCGCAAACTTTTTTGAACTGGTTGGGCTCGAGGTGGTAGGGATATTTTGGGGAGCCGTTTTCATGGCCGCCTTGGGCGCCGCCGGATTGCTGGCTTTGGGACCGCGGCTGGGATTGCGGATTTTTTTGGGTGGAAAACATGGGTTGAGGCGGGGGAGCGTTCCGTTCGCCTTCGCCGGCTTCACCGCCAATTCCCAGCATTTTGCCAATAAATTCATCCCACCAACTGTTCATGCCGCCGGTGCCGGACTGGGTTTCTTGAGACTCTTGGGACCCGGCACCGCCCATGATGTTTTTCAGGCTGTCCAAAAGGGAAGCGCGGGCCACGGGAAATGAGGCGCAGCTTTGAACCAGCAAAAGAGAACCGACACTGGCAAGACAAATTTTTATCAGTTTTTTCATGATTGTTTTTAAAGGATTCCAACCGCATCTTCTGATTTCAAGAGTATATTTTAAATTCGTTTCTGTCGTGTTTGCGGTAATTTTTTCATTTGCAAGATTTATTTCTTCCTGATAATCTCCCGCTGACGTGGGGGCGGATCTGGTGGTCGACTCGGATCGTCAATCCAGAGTCTGGGGGTTCGATTCCCCTCGCCTCCACGCTACGAAAATTTGACACCTTTGTTTATATCTGGGTTAATATTACTGATTGACGATCCGAGTCTGAGTTAAACATCAGGTTAGACTCTACCAAAATCCGCGTTCTTCGCGGATTTTTGGTTTTGTAGGAACGGTTTTTTTTGGATTTTTCGGTTTAATGTGCTGTATACTGAGTGTCGGTTCAAGGTTTAACATTGAACCAACGTGGAAAGCCTTTGATTGCCATTTTCAACTGTCATCCCTGCGAAAGCAGGGAACCAGAACCAATCAAGATTTTCTGGATTCCCGCTTTTGCGGGA
>Ga0172371_10005665_pt1 | contig 18449 bp, 9 predicted proteins | sample Lak12m_FD_114543 | JGI IMG/M metagenome (GOLD analysis project Ga0172371, IMG submission 114543) | Freshwater microbial communities from Kabuno Bay, South-Kivu, Congo - kab_022012_12m | ecosystem: Environmental > Aquatic > Freshwater > Lake | place: Democratic Republic of the Congo: South-Kivu...
CGCCGCATGGTTGCCGGACGCGGATTTGGCAACATTCACGAGCTGCTCGGCGCCACCTTTGAACTCACCCCGCAAGAGGACCCCATTGGCGCGGAACTTGCGCGCGCTTTTAAGCCGCTCATTTTGGCGGATGCGCCGCTGAGCGACTCGCGTTTCAACGCGGGCGCGCACGCGCAGGGGAAAATTCGCGGGTTTATGGCTGCGCCGCTCATCTTTAACAATCAGATGATTGGCGTCATCACCTTTGACAGTCGCCAGCCAAATTTCTACAACGAAGAACACGCCAGACTCGCCGCATCTTTTGGCGCGCAAGCCGCAACCGCCATCAATAACGCGCGTCTTTATGAAGAAGTGCAAAAACGCGCCGCCGAATTGGAAGCAGTGCGCCGCGCCAGCCTCAGCCAAACCTCCGACCTCAATTTACAAGTCACGCTAGATTCGATTGTGCGGGACGCCTTTAATCTCTATCAAGGCGCGGCTGCCGTGCATGTTTTCACCTATCAAACGGAAAGCGACCTGCTGGAATTTGGCTCGGCGTATTACGATGGCGGACCGCGCGAAAAACCTTTTAACGCGCCGCGCCGCGGCGGATTAACCTACTCCGTTGTGGTTAATAAGCAGCCCATCATCATTGAAGATATGCGTAATCATGCGTTTTATCAGGGCGGCAACGCGGTGGATGGCGCAATTATCGGGATGCCGCTCAAAATTGGCGAGCGGATTGTCGGCGTGATGAATCTATCTTTTTATCACCAGCGAAAATTCAAAGAAGAAGATTTGCGCGTCTTGTTCTTGCTAGCCGACCAAGCCGCAGTAGCGATTGAAAACGCCCGCCTGTTCAAAGAGACTCAACAACGGGCAAACGAGCTTGCCACTGTAAATGCCGTCAGCGCGGCGCTTGCGGCGGAGTTAGACCTAGACGCGCTGATTCATTTGGTGGGCGAGAAAATTCGCGCCGTCTTTCACGCGGAACTAGCTTACATTGCGCTGCTGGACGAAGAAACCAGCGTCATTAATTTTCCATATTGTTACGGTGAAATGTTACAACCGCGCCCCTACGGACACGGACTCACCAGCAAAATTATGGAGCTGGGCAAACCCATGCTCATCAACCAAAACGTAGCCAAACGCCGCGCCGAGATGGGCGTTGCCAGCGAAAACATTAAAGCGCAGTCTTATTTGGGCGTGCCAATTTTCATCAATAACAAAGCGCTTGGCGTGGTCTGCGTGCAAAGCACGGCGCAAGAAGGCGCGTTCAAAGAAGACGACCAACGCCTGCTTAGTTCCATTGCCGCAAATGTTAGCGTAGCGCTCAAAAACGCCCGCATGTTCAAAGAGATTCAATCCGCGCGCGCCGCCGCCGAAGCCGCCAACGAAGCAAAAAGTTCCTTCCTCGCCAACATGAGCCACGAGATTCGCACGCCCATGAACGCGGTCATCGGCATGAGCGGGCTGCTGCTGGAAACGCGCCTCACCGAAGAACAACAGGATTACATTGAGACCATTCGCAGCTCAGGCGACACGCTGCTGGCGATTATTGACGACATCCTCGATTTCAGCAAAATTGAAGCGGGAAGAATGGATATTGAGTCGCGCCCGTTTGACCTGCGCGACTGCGTAGAAACCGCCCTCGACCTTGTGGAAACGCGCGCCCGCGAAAAAAACCTCGAACTGGCGTATCTGTTTGAGGATGGCGCGCCGCGCTTTATCAAAGGCGATGTGGTGCGGCTGCGGCAAATTCTCATCAACCTGCTGAGTAACGCCGTCAAATTTACGAAACAGGGCGAAATTCTCTTAACCATCTCTGCGCGACCCGCAGAAAAAGACAAGATGGAACTCAAATTCTCCGTGCGCGATACAGGCATTGGCATTGCGCCAGACGGCATGGAACGCATCTTCCAATCTTTTACCCAAGCCGATTCTTCGACCACGCGCAAATATGGCGGCACAGGGCTGGGGCTTGCCATTAGCAAACGACTGGCGGAATTAATGGGCGGCGACTTATGGGCGGAAAGCGCCGGGCTGGGAAAAGGCTCCACGTTCATCTTCACCATGCAAGCCGCCATTCCCGAAACGCCCGTGCTGTTGCTGCAAAACCGCGCCGCAGAACAAACTCAACTGCGGGGCAAGAAAATATTGGTCGTAGATGACAACGCCTCCAATCGCTCTATTCTAAAATTACAAAGCGCCCCGTGGGGCGTGACCGTGCAAGAAACCGCGTCTCCGCAAGAAGCGCTGACGTGGGTGCGCGGCGGGCAAATATTTGACCTTGCTATTTTGGATATAGATATGCCAGAGATGGACGGCGTTGCCCTCGCCCGCGAGATTCGCAAAGCCAACCAGAGTCTGCCGCTTGTCCTGTTTGGCGCCGCCAGCCCGCGCAATGTAAACGAGCAAGAAGCGCTGTTTGTTGGGCATCTTTCCAAGCCGCTTAAACAATCGCAATTATTTGATATTCTTGCCAACGTCTTGCTCAACGCGCAATCAAAATTAAACGCCGAACCGCGCAACGTATTAGACCCTCAAATGGCGGCGCGGCATCCATTACGAATTTTGCTGGCGGAAGATAACGCCGTTAATCAAAAACTGGCGCTGCGTCTATTGGAACAAATGGGATACCACGCGGACGCAGTTTGGAACGGCGCGGAGGCAGTCGCCGTTGCCGCCCAACAAGCCTATGACGTCATTTTAATGGACGTGCAAATGCCAGAGATGGATGGGCTGGAAGCCACGCGCCGCATTGTGGCGCAAAGCCCCGCCCGCCGCGCGCGCATCATTGGGCTGACGGCAAACGCCATGCAAGGCGACCGCGAAATGTGCCTTGCCGCCGGAATGAATGACTACATCACCAAGCCTATTCATCTGAATGAAATTGTAAACGCCCTGCTAAAAGCCGCCGAAAGTAAAAGCTGATGAAGAAAAACGCCGCGCCCGCAAAAAACAAAGCAGCAGCAAAACCCCAAAAAGCGACTCTCTCGGCGCGCGCGCTACAACGCGAGCTGAAACAACGCAACGCGGAACTGGCGGTTATTAACGCGGTACAAAATTCGCTTGCCAGCAAGATGGATATTCACTCCATTTATGGCGCATTGGGCGAGCAACTGCGCGCCCTTTTTGACGTGCAAACGGTGGCGATTTACACCGCAAATTTAACAACCAATATGATGACCTACGAGTACGCCTACGAGTTGGGGCAAACCTGGCAGCCCAGCCCCAAGCCGCTCAACGGGATGCACAAGCATATTATTACGCATGTCTTGGAAACCAAAAAGCCGTTTGTCATTAACAAAAATTTTGGAAAGATTGCCGCGCAGTTCAGCGACTATCAAGGCGCGCGCGGCGGAATGCCCAAATCGGTCATTGCCGTGCCGGTCATTCTGCGAGAGGATACCGTCACCGGACTTTCGCTGCAAAATCTGGAAAAAGAAAACGTCTTCACCGAAAGCAATATTCGCCTGCTGGAAACGCTCGCCAGCGCCATGAGCGTGGCGCTGGAAAACGCGCGCTTGTTTGACGAAAGCCAGCGCCTCTACGCGGAAAGTAAACAGCGCGCGCAAGAGCTCGCCATCATCAACCGCGTGCAGGAAAAACTCTCGTCCAGTTTTAATATACAAGCCAGTTACGAATTAGCCTGCGAGGAAATTCGCAAGGTCTTTCATTCGGAAGTGGTGGACTTGGTCCTTTACGACGAAGAAAAAAACCTGCTGACCATGCCCTATTCCTATGAAAAAGGCGACCGTAGCGTCTTTACGCCGCGCCCGCCTTACGGCTTCCGCCAGCGCGTAATCGAAACGCGCGCGTCCATTCTCATCAATGAAAAATTTACCGAACATGCCGCCGAGTACGGCAACCCCATCATCACCGGCGACGCCCCCCTATCCGCTTTGTTTGTGCCTTTGTTGGTAGGAGATAAAGTAAAAGGAATTGTCTCCATTCAAGATTTGGATAAAGAACACGCCTACAACGAAAAAGATAAGCGTTTGCTGCAAACACTGGCAAACGACATGAGCGGCGCGCTGGAAAACGCCCGCCTGTTTAACGAAACGCAGCGGCTACTGAAAGAGTCGCAGCAACGCGCCGCCGAGCTTGCCACCATGAACACCGTCAGTTCCGCGCTGGCGGTAGAGTTGGAATTAGATGCGCTGCTCCATTTGGTCGGCGAGCAAATCCGCGAGGTCTTTCAACCGGATATCGCTTATGTGGCGCTCCTCAATGTAGAAGAGAACTTAATCACCTTTCCCTATTCCTATGGCGAGGTCATGCCGCCCATCCAATTTGGCGCGGGGCTAACCAGCGTAATATTGCAAAGCGGCAAGCCGCTGCTGATTAATCAAGATATGGAAAAACGCCGCAGCGAGTTGGGGAAAAAACAACTCGGCGTTAAAGCCCGTTCTTATTTGGGCGTGCCAATTCTATTTGGCGGCAAAGCCATTGGCGCGCTCAGCGTGCAAAGCGCCTCGCAGGAAAACATCTTTAACGAAAATCATAAACGTCTGCTGGACGCCATTGCCGCCAACGTGGGAGTCGCCATCAACAATGCGCGGCTGTTCAAAGAATTGCAAATTGCGCGCCAGCAAGCGGAAAGCGCCAACAACGCCAAGAGCGCCTTTCTTGCCACCATGAGCCATGAAATTCGCACGCCCATGAACGCGGTGATTGGTATGAGCGGGCTGCTGCTAGATACGCCGCTGAACGCCGAGCAAAAAGATTACGTTGAAACCATTCGCAATTCCAGCGATGCGCTGCTGGCTATCATCAACGATATTTTAGATTTCAGCAAAATTGAAGCGGGGCGCATGGATATTGAATCTCAGCCGCTGGATTTACGCGAGTGTATCGAATCCGCTTTGGATTTGGTCGCCGCCCGCGCGCAAGAGAAAAACGTGGAGATTGCCTACATTTTTGAAGAGGGTACGCCGGAAGCCATTTACGGGGACGTTACGCGGCTACGGCAAATTTTGCTCAACCTGTTGAGCAACGCCGTCAAGTTCACCGAACACGGCGAAGTGACGCTCGCCGTCCGCGCGCAGATACAGGAAGATGAAACCGCTACGCTGCGCTTTTCCGTGCGAGACACCGGCATTGGGCTTTCCAGCGCGGCGCTGGGAAAGTTATTTCAATCCTTCACCCAAGCGGATTCTTCCACCACGCGCAAGTATGGCGGCACGGGGCTGGGGCTTGCCATTAGCAAGCGCCTCGCCGAGTTGATGGGCGGCGAGATGTGGGCGGAAAGCGAAGGACCCGGCAAGGGTTCAACCTTCAAATTTGACATCCGCACAAAAACGGCGGAGCTGCCGCAACCGCGCCGCAAGGAATATCTTGGCGTTCAAGCCAACCTGACCGGCAAGCGCATTTTAATTGTGGACGATAACGAAACCAACCGATTGATTTTATCGGCGCAAACCGCCAAATGGGGCATGGAATCGCGGGAGACTGCCTCGCCCTTAGAGGCGTTGAAATGGATAGAAAGCGGCGCAGCCTTTGACGCCGCCATTCTGGATATGCAAATGCCGCAAATGAACGGCGCGGAGCTCGCCGCGCAAATTCGCCAAAGCGGCGCGAACTTTCCGTTGGTGTTGTTCAGCTCGCTGGGCAGACGCGAAGCGGGCGCGGCGGAAAATTTATTTTCCGCCGCCCTGACCAAACCGCTGAAACAATCGCTCTTGTTTGATACGCTGATGGAAATTTTTGGCGCAACCCTGTTGAGGACGAAGAAATCTTCGAGCGGGCATACCCAGCTAGACCCCGCGTTTGCCGCGCAGCATCCGCTGCGAATCCTTTTGGCGGAAGATAACGCCGTCAATCAAAAATTGGCGCTGCGGATTTTAGAGCAAATGGGGTACAGCGCGGCTATCGCCTCCAATGGAACGGAAGCGCTCAGCGCCGCTCTGCGGCAGCCTTATGACGTCATTTTAATGGACGTGCAAATGCCAGAGATGAGCGGGCTGGAAGCGACTCGCAACATCCGCGCGCAAGCAACGGCGCAAGCCTACATTGTGGGCGTGACCGCCAACGCCATGCAAGGCGATAGGGAAGAATGTTTGCAAGCGGGCATGGATAATTACATTGCCAAGCCCATTCATGTAGATGAATTGGTGAGCGTTTTGGAGCAAGCCTACATAAGAAAGCAAGGGAGATAATGCAAAAGAATTTTCAAAAAACGGCGCTACTGTTAACTTTGACGGCATGGCTATGGAGCGGCTGCGCCCGCGCAGAAACGCCCACGCCCGCCGCCAACGACCTGTTACAAAACGTTCTCTCAAACGGAAAGTTGATTGTCGCCACAGACGCAGAGTATCCGCCGCAGTCGGAGTTAGTTGCCAACGGAACGCGAGCCGCGCAAACCAAATGCGCCGCCAATGAATACACCGCGCAAGAATTTCGCGGCTTTGACGTTGAAGTCGCCGTAGAAATTGCCAAGCGGCTGGGCGTAGAGGCTTGCTTTGTCGCGCCGCCCTGGGCGCAAATCATCGGCGGCGGTTGGGATGGACGTTGGGATATTAGCGTTGGCTCGATGGCGCCCACGCCCGACCGACTGCAAACGCTATACTTTACGCAACCCTACTACGTCACGCCTGCCGCGTTCTTCGTCCGTCAAGATTCAGCGCTGACCAGTTTGGAAGAACTTTCGGGCAAACGGCTGGGCGTTTGCGCGGGCTGCACTTATGAAGATTATTTGAACAAGCGGCTTAAAATTCCGGGCGTTTCGCCAAACTACTTTATTAAGGATGCGCCAATCACCGGCTACGATACAGACCCCGCCGCGCTGGAAGATTTATCCAAGGGCGGCACGGATGCGGTTTTGACCGCGCAACCCACCGGCTTGCAATCTATTGAAAACGGTCTGGCGCTTCGCCAACTGGGCGAGCCGGTCTTTTTTGAATATCTCGCCGCCGCCACCGACCAAAAAAGCAAACAAGACTCGCTAAGTTTGGCGGCGCGCGTCAGCGAAATTATCCGCGCCATGCACGGCGATGGAACGCTGATAAAATTCTCGCAGGCATTCTACGGCGAAGATTACACCCAAGCCGCAGAAAAATTTGACCTGAAATTATTGGAACAAATTCCTTAAAGAAACTATGAATCAGAGGAGACGCAGCAAATGAAGTTTTGGAAAAAAAGCCTCACCGTGCGGCTGGTAGGCTCTTTTTTGCTGCTTACATTTTCCATCATTGCGCTGGTGGGCTACATTGCCTTCACACTGACGCGCAATGAAATTCAGCGCTCGGTGACGGAGCGGCTGGAAACCGTAGCGCAACTACAAGAAGATGAGTTCAGCCGTTGGGTGGACGACCAGCGCCGCAATTTGGTTTTTATTGCGTGGCTGCCGGAGGTGCGCGCGCAAACGGGCATTCTCATGTCGCGCGGACGCAGCGACCCGCAATATTTAGCCGCCTACCAAACCCTCTCGGAATATTTGCAGTACATCGTCACCAATGGCTTTGATTCTTCGGAATATTTAATTTTAGATTTGAACGGCAGAGCCATTGTCTCTACGGATAAAGCCAACGAAAAAAAATCGTTCGGCGGAATGGATTACTTCCTCAATGGAAAAAGCCGTCTGGTCGTCAGCATTTACCCCTCGCCCAAAGATGGACGCCCCGCCATCTCCATCTCCGCGCCCATTTTTGACGAAGACCGCCGCCGCGTAGGCGTGTTGGTAACTCACCTCAATTTGGCGCGCATAGACCGCTTGATACAGGAACGCAAAGGGCTGGGCATTAGCGGCGAATCTTATCTGGTGGATGCGAATCACAACTTGCTTTCCGCCGAAGCGCAAATGACGGCGCAAGACTTTCCAAACGGAATTGACTCGGAGGGCATTTTCAAAGCGCTCAATCAAGAAGACGGCGCGGGGTTATACATCAACTACAAAGGAACGCCCGTCATCGGAGTCTATCGTTGGATAGACTCTCAGGGCGTGGCGCTGCTGGCAGAAATTAACCAAGAGGAAGCCTTTGCCCCCGTCAATGAATTGGCAGCCGTCATATTTTGGTTTGGCTCTGCCATTGCGCTCACGCTAACGTTTGGGTCTTATCTACTGGCGCGACAAATTGCAACTCCCATCATTGCCGTCACCAAAGCCGCCGCGCAAGTCGCCGCAGGCGACTTAAGCCAAACCGCGCCGCAGTTAACCGAAGACGAAGTGGGCGCGCTGGCGCAAGCCTTTAATAAAATGACGGCGCAGCTCCGCAGCCTGTACGGAAGTTTAGAGGAGCAAGTAAAAGACCGCACGGCGGAAATCAGCCGCGCCAACGCCCAATTACAACAGGAAATTCACGAGCGCGCGCGGGTGGAAGCAAACATCCGCAGCCAAAACGAATATCTTGCCGCGCTGCAAATTACAATGACGGAACTTTCCACCGAGTTGGACCTCTCGCGCCTGCTGCTGGATATTGCCAAACGCGCCGTTTCTCTGCTAAACGCAACAGACGGCGAATTTGCCACCTATGATGAAGAGCGGCGAGAAATGGAAGTAGTGATTAGTTACGATAAAGAGCGCGGCAACGAACTGAGCTACATCGGAACGCGGCTGGGGCTGGGCGAAGGCGCAATGGGCTTGGTGGCGCAAACCCGCCAGCCCATCATCATTGAAGATTACGCCGTCTGGGAAGGGCGCTCGCCGCAATACGAAGCCAACGACTTTCACGCCATGGTCGCCGCGCCGCTGATTGCCAACGGGCATTTGGTCGGCGCAATTGCCATCTCGGACCAAAACCCCACGCGCGAATTTAGCGAAGAGGACGTGCGGCGCTTAAGTCTCTTTGTTCAGCAAGCCGCCGTAGCGGTGGAAAACGCGCGCCTGTTCAGCGCGTTGGAACGCGCCAAAGAAGAAGCGGAAGCCGCCACCCGCGCCAAGAGCGCCTTCCTTGCCACCATGAGCCATGAAATTCGCACGCCCATGAGCGGCATTATCGGCATGACCGGTTTGCTCTTAAATACGGAGATGAATAAAGAGCAGCGCGATTTTTCTGAAATCATTCGCGCCAGCGGCGAAAGCCTGCTGACCATCATCAACGATATTTTAGATTTTTCCAAAATTGAATCCGGCAAAATGGAGCTGGAACGCGCCCCCTTTGATTTAATCGACTGCATCGAAAGCGCCATCAGCGTGGTGGCGCTCAAAGCCGCCAATAAACGTTTGGATGTAACCTACCTTCTGGATGAAAACGTCCCGCCTGTACTCTACGGAGACGGAACGCGAATGCAGCAAACGCTGCTAAACCTGCTGGGTAACGCCGTCAAATTTACCGAAGCCGGAGAAGTAAACATCCGCGTGAGCCGCGAGGAAAGCGACCCGCACAAATTACGCATCGCCATCCGCGATACGGGCATTGGCATTCCAGCCGAAGCGCTGAATCGTTTATTTCAATCTTTCTCGCAAGTGGATTCTTCCACCACGCGCAAATACGGCGGCACAGGCTTGGGGCTTGCCATTAGCAAGCGCCTCGCCGAGTTAATGGGCGGCGAGATGTGGGCGGAAAGCGGCGGAGAAGGCGCGGGCGCAACTTTCACCTTCACCATTCAAGCGGAAGCCGCGCCCGTTTCGGCGGAACGCGCTCAATTGATGAAAACTCAACCGCCCTTAGAAAACAAGCGCGTCTTAATTGTGGAAGATAATCTCTCGCATGGCAATATTCTTGCGGCGCAATGCGCGCGCTGGGGGATGAAGGCGCTCCATGCCAAACATCCGCAACTGGCGCTGCAATGGATTCAAGACGGAGATGGTTTTGACTTAATTTTGCTGGATATGCACATGCCCAACATGAACGGGGTGACGCTGGCAAAACGCCTGCGCGCCGCAGGCGCAACCTGCCCGATGGCTCTCTTTGATAATATGGGTCACAGCGAGACCGAAGAAGACCGCGGGCTATTTTCTGCGTATCTCACCAAGCCCATTCGCCAATCGCAATTTTTAGACGCGCTGCTGCGCTTGCTCAGTCATGTCAAAATGGAAAACGCCGTCACACCGCCGCCCGCTCTGCGCCTAGACCCGCAAATGGCGGAGCAACGTCCCTTGCGAATTTTGGTGGCGGAAGATAACGCCGTCAATCAAAAACTGGCGCTGCTTTTGCTCAAACAAATGGGATACAAAGCCGATATAGTCGTTAATGGGCGCGAGGCATTGGAAGCGCTCACGCGCCAAACTTATGACGCGGTTTTAATGGACGTGCAAATGCCGGAGATGGACGGGCTGGAAGCCACCCGCCGCATTCGCAGCGCCGCCATTCCGCAGCCGCGCATTATTGGGCTAACCGCCAACGCCATGCAAGGCGACCGCGCCATGTGCCTTGCGGCGGGCATGGATGACTACATTACCAAACCGATTCGCGTGCCAGACTTGGTGGAAGCGCTGCGCCGCGCCGAAAGAATTACCGCTCAATCACAGGAGGACTAAACATGCCTAAAATTGATTTACCCACCTTTAACGCGCTAAAAGATTCCACCGGCGCAGATTTCATTGGCGAGCTCATCGCCGCTTTTTTGGATGACGCGCCCGCGCTCATCGCGCAGATGCGCGCCGCGCTGCAAACCTCCAACGCCGAAGAATTTCGGCGCGCCGCCCATTCGATGAAATCTAACGCCGCCACCTTTGGCGCAATGGAACTTTCCGCGCAGGCAAAGGAATTAGAGGCGCTGGCGCGCGCCAATAATTTAGAAGTGGGCGCGCGCGTGGATACGCTTGCCGCAGAATTTGAAGACGTAAAAATTGAATTGACGCAGTTGATAAAATAACGCATTAATGGTTTTCTCTGTGTTCTCTGCGACTCTGCGGTAAAAATAGGAGTATCTAAAAGGATGAACTATGAAGACCATTTACCACGGAGCGCACAGAGTCCACAGAGTTTTAGCGGTTTGCTCCACGCGCTTTGTGGTCTCTGCGGTTAAATCTTTTGGCAAGCCCACTTAATGAGACTCTCCTATAAAAAATTAAACAAGGCGGCAACTTGGGCTAAAATAAAAGTCTCTCCCACTGTGTAATCTCTTTGCGCCGCTCAATTAGAAATGAGGTTTGTATATGGTTGTAGCATCTCCCGAACCCGCCCGTTTATTGGTCATTGACGATAATAAAGTAAACCGCATGGTGCTGGCGCGCAGTTTGGAGCAACTGGGGCATAGCGTGGAAACCGCCGAAGACGGCGAAGAGGGTATGCAAAAACTCCGCGCCCAAGCCTTTGACCTTGTGCTGCTGGATATTGAAATGCCCAAGATGAACGGCTTTGAAGTGCTGGAAGCCTGCCTCAACGACGTGGACTTGCGCCAAATGCCCATCATTATGACCTCCGCTATGGATGAACAAGACGCGGTGGTGAAATGCGTGGAACTCGGCGCGGAAGATTACCTTACCAAGCCCGTCAATACCGTGATGTTGCGCGCGCGCGTAAACGCCAGCCTTGAAAAAAAACGTCTGCGGGACGAGCAACGTAAATTATTTAGAACTTTCGCCACCAAAGAAGTGGCGGAGGAACTGCTGCGGACGGGATTCTCTTTGGGCGGCAAGCATGTAAACGCCTCCATCATGTTTGCGGATATTCGCTCCTTTACCACCATTGCCGAAAGTCAAGACCCATCCGATACGATTGAACTGCTCAACGATTATTTTGGATTGATGTTTGACTGCATCACCGAAAACAAAGGCTCCATTAATCAAATGGTAGGCGATGGATTGATGGCGATTTTTGGCGCGCCCATGTATTTTGAAGAACACCGCGAATACGCCGTGCGCGCCGGTCTGCGAATGTTAGACCAGCTCAAACTCTTTAACGCCCAACAAGCCTCCAAAAACAAAACTCAAATTCACATTGGAATTGGCATTGCCTCCGGGCAAGTCATTGCCGGATACACCGGCACGCAAAGCCGCGCCATTTACACCTGCATTGGCGACACCGTGAACCTTGCCTCGCGCATTGAAAGCCACACCAAAGTAGTTCTGCGCCCGCTGTTGATAGATAACTACACGCGGCTTGGATTAAGCGGAGATTACCGTCTGGAAGATTTTGGCGCAGCCATGTTCAAAGGCAAACAACAAGCCGTAAATATCTTTGCCGTCAGCCGCTAAGATTTAACCACAGAGACCACAAAGCACACGGAGAAAACCGCTAAAAAAATCTCTGTGGACTCTGTGCGCTCGGCGATACATGGGCTTGCCAGATGATTTACAAATTTGTTGTAAAATCATTCCATGCCCATCAAGCGCGTCTCTACGCCCGCCCTGCTTGCCCTGCTAACCTTAACCGCCTACGGACTCTTACTGCCCTTCACTGGCTTTTACTGGGACGACCTGCCCTTCACATGGATAGCGCGCTTCCTCAGCCCCTCAGAATTTAACCCCGCCTTTGCTCCGTACCGCCCTTTTCTCGGACCCATCTTTTACCTCACAACCAGCCTCGTGCCGCCCGTGCCGCTCTACTGGCAAATCTTTGCGCTCCTCATCCGTTTTCTACTAGGAGTAGCGGCATGGTGGGCGCTCTCCCAAATTTTAGAAAAAGCCCAAGCCCGCGCCGCCGCCCTGCTCATCCTCGTCTTTCCCGGGTACAGCCAACACTGGGTCGCCTACACCCACATCAACCAAGAACTCATCCCCTTTATTTTTTACCTGCTTTCATTTGGATTCACCTTTCACGCCCTTAAAACCCGCAGCCGCGCCCATACGCTCCTTGCCCTGTTACTGCAAATTTGCGGCGTCTTCCCCACTGAATATTTTTTTGGCATCGAAGGAATTCGCCTGCTGCTGCTCTACGTTTACACAGAAAAAAACATAAAACAAACTTTCAAAATATGGACGCCCTACCTGCTGGTATGGATTCTCAACGCCGCGTGGCTGCTCTACTACTACAAATTTGGACCCTACAACTCCTACTCCGTTACAGCGGCGCAAACGCCCAACCTGATAAACCTTCTGGCGCAAGCGCTGGACGCGCTTTGGAAAACGGGAATTTACATTTGGATTCAGATAGCGCCGCTGACGCTTGCTGCGCCGCTGGCGCCCGCCTCGCTGCTAACGGGCGGACTCATCCTCGTTTCCTTTTTTTTCCTCGCCCCGCAAGTGGATGTAAACCAAACGCCCGCGCCGCGCTTTTCCGCGCCGAGTCTGATGCTCGTGGGCGCGCTTGCCATTCTGCTCGGCAGGCTGCCCTCGCTTGCCGCCGGGTTGCCGCTGACTCTACAATCTTCCTATGACCGCTTTATGGTCTCTATGATGCTAGGCGGCGTTTTCTTCATTCTCGGCGCAATAGATTTTCTCATCACAAACAATAACCGCAAAAAATACATCCTCGCCGCGCTCATTGCGCTGGGCGTGGGGCAGCAATTCTTCAACGGCAACATCTTCCGCCGCGACTGGGACAAACAACGTGAAATTTACTGGCAAATGGCGTGGCGTATGCCCGCGCTTAAACCCGGCACGCTCATCCTTGCCCGCGAGATGCCCATAGATTACGAAACAGACATCTCCTTTACCGCGCCCATTAACTGGATGTACGCGCCTACCTTCCAACGCGGCGACCTGCCTTACCTCATGCTTTACACAGAGAAACGTATCGGCGGACCCACGCTGCCATCTTTGCAAAAAAACACGCCTGTAAAATTTCCATACCGCACGGTGACGTTTTACGGGAATACATCGCAAGCCATTGTGATAGAGATGCCCAAAAATGGATGCCTGCGCGTGTTAGACCCCGCGCGCGGAGACGAGCAAATTTATTCCAAACAACCCAAAGCGCTCACGGACGCAATTCCGCTTTCTGACCCATCCAACATTTTGGCGGAGACGCAAACGCCCGCCGCGCCAACTTTTTTCTTTCCGCAAGAACCGCCACATGGCTGGTGTTATTACTTTGCCAAAGCGGAACTGGCTCAACAGAACGGCAACTACGCCGCCGCCGCCGCGCTCATTCGGCAAGCCCGCAATTTAGGCTACGCGCCAGAAGACCCAACCGAATGGCTGCTCTTCGCCCAAGCCTTTGCCTTAAGCGGCGACCTCGCCGCCGCCAGAGAACTCTCTGACAGCGCCATCCAGACAGACACGCGGACACGGCGCGAGGCGTGTATTGTTTGGACAAAAATAGCGCTGCGCTTGCCCGAAGAAGGAAGCGCGGCGTTAGCCGCTTATCAATGCGCGCAATGAGGTCCTTATGATTTCTAACACCGAACGCCGCGAAATTTATAAAATCGTCTTCACCTACCTACTTGTCAGTTTTTTGTGGATTTTTCTTTCAGACCAAACCGCCATACAGTTAACAGAAGACCATAGCCTTTTGGCGCGCATCAACACCTATAAAGGCTGGGCGTTTTTCGGCGCAACAGGGTTGTTATTATTTTGGCTCATTAAAAATTACACAAAAAAAATAACAGCAGACGCGGCGCAGCGCGAGGAAATGCAAGAGCAATTAGACCTACTGGCGCAAGCGGTGGAACAAAGCCCGGCTTCCATTGTTTTGACGGATACGCAAGGCGATATACAGTATGTCAATCAAACGTTTTGTAACATTACGGGCTACAGCCAGCAAGAAGCCTTAGGGAAAAATCCGCGCATTCTAAAATCGGGCTACACTACGCCAGAAGACTATGAAATTTTATGGGCAACGATTACCAGCGGGCAAACATGGAGCGGCGAGTTTTTAGACAAAAAGAAAAACGGCGAGCTGTATTGGGAATCGGCGCGTATTTCGCCCATCTTCAACCAAAAGGGCGTTATTACGCATTTTTTGGCGGTGAAAGAGAATATTACCGAAAAGAAACTCTCCGAGCAAAAACTTAAAGAGGCGTACGCCACGCTGGAATGGCGCGTAAAAGAGCGCACCGCCGAATTGCAAGATTTATACGATAACGCGCCGAACGGTTATCACTCGCTGGACGCGCAAGGGCGGTTTGTGATGATGAACCAAACCGAGTTAAATTGGCTTGGCTACACAAGCGATGAAATCATCGGGAAAGACATAAAGACCATCCTTAGCGCCGAAAGCGCAAATTATTTTGAGGAACAATTTCCAGTCCTCATGCAACAAGGCTGGGTAAAAAATTTAGAGCGCAACTTTATCCGCAAAGACGGCAGCGTTTTGCCTGTTCTTGTTAGCGCAACGGCAATTTACGACCAAGAAGGGCGCTTTGTAGCGAGCCGCTCTGTGGTGATAGACAATACAGAAGGCAAACGCGCCGCGCAGGCGCTGCAAGAGAGCGAGCAGCGCTTTCACGCCATGTTCCAAAATCACAGCGCGGTGATGCTCTTAGTAGAGCCTATTGGCGGAGCGATTTTAGACGCAAACGCCGCCGCCGAGTCTTTTTATGGTTATTCCATAGAACACTTAAAACAGATGAAAATTCAAGACATTAACATGCTGCCTGCGGAAGAGGTAGCTCATCTGCGCGAGCAGGCGGCAAAAAAACACCAGAACGCGTTCATTACGCCGCACCGTCTTGCAAATGGACAAAAACGAATCGTAGAGGCGCATTCTTCTCCCATTCATCTGGCAGGCGAGGTCATCCTCTTTACCATCGTTCACGACATCACCGAACGTAAACACGCCGAAGAGGAATTGCAGCGCAGCCAAAATGAACTCAGCGCGGCAAATTTGGCGCTAAAAAAAGCGGCGCGGATGAAAGACGATTTTCTCGCCAGCATGAGCCACGAGCTCCGCACGCCGCTGACCGGCGTGCTGGGTCTTTCTGAAGCGCTGCAAATGCAAACCTATGGCGAAATAAACGAAAAGCAGCGCAAAACCCTCAAAATGATAGAAGACAGCGGGCGGCATTTGCTGGATTTAATTAACGACATTTTGGATTTATCCAAAATTGAAGCGGGCAAAATGGAACTGCATCTTACGCCCTGCTCGGCGGATGAGATTTGCCGCGCCAGCCTGCAATTGACCAAAGGCATGGCGCAACAAAAAAAACAAAACCCGCGCTACGAGCCGCCCACGCAACCCATTTACTTTCAAGCGGATTCGCAACGCGTAAAGCAAATTTTGGTCAATTTATTAAGCAACGCCATCAAATTTACGCCGCAAGGCGGAGACTTGGGGCTGGAAGTAACCGCCAACGCAGCGGAGGGAAAAATCCGCTTTTCCGTTTGGGATAAAGGCATCGGCATCAAAGCGGAAGACATGAGCAAACTCTTTCAACCCTTTGTGCAAATAGATAGCCGCTTGGCGCGGGAATACGCGGGAACAGGGCTGGGGCTTTCGCTCATCCGCCGCCTGACGGAACTACATCATGGCGGCATTGAAGCCCAAAGCGCGTGGGGAGAAGGCAGCCGCTTTACGGTAACTCTGCCTTACGCTCCGCCGCCGCCAACCTCTCCGCTCCAAGATGAAAATGCGCGCGCGGAAAACGCCGCGCCCAAAGCGCGCGGCGGCTCGCCCGCTCCGCTGGTGTTGATAGCAGACGACAACGAGACCACGCTGCAAGTCTTAGGCGATTATTTAGAAAGTAAAAACTACCGCGTCATCAAAACGCGCAGCGGCGCAGAATTGCTTAAACGCGCCCAAGAAAACCCGCCCGCCGCGCTGCTGGTGGATATTCAAATGCCCGGCATGGACGGCATGGAAGTCATTCGTCAGTTGCGCGCCAACCCGAACGAAAAAATTGCGCGCGCGCCCATAGCCGCCGTCACCGCGCTGGCAATGAGCGGCGACCGCGAGCGCTGCCTAGAAGCCGGAGCAAATGAATATCTTAGCAAACCGTTTCGACTGACGGAGATAGAAGCGCTACTTGAGAAGTTGATTACGCAAACTTCAAGTTAAGCGCCGAGTTGTATTAGAATGCGGGAGCGCCTAAATAAATGGGCTGGGAATTTTTTCGCCACCGAGAACGCAGAGCCACAGAGATTTTATAAGGGTTTTCTCCGCGACCTCCGCGCGCTCTGTGGTGAAATCTTTTAGCAAGCCCGCCATATTAGATACGCTCTTAAATGCGCGCCCAAAGCGACTGAATAACGATTAGGGTAAAATCAGCGCGCAAAACCAACCTCAAAAAAGGATTCTGACATGGAAGAAATCATCTCCCAACTTTCCGCCTACCTTGCCAAAGAAATTCTCAAACAGCCCAACCGCGTCATCTCCGCAGAAGAAGCCATCATATCCAGCGGGCTAATCGATTCATTCAGTCTGGTGGATTTAGGGCTATTTATCGAAGATACGTTCAACGTCCGCATAGACGACACGGAATTGAACAAAGAAACTTTTGATACCTTAGCGCAGCTTGCCGCGCTCATTCAATCGCGCCAATGAATCAAACGCTCGCGCATCTCATTCAGGGGCATTATCAAAGCGCGCCCCAACATCCCATCCTCATTTTGCAGCGCGCCGGTCAAGAAGATAAAACGCTCTCTTACCAAGATTTGGTCGAGGGCGCGAATCGCTACGCCAACGCGTACCAAGCCGCGGGAATTAAAAGCGGCGAAGTCGTTATTCTCATTTTGCAGCATGGCGAAGAATTGGTCTTCTCGTTTTGGGGCGCAATTTTGCATGGCGCAATTCCCGCCATTATGCCCTTCCTAACGGAAAAACTTGCGCCAGAACGATACCGCGCCGATTTATCCGCGTTGATAAAAATTACCCAGCCCGCCGCCATTGTGACCTACCCAGAATTTGAGGAAGAAATTCGCGGCGCATTGCAGACGGGCGATTCGGTGCGCGAAGTGTTAGTCACTGCGCGGGTGCAAGATTCCGCGCCGCTAAATTTTGCTCAACTGGCGGGCTTGCGACGCAGCCCCGAAGAAATTGCCATCCTGCAACATTCCTCCGGCACAACCGGCTTACAAAAAGGCGTGGCGCTTTCTCATCGCGCCGTCATCAATCAACTGAACGCCTACACAAAAGCGCTTGCCTTGCGCGCAGATGATGTGGTGGTCTCTTGGCTGCCGCTCTATCACGACATGGGATTCATTGCCGCCTTTCTCTTGCCCATCCTCACCAACACCACGCTGGTTCTCTCCTCCCCTTTTGATTGGGTGCGCGCGCCCTATCGCCTATTTCATTCCGTAAGCCAATACAAAGGCACGCTCACTTGGCTGCCAAATTTTGCCTACAACTTCTGCGCGCAAAAAACGCGCGAGCGCGATATGGAAGGCGTAGATTTATCCTCGTGGCGCGTCATCACCAACTGCTCCGAGCCGGTGAAGTGGGAAAGTCATCAACTGTTTTACGAGAAGTTCAAAAAATACGGGCTAAAAGAAACCGCGCTGCAATGCAGTTACGCAATGGCGGAAAACGTCTTCTGCGTGACGCAAACCCCCGCCGCCAGCCTGCCGATAGTAGATGAAATTGACCGCGCCGCCTACATTCAACGCCGCGAAGCGCTGCCGCCGCAAGCGGGCAACCCCGCGCTCAAAATGATGTCCTCCGGGCGGGCGCTGCCCAACGCGCAAATTCAAATTCGAGACGAGCAAGGTCGCGCCCTGCCCGACCGCGTTATCGGCGAAATTGCCCTCAAAAGCGATTGTATGCTCA
>Ga0172371_10005666_pt1 | contig 18449 bp, 13 predicted proteins | sample Lak12m_FD_114543 | JGI IMG/M metagenome (GOLD analysis project Ga0172371, IMG submission 114543) | Freshwater microbial communities from Kabuno Bay, South-Kivu, Congo - kab_022012_12m | ecosystem: Environmental > Aquatic > Freshwater > Lake | place: Democratic Republic of the Congo: South-Kivu...
CAAGTCGAGGGCCGGTGTCTACAAGAACGGTTACTTCAGCGGAGGCGCCTGGGGAGTTTCCACTACCAACAGCCCGATGATTGACCGCGGCGAAGAAACGCGGCCATGGCAGACGGAACCGCATCCGAACGGTTTGCGACTCAACCTTGGCGCATACGGCAACACGCCGGTTGCCTCAAAGACGTTCCTGGAAGAGCCGGGCGTATTCACGTCGCTGACTGTGTACGCCTACTCGCCTACGAACCGGACCCTTGCCGGTGTCACGCTCCACGGGGAAGTGCTCGCCACCGGCAGCGGTGGAAATCCTCAGGTCAAGCTGTGCTGGGATACATCCGACAAGGGGACAAACAACCTGCTGGCATGGACCCATAGCGAAACGATGGGTACGCGTCCGGCGAACGTCATCTTCTCCACGAATATCACCGGGCTGGTGAACGGGCAGACCTACTGGTGCCGGGCGTATGGCACCAATGGCACGGGGCAGGACTGGTCCCCCGCGCAGTCGTTCCAGATTCTGCAACCGCCGGTCATGACGAATCTCGGCGCGTGGCGTGTGCGCCGGACGTCAGCGGTGTTGAAAGGCCAGGTCATCTCAAATGGCGGCCAGGCGCCGGCAGTATGGATCCACTGGTGGCAGGTCGGGGCCGGGGCCACGTCTGTTGTGCCCATGGGCGTGATCTGCAGCGGTGATCCATTCCAGACAACAGTCACGAACCTGCTGCTTGGAGCACTGCATCGCTACAAGGTGGTCGGCTCAAACGTTTCAGGTGTTGCCGTGTCAACGGTCCGCGATTTCACGACTCTCACCGCCTCGCCGATCGGACGTTATCTGACCGGGGCGGGGGCAGGAGTGCAGGACGGAACAAGCTGGAATGACGCCTACGGCAGCTTTGCTGACGCGCTTGCGGACTGCACGTATGCAGGCGACACGATCTGTGTAAAATACGGGACCTACAAATTCTATGATCCGCTGACGTTGTCAGGTTATCCCGGGTTGATAGTCCGCGGCGGGTACCAGGGGATGGGCACTCCGGGGGCGCGGACCAATCTTGCCACGTACCTGACGCGGCTGCCGGACCGGAACATCCGTGTTGTCAGCGGCTCTTCTTCAACCGTGACGCTGGAACGGGTAACGATAAAGGACGGTTATCTTCCCTTTGGCGGTAACGGGGCCGGACTTTCTTTCGTCAAGAGCAGGCTCACCCTGACGAACTGCATTGTTACCAACTGCTACAATGTCGGACCCGGGTATGGTGGCGGCCTGTATATCGGGGGCGGGACACTGCTGCTGGCGGATACCCGTTTCTCGAAGAACTATTTCAACAATAACTTCACCTACGGTGGCGGGGTGGCTGCGAGCGGGACGGCGGTGACGGTTACCGGCTGCCTGTTCGACGGGAACTACACGCATACGCGGCACTGGGCTTCGCTCGGAGGCGCCGTGTGCCTGAACAAGGGTTCGGCAACGATTCGTGCTTCGACTTTCCTGAACAACCAGGCATGCAATGACGGCAACACTGATGGTCCCGGTCCGGCCTACGGCGGGGCTGTCTATGCGAATGGCGTACAGCCGCTTGTCATCGAGGACAGCAGGTTCACGGGGAATCGTAATCCGTGGTGGCAGATGTCCACCGACGGTGAACGGTTCGGCGCGGCGGTTTACGTCTCCGGAGTGACAACCGCTTCCATGCGCCGCTGTGTCCTGACCGACAACGGGAACACCAACGACAACTACAAGGGGACCATCTACGTCGCGGGGGGACGGGTGGGGTTGACCAATGTCGTCGTTGCGCGTACTGCAGGGGGGCATGGCCTGTATCACTATGCCGGTACAGTCTCCGTCGTCCGGAGCACTTTCGCGAACAACGGCGACTGGGGCATTTACCGGGCAGGTGGTGAGGTCTCGGTCGATCACTCCATATTCCGTGGCAACACCAACGGCGGAATATCCGCCGGGACAATCACCTACACTTGCGGGCAGGAACCTCATCTCGGCAACGGCAACCTGATCACAAATCCCGTCTTCCATGATCTGACCTACTATCATCTCAAGTCGCGAGCAGGGGTCTATACGAACGGCTATTTCAGCGGCGGCGGTTGGGGAGTGTCCTCCACCAACAGCCCTTTGCTGGATTACGGCGACGAAAACGCGCCATGGCAGGATGAGCCGCATCCCAACGGGCTGCGGGTCAATCTCGGTGCGTATGCGAATACGCCGGTGGCGTCAAAGTCATTCCTCGAGGAGCCTGGTGTGTTCTCGAACCTGACTGTGTTCACATACGCCCCGAACAACCTTACCGTGTCCAGCGCCAATCTTCGGGGAGAAGTACTGGCCACCGGCAGCGGCGGAAATCCGCAGGTGAAGATGTGCTGGGGGCAGTGGGATGGCGGGACCAACGGTTTCGGCGGGTGGCAGCACGTCGAGCCGATGGGCACCCGGGCGGTGTTCGATATCTTCTCGACAAACGTGCTAGGACTGGTGGGCGGCATAAGTTTTTACTGCCGCGCGTACGCCACGAATGCTACTGCACAGGACTGGTCACCCCTGCGTGAATTCACAGTCCTCGGGCCGCCGGTGATGACCAACATGGGCGCATACCGGATCAAGCGTACGATCGCGACCCTGCGCGGGAAGGTGAAGTCGTCAGGCGGGGAGGCGCCATCGACGTGGCTCCACTACTGGCAGGACGGGTCCGACACAACTTCCGCGGTCCCGATGGGTGTGCGGAACACGGATCCGTTTCAATCTACCGTCTCAAACCTGCTGCTTGGAACCATGTACCACTACCGCGTACTGGGTTCCAATTCCTCCGGCCGGTCGTGGTCCACTGTCCGAGATTTCACCACACTGACCACCGCGTCGATAGGACGCTACCTGACCACGGTTGGGGCTGGTTTCCAGGATGGAACGGCGTGGACCAATGCATATGCGACATTTGCCGATGTGCTGAGCGACTGTACCTATGCCGGCGATACCATCTACGTGAAGTATGGTTCCTACAAGTTCTACGACCCGTTTACCCTTGTGGACCATCCCGGCCTTGTAGTCAGGGGTGGATATGAGGGAGTCGGCGCGCCGGGAGCCCGGACCAACGCCGCAACTGTTCTCACGCGGTTGACTGATCGCAACATCCGCGTGATGTACGGTTCAGCCTCCACCGTGACGCTGGACCGGGTGACGATAAAGGATGGTTACCTGCCCACTGGTGGTAACGGTGCGGGGCTATGCTTTGTCGGCGGCAGCCGCCTGACGCTGACGAATTGCATCGTGACAAACTGCTACAATATCGGGCCGGGATATGGCGCGGGTTTGTACATCGGTGGCGGGACACTGCTGCTGGCGGACACCCGGTTCTCAAAGAATTACTTCAACAACAATTACACCTATGGCGGCGGGGTGGCTGCGAGCGGGACAACGGTAACCATCACTGGTTGCCTGTTTGAGGGGAACTACACGCATACGCGGCATTGGGCTTCGCTCGGCGGCGCCATCTACCTGAACGGGAAATCGGCGACAGTCCGCAACTCCACATTCCTGAACAACCAGGCCTGCAACGACGGCAATAATGACAGTCCGGGCCCCGCATATGGCGGGGCCATCTATGCGGCCGGAGTGCGCCCCTTGACTGTTGAGGACAGCCAGTTCACGGGAAACCGCAATCCATGGTGGCAGATGTCGGGCTACGGGGAACGATTCGGGACTGTCCTCTACATGACTGGTAATACGACGGGTACTGTCAGCCGATGTGTGATGGCGAACAACGGTAATGCCGCGGACACATACAAGGGTTCTGTATACATCGGCAACGGGCGATTGGCCCTGGCGAATGTGTTAGTGGCGCGGACACCGGGCAGTTACGGGTGCTACATCAACGCGGGAACGGTGACCGTGGCCAACTGCACGCTGGTGTACAACGGGAACTGGGGCCTGTGGGTGGCAGGTGGGGTGGTGAATGTGCGGGATTCAATCGCGTGGGGCAACACCAACGGTGGCATCTCGGGCGCGTCGGCACGTTACACGTGCTCGCAGCAGATATTGCCGGGTGATGGCAACGTGAGCGTAAACCCCCTGTTCGTGGATACGACCTACTATCACCTGCAGTCGTACGCAGGCCAGTACGTCGGCGGCTACTTCAGCGGCGGAAGTTTCGGGAAGGGGACACAGACGAGTCCTCTTGTTGATGCAGGCGATCCGGCCAGTCCCGACAGTCTTGAGCCCAAGCCCAACTCCCGCGTCAACATGGGTGCCTACGGCAACACACCTGTCGCCGCCAAGAGCCCCGCCTTCGGCACGATCCTTGTCGTGCGGTAGCCCCATACCGGATTTTGGACAGGATGCCAGGATGATGGAGAGATGAACTGGATCGGAATTGTAGTAGCGTCGCTGTGCGACGCATCTGCAATGTCAGATCCATGCTTGAAAGAAGCCTGCCGGGAGGGCATCATTGAGTCATGAAGGTCGAGGATATCAAGAAGGCCGCAGTTCCGGCATGCCGCGAGTTCGGGGTACGCCGACTCGACGCGTTCGGCTCAATGGCGCGCGGAACGGCATCGCCAACCAGCGATATTGACCTGGTCGTTGAGTTTGTGAACCCCGATGACTCGCCTGCCCGTCGCTTCTTTGGCCTCCTTCACCAACTTGAAGCAACCTTGGGGTGTGAGGTTGACTTGCTCACGCTGAACAGTCTGCGAAACCCGTATTTCAGATCGCGTGTTCTCAGGGAGAGGATTCCCGTATATGAAGGATGACACCCTCGCTCACCTTCATGATGTTCTCCAGGCTGGTCGGACCGTGAAACAGTTCGTATCGAGGCGAACGCTCAACGAATATGTTGCCGACGAACTCCTGCGCAGTGCCGTGGAGCGCAAGTTTGAGATCATGGGTGAAGCCCTGAACAGGATTAGTCGGGATGACTCGGAGTTGCTCCAGCGGGTTCGTAACTACAAAGACATAGTTTCCTTTCGCAATATTCTTGTCCATGGCTATGACTCTATCGACGACAGGATTGTGTGGGGCGTCATTGAAGAGGATCTGGACGATCTGATCGAGGACGTCGAACGTCTTCTGCGCTAGGAACGACACCGGGTCTGCGAAATCAGGACTTGTCCGAGCTTTTCCCGTTGTACGACTCTGCCGCCTGACGTAACTTGACCGTGATTTGGAGACACAGCAGGAAGCGTTACCGCGCCTGCTTTGTGAGGAAGGAAGACCTATGCCGGGCCGACAATGCGCGAACTGTGGTAAGGCAAGCCTTGTGAGGAAGGATGACATTGTGCTTCACAAGGTCAAAGGCAAGACTATCAAGCTGCGAATGCTGTGCTGTGCGGCGTGCCACTTCGTTTCTCTGTTTCTCGATGACGAAACAGAGGTCTCGGAGGCAGGCGAGCAGGTGTCTTCAAAGAGCGGCTGAGGAGATGACGGTCTCTCTTGAGGCAGGTGTCCCGGTTCGTCGGGCAACCGTGTCCCACGGCAGATTTCGTGCGGGAGAGATGGCATCGGCCGAAGGCCGTGCCGTCTGTCAATTCCCAGCGACACACAGACTGTCAACTGCGCCCGGCAATCCCGTGCACCTTGCGGCGGTAGTCTTCCAGGATTTTCGCGGTCTGCGTGTCTTTCTTGACCTTGCGGATGACCTCAACAAGAGCCTTCGTGACCATCCCCAGCCAGAGCTCGCCCTTCTTGTGTGAAGCTTTCTGCGGTTCGCCGACTGCCATTTTCGGGTGTCGTCCGATCCAGTCGGCGGCGGTTGGTGTGGGACCTGTGTCAGGGAACCTGGCGGCCGGGAATGTCCTTCCGTTCAGTACCTCGACATGAACCAGTTCAGGGCAGGCCATCATTGCCATGCTGGTTTCCCATTCGCAGGCATGACCCCATTCAGCGCTGTCGCCCATCGCCTTCATCTTATCCCACAGGTCCGCCTGCGCGGAGACACTGTAGACGACATAGGGCTTCTCGCGCTCGAGCATGCGTTTGCAGAACATGTGGTGCAGGGCCACGTTGCCGCCGTGCCCGTGGAGAAGGACGATCTTCGAGAACCCGTTCCGGTACACCTCGTCGCAGATATTCTCCACGTAGTCCATGAGGATGTCGGACCTGATGTGAATGGCGCCCGGCAGCATGCGCGCTTCGGCCACGAAAGCGTAGAGCACGGTCGGCAGTACGGCGACCGTCTCTTTCTCGACGATATGACGCACGAGGTTGTCGGTCTTGATGGGATCACAGCCCACAGGCAGGTGCGGTCCATGGCTTTCAATGCTTGCCAGCGGGATCAAGGCGACGCCCTTGCTGGCTTTTTGCAGCTTGCGGATCGTTGTCTCCGAATTCCGTATCCAGTAGCAGTCGATCATGTCAGTCTCCATTACTACATTTTTGACTCAATCATCTGGTCGGCGGCGGCCGGTTCGGGTGCCGGTGTCTTCGACCGGGACAGGACCAGGTTGATCCCCAGCAGGATAATGAACGCACCGAAGACGCGCTTGAGCATTATGTCCGGGACCCGCGGCTGAAGCCAGGCACCGATGTAGGCGAACACGATGCCGCCGATCGCCAGCGCCACCGCGACACGGATGTCCACGTTGTGGTTCATCAGGTGCTTGTGCGTGCCGCTGACAGCGAGCGGGATGATGACGGCCAGGGATGTCCCCATGGCGAGGTGTGTTGGCATCTTCATCAGGTAGATCATGGCCGGGATGGCGATGGTGCCCCCGCCGATGCCCAGCAAGCCCGCGAGCAATCCCATTACGCAGCCTACGATCAATGCGATTAGCAGTTGCATCTTCAGATCCCTCCAGAGGCGGGCAATGGTATTCGACGCATGCCACAGATGCAAACAGAAGAGGATGAACCAGAACGGGGAGGTTTGACATGATAGACAGGATGCTGGAAGAGATGAACGAACTGTGCCGTTTGCTGTTGCGGACGGATGTGACACATGGCAGAACTTCCGGAACAAAGGAGCTGCTGCATGAAGTCGAACCCCGGTCTTGCCCATACTCAACTGTTCCTCGACGACACGTCGATCGAGGAAACCGTATTCGTCAGCCGGCAATGGCACTCGCCTCGCAAGTTTCCCGATCCGGTATTGAAAGCCGAGCACCCCTGGGAACGGGGATGTGCCGCGACGTACGGCACTGTCCTGCTCTGGCGGGGCAAATTCCGCATGTGGTACGTCTGCTGGAGCCGCGTTGTGCCGCGGCGCGGTGTGTATTACGCGGAAAGCGATGACGGCGTTGTGTGGACAAAGCCTGCCCTGGGCATCTGTAACTTCAACGGAAACTCTGACAATAACATTGTCATCCCGGCCACGGCCGACGATCGCTATGTCGACAACCTGACGGTGATCGACGATCCGGGGGATGAAGAATGGCCGCTGAAGATGCTGTTCTGGGAGGCGCACACCCATGACTGGAAGAAGCGCGACTGGGGTATTTTCCTGGCGCGTTCGAAGGACGGCATCCGCTGGGATCGTCTCCCTGATCCCGTTCTGCCCCAATGGATGGACCGGTTCAACGGTGTGTCGTCCAGGCTGGACGGCAAGTACGTTGTCTACGGTCGCACAACGGATATCCAGAAAGGCTTCAGACGCAACGGGCGCAGTGTGTGGCGTACGGAAAGCAGGGACCTGGTACACTGGACAAAGGCTAAACTGGTGCTTGAACGTGACACAGAAGACCCGGTGAACATGGAGTACTACTCCGCTTCGATATTTCCGTATGAGGGGCTGGTCCTGGGAGCGCTTGAACGCATGCACATGTCCCCGGACAGACTCGATACTGAACTGATCTGGAGCCATGACGGCGGCTGGGAATGGGAGCGTGCGCCGAAACGCCCGGCATTTCTTGCACCGTCGGAGGGCGAACGCCGATGGGACGACACATGGGTCAATCTTCCAACCAACGCACCCATCAGGCACCAGAACAGGTTGTGGTTCTACTACTCGGGCCGCAGCGGCGCCCATGGTGCAGCGTATCCCCTCAACCACGGCGCGATAGGGCTGGCACTGCTACGCATCGACGGCTTTGCCTCGCTGTATGCTGCCGAACGGCAGGGAATCATCATCACAAAGCCGATAACCTGTCCCCGCGGCGATCTCCATCTCAATGCCGACATGCGGCGCGACCTTACCGCGCATCCGGGATTCTGTTCCGGAGAACTGCGCGTGGAGGTCCGGGACAACAGCAACAGGCCTGTCAAAGGGTTCACGTGGGACGCCTGCACGCCGTTCACGGGCAACACCATATTCGTTGAGAATGCGGCATCCCCGGTCGTCTGGAAGGGGAAGAAGTTCACCCGTAACCTTGCCGGGCGGTCCATCCGGCTGGCGTTCAAGTTCCGGGACGCGCATCTCTTCAGCTACAGATTTCGCGGATAGCTGGTGCTGGAATGGCTATGGGGTCTCCAGAGAATAGGACAGTGGCGCTTTATGTAGGGGCGCCGCTCGCCGGCGCCCGTGAACGGGCGTCGTCTTCCTTCGTAGTAGGCCCAATACTACAAGGTTCTGTATGCTGCGGGGGAAACAAGGAATGAGCAACAATCCAATCTACTGCTGTATCACGATCGAGTTCTGCCAACCGTGGGACCACCTGAAGTGGATCCGGTTCGTCAAAGAGCAGGAACTCGGGAACATGATCTGCATGTCCAACACGTTCCACGTGGGCAACAGCCGGAAGGACCGCGCCAAGTGGAAGAGGCTGTACCCGGAAGTGGCCGACCAGATTGATTCGACGCCGGTATTCCCCGAACGTCCGGCGTACGGCATGGCCAGGCTGGTGAATATGCCGCATGAATTCTGGATGAAGGAAGTCGAACTCTGTCGCAAACTTGGCCTCAAGATCATGTCCAATATCCCCATGCTTGCCGGTTCCAGCCAGCCGGCTGGCGCCAACCGTCCGGCCCGGGATCTTATCCTTGGCGATTTCCTGATGTGTGAGAGCACGAGCATGCTCTCGTACGGCCTCACGATGGAGCGGCTGAACGAGATCAATAAGAAGGACAAGGAAGCCGCCGGGCCGTATGCCGGGGAAACGGCGAATCTCCGGTTCGAGAAGCCCGGCAACCTTGATTTCCAGATCATGCATGACTGGTTCCTGAATCGGTTCAGGGGTCGGGCCCGGCACATGCGCGAGATGGGCGTAAAGAACATCATCTCTATCGAGGCCACGATGCAGATGCGCCTTGCGATGGAGGTCGACACCGACATCATCATGCTCGAGCTTGTTCCCCATGAGCCGGCGCGCGGGCTGGCAGCGGTACGCGGGGCGGCGCGGGCCTATGGCAAGTCAATGTGGGGCGTACATACCGCCATGGGATACTATCGCGCGCCGGAGGACCAGTGGTTGCCGGAGCGCCTTGCCATTGCCAACAACCTGTTCTATGCCGGTGGCGCGAGCATCTTCAGTGAACCCAACATGGGGCTTGGCCACTGGGGATTGTGCGACGGGTTCTTCAGCATAAAGGCGAGTCCGCCGATCATCCTGGGCGAGAAGGAATACCGCGGAGTCAACGACCCGATCGTTGTGAGAGGACGGGAGGTACTCTCCGATCACTACCGGTTCACGCAGTTCCACAGGCGCCCTGCGAAGGGCCCGCGTGTGAAGATGGGATTCGTGCTCGGAAACCTTGACGGGTACACGGGCGGTGACCAGGAGCATGTGTGGGGAGTCAAAGACGGTGCATTTGCAGCAGGCGACTCCGAGCGCACATGGCATCATTTCGGCGATGTGCATGAAAGCGAATCGTGGTACGTGCCGCCTCGGAAGTACTACTGGCAGGCAGATCCGTGCAAGGCGTTGAAGTACGGCACGCCACCTGCCGGGCAGGTGGATATCGTGCCCGCTGAGGCCCCGTTCGATGTCCTGAAGTCGTACGGTTGCCTGGTCTACCTGGGTTGGAACACCATGACGGCCGCGCAGTACGCGAAGATCGTGGACTATGTGAAGGCCGGCGGTTGCGTCTTTATGAGCGTACCCCATCTGAGTACGCAGCCCTCCAAGACCGGGGAGCCGGCCATCATCAATCGCGGTGATGTGAGTGATCTGTTCGGAGTGAAAATCAAAGGCAAGGGCCCGGTAAACGAAGATATTATGTGCAGGGGGCAGGCACGGAATGGAAAGTATGCTTTCCCGACCGGTGCGCTGTACCTGGAATCATGCCAACTGGCCGACGTCAAGACCACTAGTGGGCGGGTGCTTGCCCGGTCGCGCAAGGGCGACACCGTCTTCGTGGAGAACAAGTGCGGCAGGGGATACGCCTACCTGTTGACTGCGTGGGAATACCCCGGCAATCGGTTGGACGCTTTCATCACGGACGTGCTGCGAACTATTGCCGATGGTGAACAGGACGATATCCGGCTCGCCGGTCGCGATGTCGAATACGCCGTATATGACGGTACGATGCCTTCAGGCGTGAAGTACTCAACTGTCTACATCATCAACAAGGATGTCTACGGGCAGCCGAGATTCCCGACGCTGGAGGTGAAAAGAAGCACGATTCCGTTGCGTATCGACGGCTACACCATGCGCATCGCATGGGTGTTTGACCGTATTGTTGTTTCGCCGATTGACCGTTTCGTCAGGATCGACGACGCGAAGAAGACTGGCAGGGGATATGTCTTTACCGTGACTGCGAAACCCGGTCGTCACGAGTTCCAGGTAGCCGACCCGGGCACAGCCATACGGTCATTTCGTGTCAATGGCTCGAAGTGCGCGGTCATGACAGACCGGGATGGAGTCGCAAGCGTGGCCTGCAGACTGAAGAAAGAGAACGTACTGTCTGTCGAACCCGTGCTGTGATGGCGACCTTGCCGCCGGAAGCGGCCGGCAACGGTCACGTACGACCCGGTGTCCTGTCCTTCACGACGTATTGCGGTCGCTTGTTCAGGTGCAGGAACACTCTCCCCAGGTATTCGCCCATGATACCGAGGCAGGCCAACTGCACCCCGCCGAGCACGAGCACTGCCACGATGATCGCCGCAAAGCCCATCGGATCGTCGGGAGAGAAGAACTTCTTGATAAAGAAGAACAGGGCCAACAGCAGCCCAATCGCAGCGAACGAGAAGCCGAGAACCGTGGCCAGTCGCAACGGGACGAGCGAGAACAGGGTAGCCACCCTCAGCCAGACGCTGACAGATCGGCGCAGCGTGAAGTTTCCCTCTCCAGCGTGACGCTCATGGTGCTCGATGGCGACCTGTGTCACGTGGCTGGTTACCCGGAACAATAATCCGTCCACATAGGGGAAGGGCCCGTCATACTGCACAAGTTCACGGACCACATCGCCAGCCAAAGCCTTGAACGGTGATAGATACAACCCCTTCGGCTTGCCCACTACGATATTTGCCAGCCTGTCATTCAGCCAGCTGCCGGCGTTCTTCCACCAGGCCTGTTTTTTGTGGTGGAAACGCGCGTAGCAGACGTCGAATCCTTCCTCAACCTGACGAATAAGCGCCTCGGCGTCGCGCGGGTCGTGCTGAAGATCGTCGTCCATGATCACGACGATCTGTCCGTCCGCTTCTTTGAGCCCGGCCATTATGGCGTTATCCTGGCCGAAGTTGCGACGCAGGTTGATACCACGGAACCTCGGGTCCCGGGCCGCGATCTCGCGGATCTTCAGCCAGCTCCCGTCGGGACTGCCGTCGTTGACAAGGATCACCTCGTAGGGCCTCTGTGACGCCGCGAATGCCTCGCGGATCTGTTCCGCCAGCCGCTCCAGGCATGCCTCACTCCGATATACGGGAATGACGACGGAGATCCGTTTCGCATTCGTACTATCCTTCTGTTCCATGGTTGCCATAGCGTACCTCTGGTGAGGTGTTACTCAAATGACTACACGTAACTTCGCGGTATCCTTCCGGGTAGGGCCGGTTTCATACCGGCCATCCCACTGTAGCCGACATAAAGTCGGCTCTACCAGGCGCGTGCAAGTCGTACGACGTTCTGCATTCTTTCTTAAGATCCCTCTCACTGTACAAAGCGCCAGAAGTGTTTGCGCATGGCGTTGTAGGCCGACACTGTGTGTCGGCGCGCCGGGACACAGTCCCGGCCTACAAATGGCGCCGCACACCTATGACGCGCTGTGTATAGTCTGTGTGCGTCTCGCCCGACGGCCTGCCCGCTCCAGGATCGCGCCCACGGCCGTCACAACGTCTTCAACATCCCGATCGGTCAGCCGGGCGGACAGCGGCAGGCTGACGGTCCGGCGTCCGATACGCATGGCTTCGGGCCAGTCCCCGGGCCGCCAGCCAAAGGTCTTCTGGTAGTAGGGGTGCTCGGGGATGCTGAGGTAATGAACGCCGACGCCGATTCTTCTCGCCGTCATCGCTTCCAGGAAGACGTCCCTCGACAGGCCGCATCTCGCGCGGTCCACCTGGATCGTGTAGAGGTGATGGGCATGGCGTGTGCCGGGTTCCGGGGCTTGCGGCAACTCAAGCGGCAGCGCCCGCAGGCAGTTGTTGTAGTGCTGCCAGATCTGTCGACGCCGTTTCCAGTTCTTCTCCAGCCGGGCAAGTTGATGGATGCCGATGGCGGCCGCCAGGTCCGGCATGTTGTACTTATACCCGCAGTCTTCCACAAAGTAGTGCCTGTAGCCGGCGTCGCTGAACCGCCGCCAGGCATCCTTCGTCATGCCGTGAAGCGCCAGCATCTTGATGCGCGCCGCGTCCGTCGCCTTGCGGGCCAGGACCATGCCTCCCTCGCCGGTCGTAAGGTTCTTTGTCGCGTAGAAGCTGAAGCATCCGAAGTCGCCGAATGTGCCGGCCTTCTTTCCGTGGTACTCGGTCTCGATCGCGTGAGCGCAATCCTCGATGATCTTCAGCCTGTGCTGTCGCGCGATCCGGCACAACGCGTCCATGTTGCACGGCCGCCCGGCGAAATGGACGACGAGCAGCGCACGGGTGCGGCGCGTGATTCTCTTTTCCACGGCCACGGGGTCCATGTTCATGGTGCCGCGTTCCACGTCCGCCAGCACGGGCGTGAGGCCGGCATGAATGATCGCGTTGACGGTGGCACAGAACGTGAGTGCGCTTGTGATCACCTCGGATCCAGGTTTCAGCCCTGCAGCCAGCATGCTCAGGTGCAGGCCGGCAGTACAGGAATTGACGGCGGCTACGTATCGGGCCCCCTTGTAGCGGGCGAACAAATCCTCGAAGCGAGTGACCTTGGGGCCCGTGCCAATCCAGCCGCTGCGGAGGCAGTCAACAACTTCCCGCATCTCCGCCTTGCCGATAGCAGGCGCCCCGAAGACCAGGAAACTCTTTCTCAGCTTGTTGTTCGTCACTCGGCCCCGTCAGTGAGAAACTGCTCTTCCGGCATGGCTAACCCGCGGGTTCATTTGTCCCATCGGGGCAACGCCCATGCAGTATTGAAGTGTATGGAAACAGGAGTGGAGACGGCTGGCAAGGGTGATCTCGTGCACACCGCCACTACAAGCGCGGTGCACACGCTGTCGTGTGCGGCTGGCGTCCGGGCAGAGAACAGAAAACAACAACGGTAAAGAGTAACAGACCTGCGCCGGCCAGAAGAATACCGGTCCTCAGACAGGGGGGATCATACTTCAGGACAAGTCTCCCGCGGGATGAACCGGGCAGTGCGACACTGACGAACGCGAGCTGGTGGGCCGACACCTCAAGCTGTTGATCCCCCAGGAAGGCCTTGTAGCCGGGGAACCACAACCTCGCGAACATGATTTCCCCGCCCCCGGCCGGGGTGTCGTCAACATCAAGGCATTCCCTGGTGTTCGGGAATCCGTTGGGTCCGGCCGGCCGGATCACGGTACCAGGAGAAACCCAGGAGACCAGTCCGGGGAGGTCATAGGCCCCCGTGTAATCGTAGGTGCGGGTATGCGAGGCATCTTTTGCCAGAACGAATAGGTTTGACTGGCACCTCTCAACTTCGGCTGCCCAGAAGCCTTTCATGGCTATGATCCGATCTATTCGCATCATCTCCGCGTATGTCATCCCGGTCTTTTCATCAATGGCGAACAGCCTGTCCAGGGTGGCTCGCGGTTCGTGGAAGTCACCCTGGTCACCGACTCTCAGTATCTCCCGGAAACCTTTGTGCCCAATCGGGGTGTATCCGTTGATCGTGCGGTCGCCGGCCAGGAGTCCTGTTGTGGCGACATGGTATTCCCGGTTCAGATCCGGTGCGGCCGTTGCGTCTATGTAGTCGCCGTAAAGCAGCAGATAGTCCTTCTTGCCCAGGGATTGGGCGAGAGAGGCTTTCCCGGCGACGTGACGATCTATGCCGCGTCCCCTGGGATGATCGTGAAGCATAACGATGATGACGATAACACTCGTGATATAGAGGAAGAGCCCGTACTCGAACCGTTTCCTCACAAGCACGAAGAGGACAACCGATAGCCCTGCCATCAGGGTCGTGACAAGCGTTATGGGGAATGCGCGATCGGGACAGGCCTGCATCGCGTGCAGCCACTGCAGGAACAGCAGCAACCCCCAGAGCTTCATCCTTGTCCGCGTAATACGCAGACCCAGGATATGGGCCGAAAAGAAGACAAGCATGATCAGGAAGATATGGTAATAGGGCATGCTTCGGATCGGGAACCGTATATACCCCAGTCTCTCGGGTCCCATGGTGGTGACCATGGCGATCAGGGCAAGGACACCCCACACCCATATGCCCTGCAGTCTCCACTTCTCCCTGGACCAGTCGATCATGACCACAAGGGGCAGGAGGAACCAGCCCGCGAAGAACTGCGGCGTCCTTTGGAGCCGGTATCCGTCAAAAGTGTGGAAATAGGCATAGTAGGCCGGGTCAAAAAAGGCAATCAGGCCGTCAAGCGGCGCTACCAGGAAGTTGTGTCTGTTACAGAAAACGTATGACCGACCTGAGACTGCCGATGCTGAGAAGAGAGAGATCAGCGACGTGGTGGCGACCATCAGGGCGGCGATGCCGGATGCGATGATCAAGCAGCAACTCCGCCAGTCTTTCCTGATCCAGGCCAGATGGATCAAAACGACCAGCGAGGATATGGCTGCTACCGCCACGCCCAGGGGACATCCGCAGGTCAGGCACAACACGTAAGAAACAAACAGGCCTATGGCCTGGTATGCGGATGACTTCTCGCGCATGAACCCGGCAAGGAATGCCAGGCAGAAGACGATCCAGGTGGACGACATCAGGGCGTCGTGCCAGGCCGAGGCATTCCAGTACAGGCCGTGATAGTTGAGAGAGATCAGGGTTGAAAGAACCAGTGCCCGGATGTTGTTGAGCCCCAGGTTCTTTCCCAGGATAAACCCGCCGGCGCCGGTGAGCACCAGGTAGACGGCCGCAAGAAACCAGGCAGCCAGTTCATGGTTGGCAAACGAGGGCAGCAGATAGCAGGCCAGCAGCTGGACCGGGTTGAAGACACCGTACTGATATTCCATGGCATAGGCGGAACCGCACATGATGCTCGTGGTGAGGGAAGGGAACTCGCCCTGCCGCATCATCCTTCCCATGTCATAGAACTTCGGGATCGCCTCGGACACCTTGTCATCAATGAAATAGAATCTTGGATTGATGGTGTAGATATAGAATGAAACCAGCAACGGGGTCAGAACAGAGAGCAGCAGAAAGAACCAGGTGTGTTGTTCTTTCATAAGGCCTTCGTTGGCCGGCCGGGTTTCAGTGGCGGGTATGCAGCTGTTCATCTGTATTTCCGGGCATGCCCGGGCTGGCCCATGGTATGGCTTTCCAGAGCAGGCACTGTAGAAATTCGGGTTGTATGGAAACAGAACCTGCGGCAGGTGGCAAGGGCGATTGCGGATTCGAGGCGGGGCAATACAAATCGAGAGGCCCAATATAGTCGCCGACAATTCAAGGCGACCTCGGTGGAGAGTATCCCGCGCTGCTTGCCTGCCTCCTTTGCCTGTGGTATACGTAATCTCGTGACACACTTGGACGCCATCCTGCGCGTTGTCGCAGAACAGTTTCCGGCTGCGGGAGTGGACTGCCTTCTGGTGGGGGGGTTTGCCGTCAATCACTACGGCTATACCCGGAACACACTGGACGTGGACTTTATGATGGCGGGGGAACAACTGGACATCGTGAAGCGGGTGATGAAGGAATCAGGATTCACGAACATCTCCGTACAGAAGAATGTAGTGTTCTTCAGTGCCCCAGGGTCATCCATGCGGTGCGATTTCCTGCAGACCGACAAGAAGACCATGGAGACGCTGCTTGCGGGAGCATGCGCGGCCACGGTTCAGGGCCATAGTGTCAGGGTGCCGACGCTCAAGGATCTGATTGCAATGAAGATATTCGCCCTTTCGCAGGCTGTTGACCGGCGTGCGGGCAAGGATCTGCCTGATATTGCATACCTTACGGTATTGAACGACCTGGACCTGGAACGGGACATCCGTCCACTGTGTGAACGGTACGGGACGAAAGAAGTCTTTGGGCGCATCCGGGATCAGGTGAAGGCGTTGAGAATGCCATGAAAAAGTCACCACCTATTCGGATTCTGCCTCCGCGGCTGTCGATGGATGAGTATGTGGAATTCGTTGAGAACACCATGCGAGCGGCCAATCCCCAAACAGTGGAGCGTCAGAAGCGAATCGAAAAGCAGATCCGCGAGCCGTTCCGCATCCTGTCTGGTGCCTCGTCCAGGCAGAGCGCATAGATCCTGCTGTTGCGGGCAAATGGAACTCATGGCAGAACTCCGGCAATGAAGCACATAGCACTGGTGGGGGCGGGGGGGCACAGCCTGGGATGTCATGCCCCGGCGTTGCAGCATTACGCGAAGCTGCATCCGGATCGAGTGACGCTTCAGGTTGTCTGTGACCTGGACATTGCGAAGGCCCGGGCTGCTGCATCCCAATTCGGATTCCGGAAGGCCGTTGCTTCAATACCCGCGCTCTTTGACAAGACCAACGGGCCGATTGACGCCGTGGTCGCCGTCATGCCCATCCCGGCAGTACTGCCTTCGACACGTGAGCTTCTGAAATACAACGTTCCTCTTACCATCGAGAAACCGCTGGGCCGGGACCTGGCCGAGGCAAAGGCCGTGGTCAAGGTTGTCAGGGATGCCGGGGCCATGGACCGCGTGATGGTCTCGTTCAACCGTCGCTTTGATCCCGGGTTACGCATGGCTGCGGAATGGGTCGCCGGGCAGAAGCCGGTACGCTATGTCCGCGCAAGCATGATTCGGTCGGGTCGCTCGGAGCCTGACTTTGTCTGGGGCACCGGCATCCACGTGATAGACGCTTTGATCTCCCTTGTGGGCCCGCTGACTGTGTTGAAGCCGGTGCGCTGTCCGGCGGGGAATGATCAGTGGCGTGTCGTGGAGATGGAAAGCCGCAGTGGGACGCAGGTTCACCTGGAAATCCTGCCGACGTGCGGCGAATGGGAAGAACGTGTCCGGCTGACGGGAGAGGGATATACCGTCGATGCTCAAAGCGGCGTTCTGCCCCCGTGGCGCGTGCGTGCGGTGAAGGATATGAAACTGGAGGTGGACGCTTCTTCTCCGCAGGGCGAGCCCGGGTTTGTGTCGAACGGAACGTACGGTGAAACGGAAGCGTTCATTGACGCCGTGTGTTCGGGCGGGCCAATGCCCGTAGGTGTCGATGCCGCGCTTGTTTCAAGTGAACTGGCTGCGGAGATAGGCGCGTTGTGCGGTTTGGCAGGGTGACCGTGATGGCACGGGACGGAATGAGCCGTTCCCCTTCGCGGGCTCAGGGAGAACGGCTGCTACATCGGCAGCGTCAAGTGATGAACAGGAGATGGAACATGTCTGACAGGAACCAGCTTTTCAAACCATCCAAGACCCGCCGCTTTGTGTCGGCGTGGACGATACTGCGCGACGAGAAAAGCCTTCTGAGACGGGTCGGTCAGTTCGAGGCACTGTTTGACCAGATCGTGTTCATGTGCGGCGCGCCAACCGCGTCGGGAAAACTGCCCGTGGACTGGCCGGTTGCGTCACGCCGGCGGACAACCGCCGCACTGCGGAAGATGGGCATCAGTGTTCTCAACGACTACGGCGGAAGCTGGCAGGGATGCGGCGACGCATTGTGCCGATCGCCGAAGACGATTGCGGCCATGGCGCGAAAGATGGCAGACGAGTGCGAGGCCACCGGCGCTGACGGGGTGGATATCGACTTCGAGAAATGGCCGTCCCAGTCGAGGTTTGTCTACACGGATTTCCTGGCCTGCCTGTCCGACCAGCTTCACTCGCGGGGCAAGCTGCTGAGCATCTGCGCCTACCCCTACAATGCCGCGTCCCGCCGTGAAACCGGCATCGGGTTCATTGATCCGTCGCTGGTGGTCCGGCACATCGACCAGTACCGAGCGATGGTCTATGACCTTTACTGTCCTCCGTCCCAGTATATCGGTCCCACCTCGACTGCGCCATGGGGACGTGAATGCATGAAGTACATGATCGCAATGGTGCCGAGGCACAAGATGATCATGGGATTGCCCACCTACAGCGTCGACTGGGATATCAACGATCCGAAGAAGTC
>Ga0172371_10005667_pt1 | contig 18443 bp, 15 predicted proteins | sample Lak12m_FD_114543 | JGI IMG/M metagenome (GOLD analysis project Ga0172371, IMG submission 114543) | Freshwater microbial communities from Kabuno Bay, South-Kivu, Congo - kab_022012_12m | ecosystem: Environmental > Aquatic > Freshwater > Lake | place: Democratic Republic of the Congo: South-Kivu...
GAGCTACAACTGGAATCCTGCTCTATTAAACGGGAAGAAGATTATCCAGGTGGACATCAATCCCGCCCAACTGGAAAAAACCTTTGAAGCCGATCTGGCCATTTGCTGTGACGTAAAAAAAGTCTTAAATAAATTGGAAGGAGCTCTTAAGGCCAACCCTATAGAACCTAAGGATACCTCTTATCTCCCCTATTACCGGGACCAATACAGCCACTCTACGCTGAATGATGAGGATTTTTCATTGATCAGCTACTTCCTTGCCGGACTTTACGAACATCTGAACGGTAATGCTGTTATCTTTGACGATAACATATTATACATGCAGCATTACGTTAACCTTACAAAGAACCGGTGTTACTTCCCAAATTCAGGCATTTCATCTCTGGGGCACGCTGTCCCGGCGGCTATAGGAGCTAAACTCAGCGCCTCCAAACCAACCCTCGCCATTCTGGGTGATGGCGGATTCCAGATGTGTTGCATGGAGCTTATGACGGCGGTTAATTATCAGATACCGGTCACAGTCATTCTTCTTAATAACTCATCTCTGGGCCTGGTCAGGAAAAATCAATACTATAACTATAGTGGCCGGTACATAGCCTGTGACTTCATAAATCCCGATTACGCCTGTCTGGCCAGGGCATTCGGCATTAATTACGGGAGGGTGGCCTCAAACAGTGAGGCCGATATGGTCATTGAACAGACAGATTTTCCAAATGGGATTAACCTCATCGAAGTCATGATGAACAAGGATGGATTTCCCACGTACTCGTCGGGAAGATAGACACCTGTAACAAAAAACAACCTGTGGAGCCGATTTTGTCTCAGAAAACCCTTTTTAAGAATATAAATATCCTTTTTAAAGAAAGGGCCGGCGCTATGGTTATCCCGGCCCTTGCGGATAAATTTTGGTCGCTGACCGATGGACTGAATAGTAACGACGGAGTTTGCCGGAACATAAGACCAATCGCAACTATCTATGAAGGGGCCTTACTCGCCCTTGAAAAATACATGGCGGAGACCGGATTTAAACCGGATTTATTAACCTTACATAAAGATATATTTCGGGAACTGGAAAATTTACTGGCCCTGCAAAAAACCGTTGAACGCCACTCGTTTCTGGTCGTCATCCCCGTAGCCGACCGGCCTACTATGCTCAAAAATTGTCTGGAGAGTATATTGCGGCAGTGCGCCGATTTCGGCTACGGAGGGAAAATAGTTGACAATATAACCGGAACGCAGGCCTATGCCAAGATCAGCGCACTGATTATCGACGACAGCAAAGATAGGGCAAATATCAATGCCCACAAGGCCATGGCCGGGGATATAACCAGGGCCGGGCTCCGCACACATTATATAGGCCTTGCCGAACAATCCGGCGTGGCAAGCGAAATTCCGGAGAGTCTCCGGAAAGACTTAAAACATATCATAGGAGACTGTGCTGACGGCGTACGGCCGCATAAAGGGGCCTCTGTCACCCGAAACATAGCCTACTTATGGATAAACAGGCATCTAAAAACTCGTCCGGAAAAAACCCTGATTTATTTTATCGATAGTGACGAGGAATTTGCCGTCAAAGTAGAGACAGAAAACGAATCTGCTGATATAAACCCGATTAACTACTTTTACTGGCTGGATAAGTTGTTTACCTCTGAGGACACAGAAATTCTGACCGGTAAGGTGGTAGGCGACCCGCCTGTCTCGCCTGCGATCATGATTAATACCTTCCTGGACGATGTGCTTCTGTTCTTCAAACAAATATCTGGATGCAGCGCAGATGCCCCGTGTATTTTCCACGGCACACCATCGTCCAGGCATAGCCCGGCTCACTATAATGATCTGGTTAAAATGTTCGGATATAAATCCGCAGCAAAGGCCTGTCCTTACCCTTGTCCCATTAAAGGCAAACACACCATTAACGATGCCTTCAAAGGGTTTTCAGAAAAGATAAACGGCTTTTTCTACGGCTTACACCCGACGCGGGAGACCATTTATTACTACAATGGGGGTCCGCTGGATATAGCGCCGGCCAGGACTGTCTATACCGGAAATTTTGTCTTAAGGCCGGAGGCATTGAGATATGTTATCCCCTACGCCGATCTGAAACTGAGGATGGCCGGCCCGGCCCTGGGTAGATTACTTAAGGCCAGAATAGGTAAAAGATTCGTCTCGGCCAACCTGCCCTTATTGCATAAACGGACATTAGCCGCTAACCATCAGGGAGAATTCAGGCCCGGCATTAATAATCAGGACAGAGGGGTGGACCTGACAGACGAATCTATCCGGCAGTTCTGGGGCGATATCCTCCTCTTTTCAGTAGAGGAGCTGGCAAAACACGGCTATCCCGATACGCAATTGAGACTGGAATCTCTGGCTAATGTCGTAAATAAAACAAAAGAAAAAATGTGGCGCTTATATACACAAAATAACGAGGCTATTTCGGAAAAGATGGCGCTACTCAAAGATTATCTGACAAATCCCGAATACTGGTGGAACCGTTCTGAGGGCCTAAAGGAGGCAGTCGGTCATTATAAGGCCTTCTGCTCCGATGTAGAGTTTAATTTTGGGATACAATCAAAGGGCTATCAGGAATTAAAGAATACTTTTGTCCGCCGCGACTTTTCCTCCCGCATCGCAAAAGCCCTCTATGACTTTTATGAGGATGAACGCCTCTGGTATGAAGTCCTTAACGGGGACGGTGTGGATGACTCAGCCGAAGAAAAACCGGGCAGTCTTTTAGTTACCGACTCCTCTGTATCAGGCGGCCTCTAATCATCTCGTAAAGATTGTTTACGCACTCATCGATCTTACGGAAGCATATTTGATATTCCCTCAGGCTTCCTCCATAAGGGTCTGGGATCAAGTCCCCGTCTCCCTCGTGGTCCTGTACAAACCGGATAAGATTAAAAGTCTTATCCTTCACCCAGATATCCAGGGATAGAACGTGTTCGATGTGCAACGGCTCCATGGCCAATATCATATCGGCCTCGTGAGCCATATCCGTGGTGAGCCTTCGCGCCCTGTGGCTGCTCAGATCAATCCCGGCGTCTCTGGAGACCAGGATGCTGTTTTCCGTGGCCAAATTTCCTTCCCTGGCATGACTCCCGGCTGAAAAGACACGAATATCTGCCTCCACAGGAACCATCTTCTTAAGAATGGCCTCAGCCATGGGACTGCGGCAAATATTCCCGGTACATACAAACAGAACGCTTTTGATTATCGGCGATACCTGTGCAAGATCAACCTGACCAAGCATGATCATCCTTTAAACGATCCTCATTATTTGCTAACCCAACAACAAACGTGGATAGGATTTATGTAGCACGCCTCTCCCTAAATTACAATACCGACACCGACCGGGGTTCCCTAAAAAATCTGAAGACTCCGGTCAGGAAACATGTTGACATTTGGGCATCTTCCTGCCATGCTCGCTTATCTGATTTTCCTATGTCGGACTTTCAGTACGGACAAAAAAATTAGGACTACAGGGAGGAAACAATGGCCGGTCTTTTTGACAAGATTAAAAAAGATCTGAAGAAAGGCATCGAAGAAGGTATTGCCGTGGTAAAGGAAGGGGCAGTTGTTGTATCGCAAAAAGTGGGTGAACTCACCGCCGAGGGCAATAGGCAATATAAGATGTTTGATCTGAAAACGAAGATTCAAAACTATATGGCCGAGCTTGGCGGAAGGACATACGAAATTCTGAACAATAAGAAAAGTCCGGCCGCGGATAGCAAGGTGAAAAGCATTGCCGCCAGGATAAAGAAACTTGAGGAGCAATTGCGCAAAGTCGAAGGGAAGAAAGAGAAAAAGACCGCTCCCAAAAGAAAGCCCGCAACCAAAGCAAAGGCAACTCCTAAAAAAGCCGCGCGACCGGCAGTAAAAAAGGCAACCTCAAAAACCGCTAAAAAGTCTCCGGCAAAGAGCAAATCGTCGGCTACAGCAAAGAAAAAGTAAGTCCGCATTTCTGATAACAGGCCACGTATTCATTGGTGTCTACCCTCCCCCCTTTAAAGAGGGGGAGGGACATAATTAAAAACATTTTATAAATTCCCATCTCTTCGGATTTATTGTTCTGTATCTCCGCAAATCAATCTCTCACACTATCTCGTAAAAAACTACCATCGGCTAAATAACCTGTATGCCCGGAAAGTGATCAGGACGCCGGAAAGAACAGATGTCAATATTTAACTAGCGTCCTATATGTTGCGACTCATTCTTTTTTGTAGGCGATGACAGAATAATTTTAATCCCAAAAATCTTTCGGGTCTATATTGAAACGACGCAATATTGCCAGGATGGGTTGATAATGTACCCCCCTCTATTCTGCCGAACTCGTCTTTTTTATTGCTTTTTATTCTAAAAAAGGCTTTAAGTTGCCATCATTTTTTAAGGTGCTCGATTATGATAAGCGTAGAAAATATTTCAAAAAGTTATGGCAGTTACGTCCTTTTTGAAGAGGCCAGCTTCAAGATAAACCCTAAAGAGAGGGTCGGCCTTGTCGGGCGAAACGGCCACGGGAAAACAACTTTATTCAGACTAATAAAAAAGGAAGAGCTTCCGGACTCGGGAGCCATAATTATACCCAGACTTTACCGTATCGGCTGCGTTGAACAGCATATCAAATTTACTAAGGACACCGTTCTTAAAGAAGGCATGCGGGGTCTTGTAGAAGATGAAAAAGAGCATTTCTGGAAAGTTGAAAAAATCCTGGCCGGACTCGGCTTTTCCTTAAACGATTTAAAACTAAATCCCCTTGAGCTTTCCGGAGGATTCCAGGTGCGCCTCAATCTCGCCAAGGTGCTTGTATCACGACCGGATCTTTTGCTCTTAGACGAGCCCACAAACTATCTCGATATAACCTCGATACGCTGGGTTGAACGCTTTCTTGTCAACTGGCCGAGGGAGATCATGCTTATCACCCACGACAGAGGGTTTATGGATAAAATAGTAACCCATACCCTCGGAATACATCGTAAAAAAATCAGGAAAATTACCGGAGACACAGAAAAATATTACACTCAGACCGCACAGGACGAGGAAATATACGAAAAAACACGAGTCAACGATGAAAAGCGCAGGAAAGAGATCGAGCTCTTTATAAGCCGATTCAGGGCAAAGGCAAGGCTCGCGAATATGGTGCAATCGAGGGTAAAGACCTTAAACAAAACTGAGAAAAAGCATAAATTGGAAAGGATCAAAACCCTTGACTTCTCCTTCAGGAGCGCCCCTTACCGCGGAAAGCGCATTCTTAGCACAAGTAATATATCCTTCTCATATGATCAAAATACAGCCCTTATCAAGGATTTCGATATCACCATCGGGGCCCGTGACAGGGTCTGCGTTATCGGGAAAAACGGAAAGGGTAAAACAACTCTTCTAAAAATTCTTGCCGGCGCCCTTCCTCCCCAAAGCGGACAGGTCGATTATAATCCGGCTTCGCTAAAAGGTTTTTTTGAACAAACCAATGTAAACCACCTTATAGACAGCCGAACGATAGAAGAAGAAATTCTCTATTCCCACCATGATATCGACAGGCAGACTGCAAGAAACATTTGCGGAGTCATGATGTTCGAAGGAGATTTCGCCTTAAAGAAAATCGGAGTTTTATCGGGCGGCGAAAAGAGCAGAGTGCTTCTGGGTAAGCTCCTTGTAACTCCTGCCAACTTGCTTCTTCTTGATGAGCCGACAAACCATCTTGACATGGACTCATGCGATGCCTTGCTTGCGGCCCTTGATAGTTTTGAAGGCGCAATAGTAATGGTAACCCACAATGAGATGTTTCTCCATGCCCTTGCCGAACGTCTGATTGTATTCCAGGACGAAAATGCGCATGTTTTCGAAGGAACCTACCAGCGGTTCCTTGAGAAGGAAGGATGGAAAGAAGAAAAAGGTCTTGTAAAAAATATTCCTGTCTCTGACGACAGCCTTGAACCTGGCTCAAAATTAAACAAGAAGGGGCTTCGCCGGCTTCGCTCCGAAATAATCACGGAAAAGTCTAAGACATTAAAACCGCTCGAGCAAAGAATCGCAAAAATAGAAAACAAAATCGAAGCCCTCGAAAAAGAGCTTACTGAATACACTGAAGCCATGCAGAAGGCATCGGAAGGAAATACCGGCAAGAAAATTGTTGAACTTTCACGGGCTATTTATGCCTCCCAGACATCAATCGACAGGCTTTTTGACGAACTGGAAACCCTTTCGGAAGAATTAAATGAAAAAAGCGCACTTTTTGAAAACAGGCTGAAGCAGCTTGAAATACCCGAAGGCGAAAAAGAATAAAAAAGGGGTGACCTAAACGGCCCCCCCTTTTTTATATTTCTGTAGAGTGTTAGAGTATCGGCAAGTACCTGTCTATTTCATACTGACTTACATGGGTGCGATACATATCCCACTCAATCTTTTTATTTTCTACAAATTTGTCAAAGATATGGTCTCCCAGGGCCCTGCGCACTAACTCACTCTGTTCCATCTCACGGATAGCCTCGAAGAGATTATCGGGCAGAGAGCGAATGCCCAATTCAGCCCTTCTGGCCAGTGTCATATGATAAACATCCTCTTCTACCGGCTCAGCCAGAGGATACTTCTTTTCTATACCTTCAAGGCCGGCCGCCAGCATCACTGTAAAGGCCAGGTATGGGTTACAGCCCGGATCGGGGGCGCGAAACTCAATTCTTGTGGCCTGCTCCTTGCCGGGTTTGTACATGGGCACACGCACCATGGTGGAACGATTGCGGCGGGCCCAGGCAATATAAACCGGGGCCTCATAACCGGGCACCAACCGCTTATAAGAATTCACCCACTGATTGGTTACAGCAATAATCTCCCGCGCGTGTTTGAGCAGCCCCGCGATATAATGCTTGGCCACATCGGATAGGTGGTATTGGTCGTTGGCATCGTGGAAGGCATTCTTGGATCCCTTGAAAAGGGACTGATGGCAATGCATCCCGCTGCCATTCATACCAAAGATAGGCTTTGGCATAAAAGTAGCGTAGTAACCCATAGAACGGGCCGTTTCTTTCACCGCAATCCGGTAAGTCATGGTCTTATCGGCCATACGCAGGCCTTCATCGTAACGAAGATCGATCTCATGCTGACTTGGGGCCACTTCATGGTGGCTGTACTCCACCTGGATACCCATCTTCTGCAAGGTAAATATGGTTGCCCGGCGGAGATCATTCCCTATGTCAAGCGGGGGTGCATCGAAATATCCGCCTTGATCAATTATCTTCGGCTCTTTGCCGGATTCAAAGTAGAAGAACTCCAGCTCCGGACCGGCATAAAAAGTATAACCTTTGTCTGCGGCCTGCTTGAGAGCCCGCTTGAGGGCATACCTGGGGTCGCCGGCATAGGGACTGCCGTCCGCCGGCTCCAGTATGTCGCAAAACATCCGGGCCGCAGGCCTATCCTGGGGCCTCCAGGGGATAAACTCGAAGGTGGCAGGATCCGGTTTGGCAATCATGTCACTTTCTTCGATGCGGGCAAAACCTTCGATGGATGACCCATCAAAACCCATTCCTTCCGTTAAGGCCGCTTCTAGCTCTGACGGCGTAATAGCAAAGCTCTTGAGTATTCCAAGCACGTCAGTAAACCAGATCTGAATAAAACTGACATCCTTGTCCTTCACGATGCGCAAGACATCTTCTGCCGTTTGACATTTTTCACAGGGCATTACTAATCCTCCTTATTTTTAATAATCAAAATTTGTTACGGGCTATTCAGCAAGGATAATGCCACAACAAGGCGCTGACAAAATAATCAGCAAATTCAAGGTACTAAGAAAATAACCGGGCTGGTCGGCGCGTATGTATTATTTACATTTTTGTAAGAATCGGCCATATTATTTGACAAAATTGTAAACATTTTACGCATGGGGCCATCGCAAGGGATACGTCTTTATGCCTCTTCAGCCAGAAAAATGGCCTCGGCGATCTCCCGCATAGTCTTCCGGGTATTCATGCTCCGTCTCTGTATCCAGCGGTAAGCCTCTTCACCGGATATGCCCCGCTTTTTTATCAATATGTCTTTAGCCCTTTCGATAAGTTTTCTGGCCTCCAACTCCTCCTGAATCACCCTGGTGCGGACCATCAACTCAGTATTTTCAATGGCAATAGCCGCTTCATTAGCCACGGTGATCAAGACCTTCTTGTCGATCTCGGAAAAATGATGGGGATAAGGCGTATAACAGTTGACAACCCCGATAACGCGGCCCTTGACGGCCATGGGGACACTCAGCATAGATACCAAATTTTCGCTTCTGGCCAGTTCTTTTTCTTTAAAATCCTCTTCTTCCTGGACGTTATAGACGGCACGTGGCGTATTGGTTGCCGCTACTTTCCCGACAATCCCTTCGCCAAGTTTCAGGCTGCGCTCTTTCAAGTATTCCCGGCTAATACTCTGGGTAGCGCGCAGTCTTAATGTCTTATCCTTTTCATCAAGGAGCCAGAGGGAACAAACCTTGGAGTGCATAGCTTCAGCGGTTACCGTAACAATCAGACGCAAGATATCCTCTATGTATCTATCAGAGGTAATAGCGCTGCTAATCTCGGTAAGGGCCTCGATCTGCTTTTCAAAAGAGGACCTGGATTGATCACCTGACATAAAAAGAAATATAGCTGCCGGGACCGAAATCCGTCAAGAGAAAAAGAGCCTCCTTGTCGGAATGGGTCTATTTGAAAGGAAGAGGATGTGAGGGGGGAAACAAAGTTATACGGAAATAAGCGACCCCCAGGTCTCTTTTATTACATCCTTAAGGGAGTAGAGTCCTTCTTCTACGCCTGTAACATAATCCTCGGTTAACTCCAGATCCTTAAGCAACGAAACGGGCCATGTCAGGCTGTCATCAGGTTCCTCTCCCATGCCTGCCCGGTGCGTCAAAATGTCCGCCAGTTGCACTATACCGGCAGCCGGGAGGAAGGTCTTTTGTTCATACGGGTGGTGATGGCAAAAAATAGTCTGGATAAAAGCCTCCGGAAACTGCCACTTTTCCGCTAACCATCGCCCCATAAGGGTATGCTTAAGTCCATACCTTTCTTCGGCTTCCAGCATGGAACAATTTTCCCGGTCTTTGATATCCAGTATGGCCTTGAAGTCCTCCGGGAAATAGGCACAAAGCGCTACCCTGCCTATATCATGCACAATGCCGCAGGTAAATAAAGATTCGGGGTCAATATTAGCGGTAATACGCGCAATCATGCGCGATACAATGCCCACTCCAATGGAATGTAGCCAGAATCCATCCACGCTAAATCCCGGAAACTTTGTTTTGGTCTTAAAAAAATTCATTAAGGCCACACTCATAGCCAGATTCTTAACTTCGGTAAATCCGATGGCTACTACCGCCCGGCTGATTGTGGTCACCTGCATGCGCAGACCATAAAAGGCCGAATTCGCCACACTGATGATCTTGGCGCTCAGTGACTGGTCATATTTAATAATATTTTCCAGGTCCCGCGCCGACTTATTCTCATCCTCCAGGATGGAAAAAATCTTCTCAAGGGTAACCGGGATAGTAGGCAGGGTATCGATCGCCCCCACACCCTCGCGAATCTTTTTTACCTTGACATAATCCTTAACGTTATCCGATTTCATACCATATTATCCCCTGTTCCTTCGGTTTCTATATTGTCAAAAGATTTATCGCAGAGAACGCAGAGATCGCAAAGAATTTATTGAAAAAACAGTACGTTAGATAATTTTCTGCTCCCTCTTTCTGCGCTCTGCGGTTAATTTTTCATGAAACTTTCAACAGTACCTTGGTTTCTTTTGTTATCGGCTCTTTTGACAAAAGGAATTAAGTGTAAGGGAACATAATTGCACGGCCATATCGGCCCGTCGAGATCATGGATATATTTAAGGCAGGCTTACGGCAGAGCCCGGGGTTGGATGCAGTGAACCGGGACGAACACCCTCGTTCCCGGCAGATATTGCCGCAGTCTCCCTTAGAATTCCATAAGCCATTTGATATGTTGATAAGGCCGCCTGGCTCTTACTGTTATCTAAAAGAAATGGAACCATTCTGTTTACCGATCTCTCGATCTCCGGATCATATTGCACAACACCAAGATCGGTCAGATGGATATCCAGATACTTTTCCGTGACCGTCCGCACTACTTTAGAGGCCTCGCGGTCTTTGTCCTTTTTTACCATATTAGCCACGATCTTGACATCGAAGCTATCTGTTATCCGACAAAGTCTTATGTAGTTTTCTTCGCTAACCTCCCGGACTATATGTTTCAATTCACTCATGGAGCTTATCTTTTCCTCTCCGGAGCCGCCGGCAAACCTGGTTATCAGAGACGAAAGCGCCTCGTTTTGGGAGAATTCCCGCGATAACCGCCTTAGAAGGCTGCTTTTGATGAAACCATAAACGTTCTGAAGAGAAGTAGCCTGGGGGGTAAATACAGCAATCTTTCCTGTCGCATAAAGGAAGAAATCCAGGACGTTATACGAAGTACCCGCCCCCAGATCAAGAATAACAAAATCAGTAGGCAGGTTATTTAGCTGGTTAAGCAGTCTCATTTTTTGTGTATATTTAGGATTGGCAAGGCTCAGCATGTCATCAGCCCCACAGATCAGTTTCAGATTTTCGTGAGGCGTATCGATGAGGACGTCACTCAATCGATCCACTTTCTTGCTGATAAAATCCTGGAGGGTTACGCTTGGATAACGTATGCCGAGTAAAATGTGAAGATTCGCCCCTCCCAGGTCGGCGTCAACCACTGTTACCTTCCTGCCCAGTTTGGCCAGCCAGATGCTCAGGGCCAGAGTCAGGACGCTTTTGCCCACCCCGCCCTTTCCTCCCCCTATAGCCCACATTTTATGCTGCACCATATTTGATAATCCTGTAACAACTCTCGCTATTCACTGATCCCCAGACTATCCCAGAGATCCCAGAGCATATTATGGTCTTTGGCATCGACCGCCAGGAGTTTTTCTATGTTCTGTAAGTGGAACCGGGTCATCTCTACGAATTGCATGCCCAGCATGACTACATGCCTGGCCTGTTCTGCACGTGTCCCCCACCGGACTTCTCCCAGCAAAAAAAATCGCTGACTCATGAAGGGGATGTTTATCTCTATCTTGATCCGTCGTCTCAGGAGATCGTCTATGTCCAAAGGATTATAACCTTCATGGAGATATATGCACATGCCCTCCCTGGACAGGTTGCTGACAAACCCATCATACCTGGCCGGAAGGCCATACTGCACCCACTCAGGATCAACTATAAAAATTCTTATCGGATGATAGATATCGTGACGCTTCTCGCGACGGCGTTCGGAAGGATCCACCAATTCCTCCAGCGACGGTCGTACCGTTTAATTTGTTACCTTTGTTATTCATCGGATTCCCACGGCATTATCTTTAATCATCTTGGGTTACGAAAAAATCGAACGGTTATAAACAAATGCTATGATAAATCGTCTAATTATTAAATGTCATTGGTCGATAGTCATTTGTCACTCGTAACAGAAGCCGACGGTTAAATATTTTCCGCAGTTAGCCGATGACTGATGGCCGATGACCGGTGACTTCACTTGTAATTTCCTGGAAGGCCTTGTGGGGCAAAAATCGTCACTTCAGTGGTACTTTTTTGACACAGGTAAAAAAACTTTTGGTCCAGCCAACTTGATCCTTAACCATAAATATAATGAAATCGACGAGTTAAATCCTTGAGCGGTTTATTATAAATAATGGCACATATTTTGCTTATTCAATAGCTTGACAGTCGTTATATACGATGTTATATTTTTGACATACATTTTATAAGGAGGTGGAGACATGAATTGCTTGAAGAAACCATATAAGCCGACACAGCAGGCAGTATGTATGAATTGCAAGCGAAGATGCGAGCGAGCGGGCCGCCAGATGAAGAAGTGAATCCACGGTAATGCATCCGCTTCAGGCGGGAACCTCCGACTGGACTGAGGCTTGCAGAGATATACCTTGGTCTTGTAGGTGGTTTATTTGAAATTATCCGGAGATGTTCATGTAGCGGCCGGATCCTGCCGAATATATAGTAAAGGAGTCAGCAACTCAGTAATAGGGTATAACCTATGAACAAACAGGAGATTGTCAGGATATTGCTTTTGAGCCCGTTGTACCTGCAGATGCCGGTAAAGGAACGGATGAGGCTGGTCATGGAGATGGTGCGTCGATACGCGCCCTCGGAACGCTAAAACCCATAAAAAGGCTTCTTCCTTCCTTTCCCTCCTTATATATTGCCGGTATTGTCAAAAATTCAATCACAGAGGACACAGGAAAAATAGAAATATCAATAGTTATAACAGATTTTTTCCCTCTGTTATCTCCCAATATTCTCGTTGATGGTCCCCAAATATCTCAGAAATTGCCCCGCTAATAACAGCTCAAGCAGCTTAAACCGTTCAAACGGTTGAAACCGTCTCGGTGTGCTCTGTGGTTTGTTTTTCATACGAATATCTTAATCCCTTGGGACCGCAAGCATTCGATCCACTGCTTTTTTGGCCCGGATACGAACTTGTTCCGGCACGTGAACCACATTCTTAAGCTCAGAAAGCGCCGCAATAACATCCCCAAGACGGGTAAGTTTCATGTGTTCACAGACCATCTTATCCGAAGCCGGATAAAATCTCTTCATAGGATTTTGTCTCTGTAACGGATAAAGAAGCCCAACTTCGGTGCCGATAACGAACTCGTCAGCCTTTGACTCGCGCACAAAAGCAAGCATGCCCGTCGTGCTGCGTACGGCATCAGCCAGGTCAATAATCTCCGGACGGCACTCGGGATGGGCCAGAAATAATGCCTTCGGATGCTCTGCCTTAGCCTTCAAGACATCCTCCACGCCTAAATTTTCATGTATCGGACAGTACCCCTCCCAATATATTATCTTCTTGCCTGTATGCCGCTGGGTATATCGAGCCAGGTTTTGATCCGGGGTCATTAAGACCACGTCGGCATCCGTCAAAGAATTGACTACTTTTATGGCATTAGCCGAGGTACAGCAGATGTCACTCTCGGCCTTGACCTCGGCCGTGGAGTTTACATAAGTAACCACCGGAACCCCGGGAAGAGATAACCTCCCGGCGCGTAACGCATCCGCATCGATCATGTCCGCCATCTCACACCCCGCATCCAGCCGGGGCAAAATAACAGTCTTATCCGGACAAAGGATAGCTGCGGTCTCGGCCATGAAACGCACCCCACAAAAGACGATCACTTTGGCGTCGGTTTTGGCCGCTCTAACACTCAGATCCAGAGAATCTCCGGTCAGATCGGCAACATCCTGGATTTCAGGAAGTTGGTAATTATGCGCCAGAAGTATGGCGTTTTTTTCTTTAAGGAGTCTGCGGACTTCCGCCTGTAGTTTTTCCAGAGACATCTTTAATACCTTTCGTTGCTTCCACACCCTGTCTTGGGTATTATCTATCTATAACCTCTGTCCCCTTTGGAGGGGAAAAGGCAAAAATGTGGTCATCCAGGGGGCCGTTTATACGCTGCCCTTTTAGATGAAGGAGAGTAGTATTGCTGAAATGGTCTTTGGAGAGTATGCTATCTATAAGGAATGTATCTTTTTTAATCCACAATTTTATCTCACTCACCTGCGGGTGGGTATAACGCGGCAGGAGCGTCAGGATATAAAAATCCCCCCTGGCCTTCTTACTCTCCGGAGCCATAACAGTAACAAAATCTTTCTTAAAATCCCCCCGCCCTAAAAAGAAATCCATGGTTAGCTGCGATTGCAGGTACGCCTGGGCATCAAACCTATAGGCACGTTTTTCTGCGGTGATATAAATCCACACCGTCTTTCCGTCGGTTACTATCTCCTGTTTATCAGGCCTCAAGTAATCCCATCGCATACACCCCGGTTTTTTAAAGTAAACCCTGCCTTCCGCCAGACGCCGCTGATTGAGGGCCGTCAGCCTGGTCTCCTGTTCAAAATCAGCCTCTATACAATTAATGGTATTATAGCGCTCCTGTAAGCGCGCCACTATGTTAGCAACGGTCAGGGGCTTCGCAAATGCCTCCCCGGCGCTAAGGGCCAGGACAAAGAGCAAGACAAGGGCCAGGCGTGCCCTCCGGCCGTGCGTCTTCCTGTAAAACCAGGAGGAATACATGCTAACCCAAATTATGTACAAGGACCTCACGTGGCTTGCTCCCATCTGCCGGGCCAACGATTCCTTCTTTTTCCATGGTCTCGATCATGCGCGCCGCCCGGTTATAACCCACCCGCAGACGCCGCTGGATCATGGAGATAGAGGCCTGCCTGGTCTCCAGTACCAACTGCACCGCCTCTTCATATTTTTCATCGTAGTCGGCGCCGTCTTCCGTTTCCTCTTCCGTTTCTTCTACCTTCAATATTGTTTCGTCATAGGCCGGCTCCTTCTGCCCTTTCAGGAAGTCAACCACCCGCATGATCTCCGCCTCGGATATATAGGCCCCGTGAATACGCTGCAATTTAGCCGTACCCGGGGGGAGAAAGAGCATATCACCGGCGCCCAGTAGATTTTCAGCCCCGCCGGTATCCAGAATAGTCCGCGAATCTGTCTTGGATGAAACCTGGAAGGAAATGCGCGTCGGGAAATTGGCCTTGATCACACCGGTCAGGACATCCACCGAAGGACGTTGAGTGGCCACCAGCAGGTGAATACCCGCGGCCCGGGCCATCTGAGCCAGACGGGTTATATGCTCCTCCACCTCATGGGAGGAAACGAGCATGAGGTCGGCCAATTCATCGATCACAATAATTATGTAAGGAAGGGGGGTGTCATTATTATGGTTGTACTTATCAATGTTCTTGGCCTTTTTCTCTTCGAGCAGTATGTACCGGCGTTCCATCTCGGCTACCGCCCAGCCCAAGGCCTTTGTAGCCTTCTTCGGCTCGGTAACTACCGGGTGCAGGAGGTGCGGTATATCCCCGTAGGCCGAAAGCTCAATCCGTTTGGGATCGATCATCAGGAGACGCACCTGGTCCGGAGTGGATTTAAAAAGGATGCTGCAGATGGTGGCGTTAAGAAATACGCTCTTCCCCGCACCGGTGGCCCCGGCGATCAGAAGGTGGGGCATTTTAGCCAGGTCGGTCACTACCGGCTGGCCGACGATATCCTTGCCCAGGGCCATAGTCAATTTCGATGCGGCGCCGGAAAAGACCTCGCTTCCCAAGATTTCCCCCAGGTAAACCGATTCCCTGTAGGTATTGGGGATCTCAATCCCTATAACCGATTTCCCCGGTATCGGGGCAACAATCCGTATATTCCCGGCCCGCAAGGCCAGAGCCAGATCATCGGCTAATGAGGTAACCCGGTTGATCTTCACACCGGCGGCCGGCTCGAATTCATACATGGTGATGACCGGCCCCGGACATATCTCCGTCACCTTACCGGCAACGCCAAAATCGGCCAGCCTGTTCTCCAGGAGCCTGGCATTGGCCAGGAGACTCTCCTTGTTTCTTTCCCGCTCTTCTTTAAGCGGGACATCGAGCAGGGAAAGGGGCGGCAGTTTGAAATCACCGGCCGAGCGCATAAATGGCAGCTCTTCCTGGACCGGAGGCAAGACTATCTCGGTCTTCTCACTGTGTACAGGCTCCGCAATGCGCGGCGACTCCTTTTTTTCACCGGGTTTAGCGGGTTCTGCCTTTCTGGCCCTGTTTGCTGATTTCAGTTTCCCCGTCAATACTTCCATTTTATCCCTTGTCCTATGCCATAAAAGATAGACGGAGAGACCGGTAGCCATCATAAGAGACAGGATAAAAAAGGTGACCGATACCAGGTATGCCCCAAACTTGTTTAATTTCATGGTAAAAGCCCGGGCCATCACCTCGCCTACAATACCACCGGCGACATAGGATGTTGAAAAAATAGTTACCCGGCCCGGCCCCCAGATAAGGGAAAAGAGGTTGCACGTGGTGACCAGCAGAAAAAGCCATCCCAATACCAGATAGGCGACCTGCCTGACTACGACCTCCGGCTTTAGGAGGCGCAAGGCGATGATGACCGGAAGGACCGGCAGCCAGAAAACGGCCAGCCCAAATGCATCAAACAACAGGGCCGCCACATGAGCCCCAACCGTACCAACCCAGTTGCGGGCCTCCCCTGCGTTATATTGGCCAAAGGAGGGATCTTCCGGGGTATAAGATAAAAGGCCGGCTAACAGGAAGAGCGCTAAGGCAAAGCCGATGACCGCCAGGGCCTCCTGCTTTAAAGATGGTTTGGGGGATGATTCTCCAGGCATATTAATTAGTTTTCATCCGGAAACTACCGTTTTCGTCTTCACGCTTTCAGCGATCAGCTGTCAGCCGTCAGTAAAATCTAAGATAAACAACATAGTTAAGCTGAATGCTGATAGCTGAGTGCTGACTGCTCCATCCAGAAAACCTAGGTTTTCTGGATGGAAACTAATTAGATATTACATCCGGTATTCTTTTGCTAAAACTAAATTTTTCAAGGGGTATTGTCAACACAATTCAATGCAGAAGCTAACCATCCAGCCACCAAGGCACGAAGGCACAAAAAGAACATATACCAGAATCCCCTCTACCTTCCTCTTTCCAAGGGTAGAACCTGGAGTTTGTCTTTTTATAAAGAGGGATTTTCAGATGAAAAGCGGTTACATTATCCTATACTCTTGGTGTCTTAGTGTCTTTGTGGCAATCCGGCCACAGGCCGACCGTAGGCCGGCATCAAAGCAGATAATCCGGATGGACATTGGATAGGGAATGGAAGATATTGCCTTTCACCTTCTTGTTTTGCCGGTAAAGCGTCTTCAGCATCTCCCTTATTTCTTTCCTGCGGGAAGACCCCGCACTCGGACAGGGATTTTTAATCTCCGGCATGGAGAGCCTAGCGGCAAAGCGCTCCAGTTTTTCTGCATCCACCATGGCCAGGGGCCGTATGACCGTAATCAGTCCGTTAAAAAACGGCTGGCGCGGCACCATGGTGCTTATCTCTCCACTGTAGAGTATATTGAGAAAGAGTGTCTCTATAAGGTCGTCTTTATTGTGCCCCAAGGAGACCTTATTAGCGCCCAATGTACGGGCTATCTCAAAAAGGCACTTGCGGCGTAATCGAGAACACAAAAAGCAGGGATTCTCCCGATTTTCCTCGCTGTGGGCCATAGGCCCGAAATTTGTCCTTTCTACATAACAGGGCACACTTAGCTGCCGGCAATAACCTTCGATAGCCCCTGTATCTGTGCCGTCAAAACCAAGGTCTATATGTGCAGCCGAAAGTTTATACGGGAAGGGTGTTTTTTTCTTCCACTCATTCAGGATATAAAGCAGAGAAAGGCTGTCTTTGCCGCCGGACAGACCAACCAGGATATGATCTCCATCAGCCAAAAGATTGTACTTATGTAAGGCCCTCCCCACAAAGCGGTTAATTTCTTTATCGATATTCGGCACCGGGACACCGCTACAACTGATTGTTTAAGCAGTGCCCCGGAGGGGCATCTGTCTCGAATTCCTGGTTCTCCCCGCAGCGGAGCGGATGGGAAAGCAGGTGTTCGCTGCACAACTGCCACATTCTCCCCGGAGCGAAGCGAAGGGAAGAATGCCGAATTGAGCGGCGGGCGGCCTGCGGCCTTCGATCTTGCACAACCCCGTTACCCGCCCGTCTGCTCGAATGACGAGTTAGAAGCACCGAGGTAATCATGAGCTAAGGGCCTCAGTTACAGCTTTTGGGTTTTTTGATGCTATTTTCAGTAAAACCCTTGCTGGTCCCTCTGGTTTGCGCCTGCCTTGCTCCCAGTTTTGGAGCGTCGAAATGCTTACGCCAAGCATCAGTGCAAACTCGGACTGAGATTTTTTCAACTTTTCGCGTATTGCTTTAATATCCAAAGGGCTGAACTCGAATCGACGGCCGGGGGACAGCATGCCTTTTTTGATCTGCCCCGCCTCTTTGATGCTTTCAACCAAATTGTCAAAATCCTTTTCGTTCATTGTAGGTACTCCTTGACCAGTTTGCTCAAAACCTTTAGCTGATCCGGTAACTAGAGGGTCGAGTAGACCGTAGGAACCACCCCTACAGCCTCTCACAGAACCGTACGTGAACCTCTCGATTCATACGGCCTCTGGGGTGTACTGTCAATAGTGGACAGGGCCACTTTAGGCAGCTCTCCTTTTAATAAAATATTTCTGTGCGAATACAGCCGGAGCAACGTTGCCTATAGCTGAGTGTCTCCGGATACGGTTGTAAAATATTTCAATGTACTCTTTGATCGCTGCTTCAGCCTCCATTCGTGTTGCAAACTTGCGCTGATACACCAACTCCATTTTTAAGGTGCTCCATAGACTTTCAGTCGGGGCATTGTCATAGCAGTTGCCGCGACGTGACATAGAAGGACGCATTCCGGCAGCCTTTACCATTTTCTGGTAATTTGCCGAGCAGTACTGGCTTCCCCGGTCAGTATGCATAATACATCCTGGGAGAGGTCGACGATATTTGAGGGCCTTTCTAAGCGCATCCAGAACC
>Ga0172371_10005668_pt1 | contig 18443 bp, 9 predicted proteins | sample Lak12m_FD_114543 | JGI IMG/M metagenome (GOLD analysis project Ga0172371, IMG submission 114543) | Freshwater microbial communities from Kabuno Bay, South-Kivu, Congo - kab_022012_12m | ecosystem: Environmental > Aquatic > Freshwater > Lake | place: Democratic Republic of the Congo: South-Kivu...
CGGGCACGGTGTCTTTTCCCCCGACTGCAAGTGGATGGCGACGGACAGCTATCCGGACCGGCTGAACGCGCGCAAGCTCATGGTGGTCCGCATGTCGGACCAGGCCATCCTGCCGCTGGGCGCCTTCTTCGTGCCGGAGACGTACCGCGAGACCTACTGGCGCTGCGATCTGCATCCCCGCTGGCGTCCGGACGGCAAGCAACTGGCGTTCAATTCGGTCCACGAAGGCTCCCGCCAGGTCTACGTGATCGACGTCACGGGCCGGCCCTGAGGAATCGCAAGGCTCAAGAAAACCATGTCGGCGATCCGAGTGCCACAAGTTTCCCAGGTTACCTAGTATCTAATTTGGCGATGCGTGACGGCGGGGATTCTCCGAATCGTGTAACTTGATAAACTTAGCGAGTCGAAGCATAAGCCTAATCCAACGGAAACCACGATGACACGAGCGGCCGAAATCCAAAAGACCTTCCTCTGGGCGGAGGAGTTCCCCGAAGTCGTTCGTAGCTATCCGAAACTCCGGTTCATGGGCAGCAAATTCCGGCTTCTGCCGTGGATCCACCGAATCCTCGCTGATCTAGATTTTGACACGGCTCTGGACGCCTTCAGTGGATCGGGTTGCGTAGCGTACTTGCTGAAGGCCATGGGAAAGCAAGTGACGGCGAGCGACTTTCTCAACTTCAGCGCGACCATTGCCAAGGCGACGATCGAGAATCCTGGTGTGACGCTCACGGAAGACGATCTTGGAATCCTCAGAAGTCATGATCCGCGGCATCGACGATTCATCGAGACGACTTTTCGGGGAATCTTCTTTGCGCCAGATGATCTCAGGTTTCTGGATCGGATCTGGGGCAATCTTGCTAAGCTGGACGGCGTCTACAAGCGAGCCGTGGCAATCGCGGCGCTGATTCGTTCTTCCGTCAAACGCCAACCCCGCGGCGTATTCACGGTAGCTGGCGACCCGGAACGCTACAAAGACGGTCGGCGGGACCTGCAACTGTCCATCGAGGAACACTTCCTTGAGCAGGTCGATGCCTACAACCGCGCCGTCTTTGACAATGGACGCGAGAATTTGGCTCTCCGCACAGACGTGTTCAGCCTCCCGGACACCAACTTCGACTTGGTCTACCTCGATCCGCCCTACGTTCCTCGATCCGATGATAACTGCTACGTCAAGCGATACCATTTCCTGGAAGGACTTTCGTGCTACTGGGATGGCCTGGAAATCCTGCAGGACACAGGCGTTAGGAAAATCAAGAAGCCGTATACGCCGTTTTCCTACCGCAAGACCGCTCTGGAGGCTTTTGACAAGATGTTCGAGCGGTTCTCGCGGAGCATCATCGTCTTGTCCTACTCCTCCAACGGCTATCCCGACCTGCCAGTTCTCGTGGAGTTCCTCAAACGGCACAAGCGAGCGGTAGCGGTTCACGAACGAGCTCATCGGTATCACTTCGGGACTCACGAAGCTGCGAAGCGAAACGAAGTGACGGAGTATCTCATCGTAGGAACCTGACATGAAGCGATACCGACAAACGCTCGCCGAACTCTTGAGCACTCTCTCGCCCATCGAGACGTCTTGGATGGACGAGCATTCCGCTGCGGTGATTCATGCGATCCATCGGATTCCCCAGAAGGCGGTCTACAAACCGGAGGACTTGGCCGGGTTGTTCGCCGAGGACTTTGAGGCCGGGCTGACCGTCGTGCGTCTGTTCCTGGGCCTTTCCAAGGATGAGTTTGGAATTGCTTTGCGATCAACCTTGGGTGACGGCGGAATCGGTGTGAAACGGTTTCGGGCAGATCCTGTGGGATTCCTTGCCGGTCTGGAACGACTCGGCTTGCCGGAGACCATCGCGGGGTTGGTGCACAAGCCCGTCGAGTGGCGTGACCTGCTTGTCGAGCGATTGAAAAGTGGCCGCGGCAGTGCGATCAAAGGGCAGAAGCGTGGCCGATCGTTGGAAGATTTCGCCGAGCGGATCGTCGTTGCGGTTTTTGGGCCGGGCAGCTACGATACGCGATGCCGTTTCGTCGGTGCCACGGGCCTGAGCACGGAGAAGGCAGACCTTGCCATCCCCAACAAGAAGGACCCACGAATCCTCATCGAATCGAAGGGCTACGGTGCGACCGGAAGCAAACAGTCGGACGTTCTGGGAGACGTCGAGCGCATCGTCAGGGAAAAACGTCCGGACACGCATCTGCTGCTGGTCACGGATGGCGTCACCTGGAGGAGTCGGCAGAGCGACCTCGCGAAATTGATCGAGTGGCAAAACCAAGGACGGATTTCCCGGATCTACGCGCGCGCGATGGCGGCGGAACTGGAGGCTGACTTGCGGCAACTTCGGCGCGATCATTCACTGTAGGGGCGCTCACGAAGTTACGGCGGTTCGCACGCCCCAAAACACGGGCCGGGGTATCGCTCGGACACCGCCCACGGTGTACCATCCTGTTAAAGAGAAGACGGGGGCCGGGAGTGCCCCGCTGCGTTCGCTTTTCTGGACTGATCCCCGATGCTTGCCCTGACGACAAACAACCGCCGTGCGGTGTGGCAGATTGCGGCCTTGGCGCTGGTCGCAGTCGGGATGGTCGGCGGGATGGCGTGGCGGATCGACCGGGAGCTGCGCGAAGAACTGCTCCGCAACGCGCTGACCGTGGCGCAGATCGTGGATGCCGCGCAGTTCGAGGCCCTAGCCTTTGCGTCAGGCGACCGTGCCCGGCCGGAATTCCAGGACCTGAACCGCGAACTGCGGGGCCTGGCCGGGACGCTGCAAGCGAGTTGGGCACCGGCGGAAGGCTACGTCAGCATCTACAGCATGAAACGGCGCAGCGACGGTGTCTGCTTCGGGCCGGAGAGCATTCCCGAGACCGACCATCGGGCTTCCCCGCCCGGCACGGTGTACGAGCAGCCGCCCCCCGAATTGCTCGCCGTGTTCGACACGCAGCGGCCGGCGATCGTGGGACCGTTCGCCGATGAGTACGGGGCCTTTGTCAGCGCGTTCGTGCCCCTGCCGGATACGGCCAGCGGCCCGGCGGAAACGGTGCTGGGGATCGATGTCTCCGCGGGCGATTGGCTGCTGACGCTCTGGGCCAGGACCGCTCTGCCGGCAGGGCTGATGCTCGTGCTGCTGGCCTCCGCCGTAGCGGCGGTCCGAGCGAGCCGGGCGGCCGACGGAGAGGGCGGCCTGGAGTCTCGCCGCCGCAGCCGCGTGGTTCGCACGGCGACCGGTCTGGCCTTTCTGGCCGCGGGAGTTCTTGTCGGCTGGGCCGTGCACCGCGCCGACCAGGCGATGCGCGGCGAGTTGCTGCGGCATGGACGCCTGGTGGCAGGAGCAATCCCCGTCGAGCAGGTCCAGGGGCTGACGGGTACGAAGGCCGATCGCGGTTCGCCTGTCTTCGCACGTCTGCAGAAGTTGCTGATCAGGGTCCGGCGCGTGGAAGGCTGTGCGTACGTCTATCTCATGGGGCGCCGGGCGAGCGAGGCCACGCCGTCGGCTCGGGAAGTCTTTTTCTTTATGGACGTTCAGGACGAGGCGCAGGAACTCACGCCTCCCTCACCTCCCGGCGAGCCCTACGACGACGCCTCGGACGATCTGGTGGCCCTGTTCGATGGCGGCGAGCCACTGGTCGAGGGGCCGCTCGCCGATAACTGGGGGATCTGGGTCTCGGCGCTGGTTCCATTGACCGACCTGTCGTCCGGCCGGGTGCTGGCCGTGCTGGGCGTGGATCGGGACGCCAGCGACTGGTGGTGGACCGTTGCCGCTCGCGTGGCCGGCCCGGTCGGGACGCTGGCGGTGTTGCTGATCGGCCTGGCGGCAGCGTTGGCCGCGTCCCGCCGCGTCGAACCGTCGCCGCGTCCCGTGCTGCGCCGCTTGCTGCCTGCGCTCACAGTCTTGATGGCGGTTCTGATTACGGGCGGGATTACGCTGCTGTGGCGGCAGCACCGGGTCTTGCTCGACGAGCGTCTCGTGCACTTGAAGGAAACCGTCTGCCGCGACTTCCACGGCAACGTCCGCGCGCAAGCGGCGGAACTGCGGGCCGTGCTGCTGACGCTGGCGGAAAACCCGGGCCTTTGCCAGACGCTCCGGGCCGGCGACCGGAATCGTCTGCGAGAGGATTGGAAACCTCTGTTCGATTCGCTGCAGGCGGATCATGCCGTCACGGAGTTTCGCTTCTACGATCGCGACCGGGTCTGCTTCCTGAGTCTGCAGCGAACGGAGGAACCGGGCTCCGGAGCCGACCGCTCCGCGGGCCTGTCGTCCACGCTCAGCGGCGGGCCGGCCGCCGGCATCGAACTCAGTCCTTGGGGGGAACTCACTCTGCGGGCGGTGCGGCCGATCATGCAGGATGGCGAATGCCTTGGGTACGTCGAGTTGGGCAAGGGCTGCGACGACCTGTTGCAGGAACTGAAGAGCCGATTCGGCTGCCAGCTGGCATTATTCGCCGGCAAGGAGCACCTGCAGCGGGCGAATTGGGAGGAGATCCGGCGACGGCTGGGGCGGGTTGCCGACTGGGAGCGTCTCCCGGACCACGTGCTGGTGTATGCCAGCCCAGAGCGGCTGGACCGTGAATTGTCAAGTCTGCTGCCTCGCGATCCGCGGGCCGACACCGACCTCCTGGCCCTCGATATCGAGCTTTCGATCGGGGGCAACACGTGGCGTGGCGTGGCGGCTCCGCTGACGGATGTGTCGGAGACCGAGATCGGCGTCCTGCTGATTCTGGCGGACGTCACGGCGACGCGAGCCGACTTCCTGCGAATGATGGTCCTCGGCGGCACGGCCAGCGGAGTTCTGCTGGCGGCCAGTCTGGTCTTGGTCTGGGTTCTGCTGCTCCGCACCGACGCCGGGATCCGCGCCCAGCAGGCCCAGATCCAAGGCAGCCGGGAGCACCTGGCCGCTACGCTCCGCTCCATCGGGGACGGCGTTATCAGCACGGATGTCGAAGGGCGGGTGTTGGATATGAACTCCGTCGCCGAGCGTCTGACCGGCTGGCTGACCGCCGCGGCGGCTGGCCGGGCGCTCGAGGAAGTGTTCCGCATCGTGAACGCCCAAACGGGAGCCACGGTCGAGAACCCGGCCCGGCGGGCGCTCGCCGAGGGCGCTCTGGTCGGCCTGGCCAACGACACCGTGCTGGTCGCGCGCGACGGGACCGAGCATCAGATCGCCGACAGCTGTGCCCCGATCCGAGACGCCCAAGGCACGATCGTCGGGGCCGTGCTCGTGTTCCGCGACGTCACCGACGAGTACCGGCGGCGGGCCGCCTTGCGTGCCAGCGAACAGAAGTTCAGGACGTACGTGGATTTCGCTCCCGAAGGGATTTGGGTGCTGGATCGGCAGGGGCGGTACGTCGACGTAAACGAAGCGGCTTGCCGCCTGCTCGGCTATTCCCGCGACGAGCTGTTGCGAATGGGCGTCCTGGACGTGCTCGCCTCAGACGCCGGCCAAGAACTGCTGCAGGGCTTGGCGGCGTCCAGCCCGACGAGCCACCTGCGGACCGAGCTGAGCCTGCGCCGCCGGGATGGCGAGCAGGTGGCCGTCGCGCTGAGTGCCGCGGCGCTCGACGACGAACGGCTGGTCGCGTTCTGCACGGATATCCGCGTTCGCAAGCGAGCCGAGGCGGAACTGCTGCAGCTGACCCGGATGCACGAACTGCTGACCCGCATGGCCACGACCTACATCAGCCTGCCGCTGGACCAGGCGGATGCGGCCATCAGGAAATCGCTGGGCGAACTGGGCGAGTCGGTCGGCGCGGATCGGGTATGCCTGTGCGATTACGATTTCGAGCGGCGGATCTGCCGGAACACCCACGAATGGTGCGCGGCCGGAATCATCTCGCAGATCGATGAACTCCAGGCAGTGCCGCTGGAACTGGCGTCCGATTGGGAGGCTGCCCACCGCTGCGGCAAGGTCCTGCAGATTCCGGAGGTGGCCGCCTTGCCTGCCGAAAACGCCGTCCGCCGATTGCTCGAACCGCAGGGTATCCAGAGCTTGGTGGCCGTGCCAATGATGGATGGAGACGAGTGCCTGGGCTTTGCGGGGTTCGAAGCCGTCCGCCGGCAGCACATCTACTCCCCTGCCGAACAACGGCTGCTGACGGTGTTCACCCAGATGCTGGTCAATATCCGCCGCCGCCGCGCGATAAGCTTGGCGCTGAGCCGCAGTCGCGAGGAGGCGGAGGCGGCCAACCGCGCCAAGAGCGAATTCCTGGCGAATATGAGCCACGAAATCCGCACGCCGATGAACGGGGTCATCGGCATGCTCGGGCTGCTGCTCGACACCACGCTCGGCGACGATCAACGCCGCTTTGCTCAAACTGCGATGACCAGCGCCGACGCGTTGCTTTCGCTGCTGAACGACATCCTCGATTTCTCGAAGATGGAGGCTGGCAAGCTGCAACTTGAGTCCTTGGATTTCGATCTGCGCCAGCTGCTGGACGACGCGGTCGCGCCCTTGGCGCTGCGGGCCCAGGAGAAGGGATTGGAGTTCATCTGCGCCGCCGAGCCGAACGTGCCGGATCGCCTGCGCGGCGATCCCACCCGGCTGCGGCAAGTCCTGATCAATCTTGCCGGGAACGCGGTCAAGTTCACGACGCGAGGCGAGATCTCGTTGCGGGTCGAGGTGGCGGCGGACGATCCGGGGGCGGGGCTGGTCCTGCGGTTCACCGTGCGCGACACGGGGATCGGCATTCCCGGCGGCAAGACGGCCCAGCTGTTTGGGAAATTCAGCCAGGTGGACGTGTCCACGACGCGGCGGTTCGGCGGCACCGGACTGGGACTGGCCATCGCCCGGCAATTGGCGGAACTGATGGGCGGCACTATCAGCTTCGAGTCGGAGGAAGGCCAGGGGACGACGTTCTGGTTCACCGCCCGGTTCGAGCGTGGGGCCGCCGCGGCAACGACCGGGCCGGCGGTCAAGCAGGACTCGTCCGAGACTTCGGACTTTGCCGGGGCGCGCGTGCTGATCGTGGACGACAACGAGACGAACCGGCAGGTACTGCTGGCCCAAATGGGAGCCTGGGGCCTGCGCGCCGAAGCGGCCGAGGACGGATACGCCGCGATGCACGCCCTGCGCCGGGCGCGAGTCGCCGGCGACGCCTATCGGCTGGCCGTGCTGGACATGCAAATGCCCGGCATGGACGGCATGACCCTGGGGCGCGCCATCAAGGACGATCCGGGACTGGCCAGGACGAATCTCATCCTGGTCACCTCGATGTTGCACCATAACCTGGAAGACGAGGTCCGCGCCGTAGGCTTTTCCTCGTGGCTGACCAAGCCGGTTCGGCAATCGGTTCTGTTCGATCGGCTGGTGGAAGTCTTCACCGGCCGCAGGCGGACCGAGCGACCGGCCAAGCGGGCCGTTGAGGTGCCGACCTTCGCGACTCCGCACCGGATCCTGTTGGTCGAGGACAACGCGGTGAACCGGATGGTGGCCACCGGCATGATGGCCCGGATGGGACTGTGCGTCGAGAGCGTGGAGAACGGGGCCGAAGCCTGTGACGCCGTCTCGCGTACGCCTTACGACCTAGTCCTGATGGACATCCAGATGCCGGTCATGGACGGCCACGAGGCGACGCGGCGGATTCGGGCCGCGGAGGCCGCTGGCGGAGACTCGCCGCTCGCCAGTCGTCCCTCCCCCCTGCCCATTATCGCCATGACCGCGTGTGCCATGACCGGCGACCGGGAACGCTGCCTGGAGGTGGGCATGAACGACCACCTTGCCAAACCGGTCTCGGTGGGAGCATTGGCCGCCATCTTGCGCAAGTGGCTGCCGCCAGGGCCGGAGATCGGATCGAGGGTCACGGCGAAAACGGAGCACCGTCGTCCCGCCTCGGCGGCGCCAGACACGGAAGTCCGTTCCCCACTGCTGTGGAATCGAACTGCGCTGTTGGAGCGAATGCTGGACGACAACCAATTGGCGGCCGGCGTGGTGGCGGCATTCTTGCGGGATACCCCGAGGGTGATCGAGACGCTTGAGGCCCAACTCGCCGCAGGCGACTTGACGGCTGCCCAGCGGCAGGCCCATCAGATCAAGGGCGCCGCCGCGAATATCGGCGGCGAAACCCTCGAGCACCTGGCCCGCCAGATCGAATCCGCTGCCCGGGACCGACAATTGGAGGTGGCCCGCGGCTTGTGGCCCGATTTCAAGAGCCAGTTCGAGTGCCTGGCGGCGGCGTTGGCAAGTGACCTGTCAAGCCACGGGCCGCCAAACGAACGATAGTCAGGAACCTGTACTCCATGCCGGGAGCAGAACGATGGTGAATCGGCGAGCTTTTCTGAGCGCCGCGGCGGCGGCAGTGGCGGCGGGCTTAAGGGCCGCCGATGGTGCTTTGCGGGGTGGTGAACCACCCCGCGTGACGAATCCGCGGGCCACGGACGGCGACGAAGTCCACGAGCCGGATTGGGCGCAGCGGCTGATCATCAGCGTCGGACCGGACACGGCCGATCTGGTCGGCCGGGATGACAAGGTCATTCAAGCCGCCATCGACTGGGTGACTCGACTGGGCGGCGGTACCGTCCAGTTGTTGCCGGGCGTGTTCACGCTCCGCAACGCCATTTTCCTGCCGTCCCGCCTGCGGCTGCGCGGCAGCGGGGCCGACACCGTCATCACCAAGATCGCCTCGGAGACGGTCGCCCTGGAAGACGATGCCGACTGGTACGACCAGGAAATCACCCTGTCGGCTCCCGGCAGTTTTCGCGTTGGTGACGGCGTCGTGCTGCGGGCCGCCAATCCGCACGACGGCAGCCGGACGGTGATCAAGCGCACGCTGGTCGCGCGATCCGGGAACCACTTCAAGCTGAACGACGGTCTTCGCGAGAATCTGTGGGTTTCCGGCAAGCCGACCTGCGCGTCGCTGTTCCCCTTGTTGACCAGCGAATCCACGGCGGACGTAGTGATCGAGGATCTGACCTTGGACGGCAATCGCGATCAGAACGACAACCTGGACGGCAACTACGCCGGCTGTATCTTCCTCCAGGACTGCAACCGCTACACGATTCGGCGTGTCGAAGCCAGGAACTATAACGGGGACGGGATCAGTTTCCAGGTTTGCCATGACGTGGTGGTCGAGGAGTGTCACAGCCACGACCACGCCGGGCTGGGCCTGCATCCCGGCTCGGGCTCGCAGCGTCCGCGGCTGATCGGCAATCGCCTGGAGAGGAACGAGATCGGCCTGTTCTGGTGCTGGGGCGTGAAGTACGGGCTGGCCGAGCGGAATCGTTGCGACGCCAATCGCAGCTACGGGATCTCGGTCGGCCACAACGACACGGACAACGTGATGCGGGACAACGAGATCACCCACAGCGGCAAGGCGGGCGTGCTGTTCCGCGACGAAGGCGGCGGCAAGGACTTCTGGGCCAATCGCAATGTGCTGGAGCGGAATCGGATTGTCAACAGCGGCCCGCAGGATGGCATCGCCGTCGATATCCAGGGGCGGACCAAGGACGTGAAGCTCATCGGAAACGAACTCCGGGAGACTCGCGAGCCGGCCAACCGCGTGGGCATCCGGATTTCGGCGAGTGCCGAGCGAATCGAACTGACCGACAATCGCATCGAGGGGGTTTCCGTGGCCGTCCGCGACGAGCGTGCGGCCAACGCGTAAGCGCCCCGAAGAACATCTCAGGAGAACGTCCGATGTCCATGCAGCGATTCCACGTCTTCCTTGCCGCGATCCTGTTGGGTGTGTCGTCAATGGCCACCGTCCCGGCGATTGCGGCTGATGCACTGGCGGACCAGTTCGTTTCGCCGCCGGCGTCCGCCAGGCCGTGGGTGTATTGGTTCTGGATCAACGGGAACATCAGCCGGCAAGGCATCACGGCTGACCTCGAAGCACTGCAGCGGGCCGGCGTCGGCGGCGTGCTGTGGATGGAGGTCAGCGGACCGTGGTGGGCGCCCGAGGGCCAAGTCAGGGCCTTGAGTCCGCAGTGGCACGAGGCCTTCCAGTGGGCGATCCGGGAATGCGCTCGGCTGGGCCTCGAGTTCGACGTCTCGGTGGATTTCGGCTACGGCAGCGGCGGCCCGCATATTGCGCCGGAACTCTCGATGCAGAAGCTGTACTGGAGCGAGACGGAGATCGAAGGGGGCCAGCGGATCGACGTCGCCCTCACGAAGCCTCCCGTCGCCAAGGACCTCTCGGCTTGGCTGAGGCCCGGGGCGGAGATCAACCCGGCGGTCCGCGAGCGGATCGAACAAACCGACTCGTACCGGGATGTGGCCGTCGTCGCGATTCCCTTGCCGGCGCCGCCGCGGGCCCGCGCGTATCGCTTGCCGGAGATCAACCTCAAGACCGGGACCGAGTGGCGTTTGCCAGGCCAAGCGGCGGCCGCCGCGCCGCCTGCGGCCGTGACGCCGACCGAACGCGTGGTCGACTTGACCGACCGTATGACCGCCGACGGCAACTTGACCTGGGAGGCTCCGTCCGGCAAGTGGCTGGTCCTCCGTTGCGGGCACGCGTCCAATTACAAGATGACGCGGCCCTGTCCGGCCGCAGCCGTGGGCCTGGAATGCGACCGGTTGGCGGCGGCCGGTATCGAAGCCCACTACGAAGGGTTTCTGAAGAAGATCTTTCAGGACGCGGGTCCGGCGGCCGGCCAGGCGCTGACGTACGTGCACATCGATAGTTGGGAGGCCGGCGGCCAGAATTGGACGGCGACGTTTCCCGCCGAGTTCCAGGCTCGCCGCGGTTACGATCTGCGGCCCTGGCTGCCTGTGCTGACAGGGCGCGTCGTGGGCAGCGTCGAATTGTCGGAACGCTTCCTGTGGGACATGCGGACGACCGTCAGCGAACTGATCCGCGACAACTATGCCCGCCGCCTGAAGGAACTGGCCCGCCCGCACGGCATCCGGCTGTCGATCGAAGCCTACGGGCACCTGTGTATCGACAATCTCGCCTATGCCGGCGTCAGCGATCTGCCGATCAGCGAGTTTTGGGCCAAGGGGGAGAACCAGTTTCCGGAGCCGGGAGGCTACGAGGCGTCGACCAAAGTCATGGCCTCGGCGGCCCACACCTACGGCCGGCCCGTGATCGGCGCCGAGGCATTCACGTCGGACCGCGGCTGGCGGGACCATCCGTTCCTGCTGAAGGCGATGGGCGACCGGAAATTCTGTGAAGGCCTGAACCGGATGATCTTCCATCTGTCCGCGCATCAGGCGTATGACCAGATGATCCCCGGATTGACGCACCGCCGCTGGGGCGAGCATTTTCAGCGGCACAATACGTGGTGGGATTACAGCCGGCCGTGGCTGGATTACCTGGCTCGCTGCCAGTATCTATTGCAGCAAGGCCAATTCGTGGCGGACGTCTGCTACTGGCCCGGTGAAGGCGCTCCGCTGAATGTCAATGACCTGAAGTTCGAGTTGCCGCAGGGTTACGATTTCGACTACTGTTCCGCAGAAATGGTGCTCCAAATGAACGTCCAGGACGGGCGTCTGATCCTGCCCTCGGGGGCCAGCTATCGCTACTTGCAGCTGCCGGACACCCAGCGGATGAGTTTGCCGCTGGCCCGCAAAATCCGCGAGTTGGTGGACGGCGGAGCGCGGGTGATCGGTGGCCGGAGACTGCAGGGCACGCCCGGCCTGACAGACTTTCCAGGCTGCGATGCCGAGTTGGAGACGATCGCCGCGTCGCTGTGGGATGCCGGGCGGATCGTCGCCGAGAAGAGCTTGGCCAATGTCTTCGCCCAGGATCAGCTGCCACCGGATTTTGAAGGCGGCGATCTGCGGTACATCCATCGCCGGGTCGGCGAGGCGGACGTCTACTTCGTGTCTCACCAGGAGAACCGGCCGCTGGACGTCGCCTGCACATTCCGAGTCGAAGGCAGACCGCCGGAACTCTGGGATCCGGAAAGCGGGGCGATCCGCGACATGCCGGAGTTCACCGAGCGTGACGGGCGGACGGTTGTGCCGCTGCGATTCGAGCCGATGCAAAGCTGGTTTGTCGTGTTCCGGGATCGCGTTCGTCCCGCGGAACGAGGCGGCCGGAATTTCCTCGCGCGGAGCGAGTTGTCTACGGTCGGCGGACCGTGGCGCGTCACGTTCGATCCGAAATGGGGCGGGCCGGACAAGCCGGTGACGTTCCTGGCGCTGACCGACTGGAGCAAGCACGCCGATCCGCGGATCCACTACTACTCCGGGACGGCCGTCTATCGCACAACCTACCAATCCGAAATCCAGGATCCGAAATCCGCCGTCTTTCTCGACCTGGGCGCGGTCGAGGTGATGGCTCGGGTGCGTGTGAACGGCCAGGACTGCGGCATCGCCTGGAAGCCGCCATATTGCGTGGACATCACCCAGGCGGCCCGCACGGGCGGAAACGAGTTGGAAATCTCGGTCGTCAACCTGTGGATCAACCGCCTGATCGGCGACGAGCGTTTTCCGTTGGATGGCAACTGGAAGGATTTTGAAACACTGCTGGAGTGGCCGGAGTGGTTCCAGGCTGGAAGCCCGCGCCCGTCGGGCCGGTACACCTTCAGTTCGTGCCGGCACTACACCAAGGATTCCCCGCTGGTCCCCTCGGGCTTGTTGGGACCGGTCACGTTGCAGACAATATCCCAAGCGACCTTACATCCCTGAGACAAATCCCCCGGAGCTCCGGACATGAGACGTGCCTTGCGATTCGTCGTGGTCCTGTTGTTGACGTTCCCTGCGGCCGGCCGAGCTGCCGAACTGAAGCTCGCCGCGATCTTCTCGGACCAGATGGTGCTGCAGCGGGACAAGCCCGTACCGGTCTGGGGGTGGGCGGATCCGGGCACGCAGATCGTCGTGCAGTTCGCCGGCCAGGAAAAGAGCGGCACGGCCGGCGCGGACGGCAAGTGGACCGTCGCGCTCGATCCCCTGCCCGCGTGCGCCGAACCGCGGACACTGACCGTTGCCACCGCTCCGGCAAAATCCGGCCTGACCCGTGTCGTCCAGGGCGTCCTGGTCGGAGAAGTGTGGCTCGGCTCCGGCCAATCCAACATGGCGTTCCTGGTGAGGAATTCCCGCGACTTTGACCAGGAGCAGGCGGCCGCAACCCTGCCGCTGGTCCGCATGTTCCGCGAGGAATCGCCTGCCGCCCAGGAGCCGCAAGCCAATGCCGCGGGCGCCTGGTCGATCTGCTCGCCCGAGACGGTCGGGGCATTTTCCGCCACGCTGTTCTTCTTCGGCCGCGAGTTGCATCGCGAGTTGAAAGTGCCGGTCGGCCTGATCAATTCGTCCGTCGGCGGGACTCCGATCGAAGCGTGGATTTCGGCCGAGTCGCAGAGGCAGATCCCGGAGTTGCAGGCCCAGGTCGAGGCGGACACCAAGGCGGCGGCCGAGTTGGATGAGGCGGAGGTCAACGCCAAGTATGAACAGGCGGTCGCGCGCTGGAAACAGCGGGCCGCCCAGGCTAAGGCTGCGGGCCAAGCCGAGCCGCCTCGTCCGCGAAATCCGCTGGATCGACGCCGGCGCAGCGGCGGGGCCGGCGGGCTGTTCAATGGCAAGATCGCCCCCCTGATCCCGTTTGCCGTTCGCGGAGTGATCTGGTATCAAGGCGAGGCCAATTCACAGCCCGGCAAGGGGCCGCTGTACCAGTACCAGCTGCCCGCGCTGGTCCAAGACTGGCGCACGCGGTGGGGCGACGAGTTGCCGTTCGGCTGGGTTCAGCTGCCGAATTTCCAGCGGCCCGGAGAGGACTGGATGCTGGTCCGCGAGGCCATGCTCAAGACGCTCCGCGTGCCCCGCACGGGCATGGCCATTACCGTGGACATCGGGGAATCCAAGAACATCCATCCCCAGAACAAGCAGGAAGTCGGACGCCGGCTGGCGCTGTGGGCGCTCGGCGAGGTGTACGCCAGGCAGGTGCCCGCGACCAGCGGCCCGCTGCCCGCCGGGCACGCCGTGCGCGGCGCGGAGATCGCCGTTTCGTTCACCCACACCGACGGCGGCTTGCAGGCCAAGGGCGGCGACCTGAAGGGCTTTGTCATCGCCGGGCCAGACCGGCAGTGGAAACCCGCCCAAGCCCGCATCGAGGGCGACCAAGTGCTTGTCTCCAGCCCCGAAGTGAAGACGCCGGTGGCCGTCCGCTACGCTTGGGAAGCCGATCCCGTCTGCAACCTCTACAACGGCGCCGGCCTCCCCGCATCGCCCTTCCGCACGGACGATTTCCGATGAGGCGTCTTGCCACTCACTTGTTGCTCGAATGGTACTTAGCATCGTTCGAGAAACATGTCCGACTTGTGCGGGAGGCGCTGCGCAGTGCGGGCAGCGCTCGGGCTGATAAATGCCCACGGCTTGTCCGTGGGATCCTTACGCTCGGGGCTACACACGAACGCTCCTCACCCCCACGATCCCGTTCCCCAGCAGCGGCGGAGCCGCCGCTGCTGGGGAACGGGGGGTAGTTGTCTGAGGATATCCGCCGGTGTAGCGACGAACGTGAAACTCCCACGGACAAGCCGTGGGCATCCCAGTCCCCAGGCCGCGTCGGGCTCTCGACAGTTATTTCTCGCCGGCGCTTAACCGATTCGATACCGCGGATGGTTCGCGTAGGGCTTGACGCCGCGTTCCATGGCGACCTGGCTGTGCCCCGTGTCGATCATGGCCACGGCGGGGAAGATGTACTTGGCATCCTCGACCGGTCCGTACAGCAGGAAATCCCCGCCGATCGCTACCGCCGAGGCGCAGGCCGCGGCGACGCAGGCGTCCTTGGCCTCGCCGCCCAGTTTCTTCTTCAGGCCCTTCCAGGTAGCCACGGAGTTGTGCACACCGCCGCCAGCCGGCAAGCCGAATTCGTCCTTGATTTCCCACAGCGCCTGGCAGGCTTGACCGTAGGTCGCCAGATCGAGGAAACACGTGTCGACCAGCAGCTTGCAGATGCCGGCCTGCTCCAGTCGAGGCAGCAGTTGCCGCACGGACTCCACGCGGCCCGCGGCAGTGAAATCCAGCAGGTAGTAGGTCAGCAGGATCGCGCTGGTCACCCCGGCGTCCCGAATCGCCTGCAGTTCGTCGTCCTGGGTCTCCGGTTGGACCGAGTTATAGACGACGCGATCGGCCAAGCCTGCTTCGGCGGCGAATTTCAAGCCGGCCAAGCGGACCTCGGTCGTCGTGCCATCGATCAGCAGCGGCGCTTTGCTGACCCGAGCGGCGAACTCAAGATGCTTGCACATCGCCGCGGGCGAATCGCCCACGACGTCCAGCATACAAGGATTGCCCGTCCGCTCGGACCATTCGTCCTGGCTGCGGATCACCCGCTCGGCCTTCTCCTCGTCGAAGCCGCCTTCGCCGTCGTTCAGCAGGACTTTGTGGCCGTGGTAGAACACCGTGCCCACCAAGACCGCCGGTCGGACGCCCGGCTGGCCGCCGACCTTGATGCCGCCGATCTCAAACGTCTTCTGCTCTGCGGAAAACTGCAGGAAGCCTGTTGCCATCTTCGCTCTCCTCTCTGACTCACGAGGCCACGCTGGGCAGGTGCGACAGCGCCATGGCGATTTCGTGTTCCGGATACTCGTAATCCTTCAGCTGACCGGACATGTACGCCGTATAGGCGCTCATGTCAAAGTGGCCGTGTCCGCACAGGTTGAACAGGATGGCCCGGCTGACGCCCTCTTCCTTGCAGCGATTGGCTTCGCGGATCGCGGCCGCGATCGCGTGGTTGGCCTCGGGCGCCGGCACGATGCCTTCCAGACTGGCGAATTCGACGCCCGCCGCAAAGCACTCGACCTGGTGCACGGCGACCGTCTCGCTCAGCCCGAGTTTGACCAGATGGCTGACCAGGGGCGCCATCCCATGATACCGCAGACCGCCCGTGTGAATCGCCGGGGGAATGAACTCGCTGCCCAGCGTGTGCATCTTGAGCAGCGGCGTCAAGTGTGCCGTGTCGCCAAAGTCGTAGGTATACAGGCCGCGCGTCAAGGACGGGCAGGCCGCCGGTTCGACCGCGACGACGCGGAGCTTGTCATAGCCTTCGCCTCGCAATTTGGCGCCGACGAAGGGGAACACGATCCCGGCGTAATTGGAACCGCCGCCCGTACAGGCGACGATCACGTCCGGCTGGTCGCCAGCCATCGCCATCTGCTCCATGGCTTCCAAGCCGATGACGGACTGATGCAGCAGCACGTGATTCAGCACGCTGCCCAGGGCATAGTTGGTGTCCGGCGACTGGGCGGCAACCTCGACCGCTTCCGAGATCGCGATGCCGAGCGACCCGGGCGAATCGGGATCTTTGGCCAGGATCGCGCGGCCCGCCGCGGTTTCCTCGCTGGGACTGGCCGTCACTTCCGCGCCATAGGTCTGCATCAGGGCCTTGCGGTAAGGCTTCTGCTGGAAGCTCACCTTGACCATGAAGACCTTACATTCCAGCCCGAAATACGAGCAGCCCATGGCCAGGGACGAGCCCCATTGCCCGGCGCCGGTCTCGGTCGCCAGCCGTTTGACGCCCGCCAGCTTGTTGTAATATGCCTGCGGGATCGCCGTGTTCGGTTTGTGCGAACCGGCCGGGCTCACGCCCTCGTACTTGTAGTAGATCCGGGCCGGCGTGCCCAACGCCTTTTCCAGTCGGCGGGCGCGAAACAGCGGCGTCGGCCGCCACTGGCGATAGATCTGCCGCACCGCTTCCGGAATCTCGATCTCCCGCTCCGTCGAGACTTCCTGCTCAATCAAGCTCATCGGAAAGATGGCGGCCAGATCCTCCGGCCCGATCGGTTGGCCGGTCCCCGGATGCAGCACCGGCGGGGCGGGCTGAGGCAAATCGGCTTGGATGTTGTACCAGGCGAGCGGGATTCGCTCTTCGCTCATCACGTACTTGATCTGTTCGCTCATCTGCGACCTCCGAATGATTTCCTGGAAAACCGTCAGCGTAAACCACCGCCGCCCTGCTGTAAACAAGGGAACAGACAAGGGGAGCGGCAAATCAGGTGCGAAAGACCCGGTGGTTTCGCGGCCCGCCCCAGCCGCTGCCGCGATCCCCCCATCTCCCGTAATCCACACAGCAATTCGGCAGCCCGCTTACGCGAACTCCACACCATTTCGCGGCAGTCCGATTGGAGCGATGCACTTCCGATACACCCAAGAGATCAAAGTGACGACACCCCCCGTCCAGTGAGGATGAACTTCGTATTCGTAAGTGCCTGTTAATCAGCGAGTTACCGGTTTTGAACAGTTCCTGGCACGGCCCGTGCATCCTCTCCTATGCGGTTGCGGATTTGTAGGCACGCGTCCCCTGGTGATGCGAGCCATTTCACCGTTCTCAGGAGAGGAGATGAATCATGTGCAGGGCAACGGTCTTCATTGCGGCAGCAATCCTGGTGGGGTTGGTTGCCACGAGCGGGCGAGCCGAGGGGCCGTATGCACGGGGATTTGGCGATGCCGGAGTCCGCATCGACACGGTCGGCCATCCCGGCAGACATTATCGGCACGGCGACGAATACAAGGTGTGGCACGGCGGGCAAGGCTATTCGTACGGCCACCACTACAGCACGCTGCCAGGACCGCCCCGGCGGCCCCAATACCTGGTCCCGCCTGTGATGGTTCCCTATTCGGGATATCCGGGCTATCGGCACGTCTGCGGGCCTGCTTGCGAGCCGCGGTGCAGGTACGGCTACCCGAACTATGACTTCTACTATCGAGGCAACGGCTGGGGATTCTCGTTCGGGTTCTAGTCGCCGCGCCTGATCACAGCTGCCGGGCCGTCTGCATGACATAGTCGAAGACGGCCTCGGCGGACGTGTCGGTGGCCTGCATGCGATCGACCTGAAAGCCGTCCTCGGCCACCGTCTGAGCCAGCACGCGATAGAACTCGTCCGGCCGCTGCACCTGAAGCAGCAGTTCGCGATCGCCCCGCAATTGCACGGCCTGCACGCACGGTGCGCCGACCAGACGTACGGCCAGTTCGCGGCAGCGGTCCGAGTCGACTCGCACGTGCAGCGGGTAATCGGCCAGCATTTCGCGGATCTCCGCCAGCGTGCCGCAGGCCAGCACGCGGCCGCGGCACAGGAACACGATCTGCCGGGCCAGCTGATCCATCTCGTCCAGGATGTGGCTGGACACCACGATCGCTTTGCCGCGGGCCGCCAGTTCGCCGAAGACCTCGACCAGCTCCGTGCGTCCCACCGGATCGACGCCGTTCAGCGGCTCGTCCAGCACCAGCAGGTCCGGATCGTGGACCAGGGCCTGGGCCAACTTGATTCGCTGCCGCATGCCTTTGGAATAGGACCCCAGCGGACGGTCGGCCCGGTCCGCCATGCCCACTTGGTGCAGGACCGCTTCCACATGGTCTGCCAAGCCGCGTCCGGCGAAGCCGTGCAGCCGAGCCATCGTCCGCACAAAAGCTCGCCCGGACATGTCTTCGTAGAACGCATCCGCGTCCGGGCAATAGCCGATATGCGACTTGGCCGCCGCCGACCAGGCGTGGCGTCCGCAGATCCGCACCGCCCCCAGACTCGGCCGCAATTGGCCTGTCATCAACTTGATCAAGGTGCTCTTGCCGGCCCCATTGGGTCCCACCAG